>OGKA01000186.1_pt1 | contig 75357 bp, 64 predicted proteins | sample 1572211 | NCBI WGS metagenome assembly OGKA01 (sample SAMEA2582125, study PRJEB24529) | metagenome | biome: Human gut stool | place: China | collected 2011 | reverse complement strand
CTTCTTAAAAATCACTAGATTATAAGCAACTTTTAAAAGAGCGGTGGAATTTACTTTTGCACTGGAATTTACTTTTTCAAGTCAGCCCGGTTGCACTCTTTTAAGAAATTCGTAGGAATTTCTGCCAAAAAGCAGTCACTTCCTTCGCATCTCCTGAGAGAACCACCGGACTCTTCCAACTGATCTTCTATGCTACTGTTTCTCTACATTTTTCGTCGCGATCAGATCGCTTCCAAGACCTAAAATATTTTCTACGATCAGATCACCGGTATGAACCGGTGCATTTAAGGACAGCTTGCGGATCTCCGCCATCACCTCAAACAGCTTCTCCTTCGGCACCGCACGGTTTAACCGCACGCTGACAAGTGGAAGAACTCCGTTTTTCACAGCCACGGAGCTTTCGATCGTACGCTTCGGCGCCTCGACCTCCTGCGCCGCATACTGAGCTCCCTTCGGGCATAAATTTCCACTTACGGAGATGCATTTTCCATCCACGATCTCCGCCTCAAGCTCACAGCCATTCGGACATACGATACATGTCATTTTTCTAATCATAAGATGCACACCTCCACTTCCTGCTCTCCTTCAAACGCCTCTTTCTTAACCGGGATCTGGATCATCTCTGCCGGAAGCGCCTTCTTTAAATGCTTTTTCGCAAGAACCTTTTCTCCCTGTCTGACCTCGATCGTGCAATTTTCAAACTTCCGTCCGACACGCATGGAGATCGTTACATCTTTCTTTCCGCTGACCTTCATCGGCACCGTATGATTGATGCCGGAAGCTGCCTTCACCGGAATCGTGCACTCCGGCAGACTGCCGTTTTCCACATATTCCGCAACACCGTCTGCCAGCTTTTCTGCTTCCATGGACACAAAGTCTACCAAATCATGAACATGGAGGACATTGCCTGCTGCAAAGAAGCCGGATTTTTCTGTCTGGAAATATTCATCGACCACCGCACCCTTTGTTCTTGCATCAAGCGTAACACCGGCATCGATGGAAAGCTCGTTTTCCGGGATCAGACCGACCGAAAGGATCACCGTATCACAGTTGTATTCCTTCTCTGTTCCCGGAATCGGCTTCATGTGCTCATCCACCTGTGCAACGGTAACGCCTGTCACACGCTCATTTCCGTGGATATCTGTGATCGTGTGGCTCAGATACAGCGGGATTCCGTAATCATTCAGACACTGTTCGATATTTCTCGGAAGTCCGCTCGGGATCGGCTGGATCTCAAACACAGCCTGTACATGAGCGCCCTCTAAGGTTAAACGTCTCGCCATGATCATTCCGATATCTCCGGAACCAAGGATCACGACCTCTTTTCCGACCATGCGGTTATAAAGATTGATGTACGCCTGTGCAACACCTGCTGTGAAGACTCCTGTCGGACGTTCGCCCGGGATCCCCAGCGCACCTCTTGTCCTCTCTCTGCAGCCCATGGTGAGGATCACAGCTTTTGCCTGGATCTTTTTTAAGCCATTCGAAGAAGCAAGGGTCACAATCTTGTCCGGAGATACAGAAAGAACAGTTGTATCGGTTACATACGGGATCTTTAATTCCATGACCTCGTCAATAAATTTCTGTGCATATTCCGGTCCGCTCAAGGTCTCTCCAAATCTCGTCAGACCGAAACCTTCATGAATACACTGGCGTAAAATACCGCCCATGGTCTTTTCACGTTCTACGATCAGAACATTCCTGATCCCTTTTTTATAAAGCTCTACGGCTGCCGCAAGTCCGGCCGGACCTCCGCCGACAATTACCACATCACGTGTTTCCATCCTACTGCTCCTCCTTTCTCACTTCTCCGGTAAACATCCAGGAATTCTGTCTTGCATACCGGATATCCGTATCCTTCACACCGAGCTCTTCCTCGATCATTTTTTCAATTCTCATCTGGCAGTAACCGCCCTGGCAGCGCCCCATCATGGATCTTGTACGGTACTTGATTCCTGTCATCGTATGAACTCCGAGCGGATTGTGGATCGCCTTGAGGATCTCCGCCTTTGTTACCTTCTCACAGCGGCAGATCACCTCACCGTAATCCGGATCTTCTGCGATCAGCTTTGCTTTTGTCTCGTCATCCTGCTCATCAAACCGGATAATTCCCTCCCGTTTCGGGTTAAATTCCGGGTTTTTCTTAAATGCTTCGTATTCCTGCATCATCCGTGCCACCATACGTCCGATCGGAACTGCTGCCGTAAGTCCCGGAGACTCGATTCCTACAAGGTTCACCGCATGCGGCGCAAGCTCCGGACGGATCTCGATCTTGAAATCCTGGATCGTTCCGTTCTCATCCACCCACTTCGGCAGGATTCCGGAGTAGTTGCGGATATAATCTGACTTTTTAATATACGGCCAGATCTCAGATGCACTCTTTGCAAGGTAATCCATGTTCTCCTGCGGCACTCCATAGTACGTGAAATTCTCTGTCATCTCTGCATTCGGTCCAATGATTACATTTCCATCCGTCGTATTGGCAACATGGATTCCCATATATGTATTACTTGGAACCGGATAGATCGGCATCGGAAGAAGCTCTCCGGTCCTGCGGTCCAGAATGATGTAATCTCCCTTGGAGCCGATCACGCGATATTCTTTGATACCAAGCATATCGGAAATCTTTCCGCAGCCAAGTCCGGCACTGTTGATCACCCAACGGGACTCAAAGGTTCCGTGCGTTGTCGTTACCGTATAAAGATCTTCCCCTGACTCGCTTGTTCCGCGGCTGATTCCTGTCACTTCATGATCGAAGAAATATTCCGCTCCGTTCTGAGCTGCATTCTCCGCCAGTGCAATCGTATAGTTAAAGGGATCTACGATTCCGGAATTTTCCGAGAACATGGCAAACTCTCCAACTGCTGTCGGAACCAGCTCATGAAGCTCTTCTTTATTCAGCAGACGAAGCTTTGTGGCTCCGTTCTTTTCGCCCTGAGCGATCGTCCGTTTTAATGTCTCCAGGTCCTCCGGTGTTTTTCCTACCAGAACCTTTCCGCAGCGTTTGAATACGAAGCCGAGCTCCCTGGACAGTTCATCCATTCCCTGATTGCCTTCCACACAAAGCTTTGCCTTCAGTGTTCCTACATCATATGCGAAACCACCGTGGACCACTCCGGAATTTCGTCCGCTCGTCTCATAACAGACATCCAGATTCTTTTCCAGCACACCGATCCGGAGCTGATATCTTGTAAGCTCTCTTGCGATTGCACTGCCGACAACACCGCCGCCAATGATAAGCACATCAAATCGTCCCATAACTTTTCTCCTTTTTGGATATTTTATCTCGTTGCTATTATTTTCTATAATGGTCAGGTCAAAATTCATCCTACCTATTTTATATTTGAATCTTACCACAGATCCCAGCGTTTTACAAGGACTTTTCTTGATCTCCCTGATATTTTTTCATTGCTTTTTCGCAGTATCCCAAAGGGGATCGGCACGCAGGAATTTTTGATCCCTCTTTCCTTTTATAAAAAAAGTCTCCGAAAATTTGTCCTACAAATTCTCGAAGACTTTTCATGCTCCAATCAGCCGGGCAGACGCAGAACTGTCATCGCTTATAGTCTGCTCTGCTCTTCCTCATACCGGCTCGTGTTATACAGGAGATGATACTGCATCTCCATCTCTGCCTCAAAGGGCTTGTGATCACGGATATAGCAAAAGATCTTTCGGTGCGAGATCCATGTCCGGTCATATTCTGTCTGTGCAACCTCCTTTGCAAAAACAGCCACACCTTTTCCGATCACCGGAAGAAGATTTTCCATCACGATATTATGCGTACACTGGGCAATCTTCGTGTGGAATTTCGTATCCAACTCCGAATAATCCTCCCTCTTTTTCATTGCCGCTTCCATCTCTTCCAGGATCTCTTCCAGCTCTCTTATCTCATGCTCCTTCGCACACTGGGCCGCAAGTGCCGCTATCTGCGGCTCCAGCATGATCCTCACCTGAAGCAGATCCTTTGTAAGCTTTACGTGGTCATTAACCATTGAAAATCCAAGAGGATCATCCGGGATCCCCTGTTTTTCAGACACAAAGGTTCCTGCTCCCTGACGGATCTCTAGGACATTTCTGGATGCAAGGATCTTTAAGGCCTCACGGACCGTATTTCTTCCTGCTCCCGTACTCTCACAGAGTTCCTTTTCCGTCGGAAGCTTGTCTCCTGCTTTGTATGGTGTCTCCTGGATCAGATTCATGATTCCGTCCGCAACCTGCTCCGCAAGTGTTTTCGTCTGTGTCCCCATCAATTCCCGCCTCCTGTTTCTTCCCTGGCATATCCGGACAATGATCTGATCACAGCTCTTTCAGTGTGATCGTATCAAGCTGTTTCTGTAATTCGTTAATAAACATGGATGTATGATATCCGTCTGCCGCTGCATGAGCTATATTCACACAGAACGGCATCGTCAGCCGTCCATCCCGCTCCGTAAATTTTCCGCAGGTAATGATCGGGAACAGCATCGGTGTTCCGCTCTCCGTATACGCAGAATATCCGGTAAAATCAAGCCACGGCACCATGGAAATACAGTAAAAGTTCTGCGGCTGTCCGGGCTTTGCTTTTACCGCCTTTACATGCCGGTATGTCTCCATGTCACTGCACATATTTTTATAAAACGCCGAAAAATCTTCCGTATAGGCGGTCCACACATCGGAAAAGGTGTGGTCATCCTCATGAAAGATCGTATAGTTCGGATGAAGGACATCATAATATCCCGGATTCCCGTCTTTGTCCCGCCCCATTCGAAATTCCTTCGTTGCCGCGATCTGCCTCGACACGCAGTACACAAACACCGGATAAAATCTCAATCCTTTTTCCTTTACCTGGCGGTGCAGCTTGGTGATATCAAGAGACACCGTCACACTGTACCCGCATTTTAACAGGTTTGTATAATACTCGTAATGGGATCTTCTCTCCCAGCTATCCAGATCAACCGGAGTAAATATCATGGTCCTGACTCCTTCTTACGGATATCATGATCTTACATTCATGCAGCCGCACATACACGTTCTTTCACAATGATATCCGGTCTCTACTTAAAAATATGGCAACTATTCAGTGCATTCATATTTGCAAAATATGAATCTTAATTTCTGCATCTACGATAACATATCCACCGCAATAAGGCAATGAACAGAAGCATTTATTTTTCTTTACAGGGAATTTTTCGGAATTTCCTATTGCTCACCACCTAAAAGAAGTGGGAGTCTTCTAGACTGAGATAAAAAAGGATCCGCAGACAGATTTTATCCAGCTGCAGATCCTTCATTATCTTATTTTGCAGTTTTTTTCGTCGCCGCAACCAGCAGCAATACAATGAAAATACCCTGAATCAATCTCTGTCCGCCGACGCTGATGCTTGCGGCATTCAGGAAGGTAGACATCAATGTCATCATAAACGCACCAATGCATACGGCAATAATATTGGATTTACCACCTGCTGCATTTGTACCTCCCACAAAGCAGGCTGCGATCGAAGGCAGAAAATATGTAGTACCAAGATCCTGATTTGCACCTCCGCAATATGCAGCATTCAACGCACCTGCAAGTCCGCAGAGAGCACCATTGATCACAAAGGCAATAATTACCGTCTTATTCACATTGATTCCTGCAAGTCTTGCTGCCTCACGTTTCTGACCAACTGCATGAAGGTTCATACCATATTTTGTCCTGTACAGTACAAAGAAAAGAATGACCGCAATCAGGATCGCTATAGCCGTCATGGTATTGATCCCACAGATGTTTGCATTCGTAAACTTCACAAACGTACTGTTCGGAGAATTTGCAAACTTGTTGGATACAAGCAGGATCACCGTATAATACAGATATCCTGTAGCCATCGTCGTAATCATTGCGTGAATATTCAAATAAACATTGACGCTTGCGTTGATCAAGCCGCAGATCATGCCGACCACAATTGCTGCCGCCAGTCCAAGAAGAATATTGTGCTGCATCAGTTCACAGGAAACATACGCTGCCAATGTCAAAATATATTTCTGGGAAATATCGATCGCACCTTTTCCACTCGTTACAACGATCATCTGCGCAACACCGAGAAGCATGGCAAATACACACAATTTTAAACCAGAAGTAATAACACGGGCATTCACGCTGCCGGATACGATGCAGATTAGGATATACAGGATAATACAACCGGCAACCGGCCAGATCACCGGACTTTCTAATGCTTTTTTCATCTTATTATTCACGATGATCACGCTCCCCTCTATGAATCAGGAACTTTAAGGCAAGAACTCCTATCAGGATAAGTCCGATGATAGCAGTCTGATAATTCGAATTCATCTTCATGGCAGTTAAAAGCGAATTGATCAGATTCATAACGATCGCTGCCATAACGACTCCCACCGGAACCGGAAGTCCTCCGGCCATATCGCAGCCGCCAAGAATAACTGTTGCGATCGACATCATGTTATAGTTTACAGAGCTGTTTGCATCCGCACCGTTACATGTATTTGTATATGCCATACCGGCAAGAACTACAAAGAAACCTGCAATTCCATACGCAACCACTTTTGCAAGAAGGTAGCTCCATCCGGAACGTTCCAATGCCTGGACATTGTTTCCTGCACCCCTAAGAACAATACCATATCTGCATCGGTAAAGAAGATACCAGCATGCCAATCCGGTGACCACGGCAATGATAATTGGAAGCGGAATGACCGGTGTCTTAATTCTGAGAAAATCAGAAAGCCATTGCGGACATTTTCCTCCGGGTGTCGGGCAGATGATAAGGGCAAGTCCATACCATACAAACTGTGCTCCCATCGTAACAACGATTGCAGGGATCTGACGGATCTTGATCAAAGCTGCAAGAGCCATGTAAAGTCCTACAAATATTACAAGCCCAAGGAATCCAACCAGAGGGTTTCCGGTCAGCCAGATACCAACGATCACATTTACAAGTCCGATCGAATATCCATTTCCCATATCTACATCACCGCACATGACAATGAACATCTGACCAAGAGCTGCAAAGATCAGCGGCAATGCAGAACTGATCTTCATTCTCATACCGGCATAGGTCATTAATTTCGGATTGATGCAGACATTCGCCGCAAAAATAAGAATCAATGTGATAAGTGGAAGCATCCACGGTGCAGACAAATACTGTGCAAACGCACTTTTCTTTTTTTCCTTTACCTCTTTCTTTTCTGTCTCAATAAAAGCTGCCTTTACGATATTCGGCACATCGATCTCATCACCGATCAATTCTTTTGTAACATATCCGTCACGCATTACATATACACGGTCACAGATCTCCATCTCCAGATCTTCCGTCGAATACAGGATGATGGATTTTCCCATTTCTCTTGTATCATCCAGCAATTTATAAATATCCTGCTTCGTTCCTATATCAACACCTGCCGTCGGATCGTTTAAGATAATGATGTCTGCCTCAGATGCAATACCACGCGCGATCAAAGCCTTCTGCTGATTGCCGCCGGAAAGTGACATGATGTTGCTCTCGATTCCTTCCGCACGGAACTTCAATTTGTCATACCACTCCTGAGCCGAAGCGTTTGCTTTTCCTGAATCGATCAGAAGTTTTCCTTTCACACGGTCAAGGTTGGCCACCAGAATGTTATTCTTAATATTCCAGAACTGAAATACTCCTTCTGTCGCACGATCTCCGGAAACATAGGCAATCGAACCGTTTAATTCAATTCCCTCTTTCTGTTTCTTTCTCGCTCCGTAGATCTGCTGTAAAAGTTCCTGTTGCCCGGAACCGGCAAGACCGGAAATGCCAATGATCTCTCCACGTTTCAAATTAAGGCTGACACCGTTCAAGCCCTTCGCCTTCAGATCCGTGATCGTTAACATGTCCTCGTTTTCAGAGAAATCACGAGCCACCCGTTCCTTCTTCTCTGATGCTCCGCCCATGTGCATGATCAATTCTTCCTGCGTGATTTCATCCGAATAGAATTCTCCGCGATTCTGACCATTTGTGAGCATCACGATACGGTCCGATACTTTACGGATCTCATCCAGCTTATGGGAAATATAGATCACTGCAACGCCTTTTTCACTGAGTTCTGCCACGATCTTATGCAGCTGTTCCGCTTTATCGGAAGATAATGCACTTGTCGGTTCATCCAGAATCAGAATCTTTAAGTGATCTGCCATCAGGGTTTTGCAAATCTCAACGACCTGACGATCCGTAAGGCTCAATGTCTCGATCGGTTTTGTAACATCAATATTGCTTCCCGGAAAATATTTTTCAAGGAGCTTTTCCACCTCTGTCTTTGTCTTATTTCTCCAGTTTTTGCTTGGTGCAATACTGTGGCTGACATTCAGCATCGCAAAATTTTCGAAAATACTAAGGTTGGTACAAAGTGACAGATCCTGGTATGCACAGCTAACACCAATCTGTTTTGCAATTTTTGCATTGTAGTTTTCTTCCGGAACTCCATTATAAATAATTTGACCTGCTGTTTTTGGAAGCACGCCTGTCAGAATTTTCATCATTGTGGATTTTCCGGCTCCGTTAGGTCCTACAAGTCCAATAACCTCGCCTTCATAGATATCCAGATCAACCTTCTGAAGTGCCTTGGTGATTCCAAAAAAACGGTCAATGCCTTTCAAGCTTAAGTATGGCTTTTGTCCCTCTTTATGCTTCAAGCGAATCACTTCCTTTCTATATCTTTACTTGTCGATCAATGCGATCAAACGCAAAGTCGAACCTGATCCCTTTTTAAGCCGACACGGAAGACCAATCACGCCAAAAAAGGGCGGAAGTATGTCGAGCTTGTCCACATTTTCAATAATATAAATCCCGTTTCCCAGAAGAACCTTATGCGCCGGATTTGTAGTTCCGATCGCATCCAGTGCGGATGCATCTGTTGCTGCTGCACTTACTTTTTTCGAAAGCAGATATTCCGCTGTCTCCTTTGAAATTCCGGGCCAGTCCTCCATAAATGCTTTTCCCTCTTCCCCGGCTTTCCACTTTTTGTCCCATCCAAAGCGGAAACATACGATATCTCCTTCTTTAAGCTCTCCGTGTTCGTTCTCGAACCTTTTTACATCTTCTACCGTCGTTACACCTCTTGCAGGTGTATGAGTCACATCGATATTCACGCCTCTTCCGATCAGGCGTTTCAGCGGGATTTCGTCCACATTTTCCGAATCCTTAAAGAAATGAGAAAGCGCATCAATATGTGTACCGGAATGCTCACAAAGCGTAACGCCTCTCCAATAAGAACCATCTTCAACATAATTCATACCGGTGTGAAATTTTACTCCCGGTTGTGTTGGCCAATGTGGAATCTCTTCTTCCAACGGGTGTGTCATATCGATCACTTCACAAGTACCAACTAAATCCAGCAATTTTTCAAGTGTCTTCATATTTCTTCCTCATTTCCACAAAAGAATCCTGATAGAAAAAGGGGGAAACAGCAGAAACTTGCTGTATCCCCCTCCTGCATCATGTTCGATCTGATATTCTCATTCGTAAAGCTTTTTAGCCAATCACTACTGAGTCTCGATCTGAGTTCTGATATCGTCCCATGACATTTCTGTAAAGGCAACATCATCATCGCCTAAACCTGTATACTGAGAAAGTGTATCTGCATCAACCATACCAAACGGAACACTCATATTGTTAACAACTTTCTCACCATTGCAGATATCAACTGCTACGTAAAGAGACATTGCACCGATCCACGGGTTGCTTGCTGCAGATAATGTCTTGTAACCTTCCGGAGCTTCATTTGCCCACCAGTTAAGGAAGCTTCCTCTGTTATCACCTGCGATAACCGGAAGAGTATCTGCGGAATATCCAGCGGAAAGAAATGCCTGTACTGCAGCGTAAGCATCTCCGCCCTGTGTTACAAGACCTTTCACATCAGAGAGTGTCGGAAGAACACTGTTTAACTCTGTCTGTGCTTTCGATGCTGTCCAGTCTGTATAGATCTCGGAAACGATCTTTACATCCGGATATTTTTCAAGAGCTGCTAAAACACCCTGATGGAACTGATCATCTGTCGTTGTACCTGCTGTACCACGAAGCTCGATCAGGTTGCCGGAGCCACCCATCTGCTCACATACATACTCGGTAAGAGCCTTTGTCATCTCTTCATTCTCAAAGTACATCTGGTATAACAGATCAGCTTCACAATCAACCGGACCATCATTGACAGTGATAACCGGAATGCCGGCATCACACGCTTCCATGATCGCATTGTTTAAAGAGCTTGTGGAAGCCGGATCAACAATGATAATGTCATATCCCTGAGTGATAAAATCCTCGATCTGGGCGATCTGGGTCGCTGTATCCTGATTTGCCTCAGCAACTGTATACTCACTGATATATCCATCTGCCTTCAGCTTATCCGCAACGATCTGCATCTGTTTTTCTTCTGTCTGACGGTAACTGTTTCCGTTGTAGCTGTTTGTAAAGCCAACCTTGATTCCTTTTGCTTCTCCGTCTTTTGCTGCAGCTGCGGTTGTTTCTGCCGCCTTTGTTTCTGCTGCGGCTGCGGTTGTCTCTGCTGCTGCGGTGGTTGCGGATCCACCGGAAGAACTGCTGCATGCAACGAGATTTGTTGCTACAGCGCCGACCGCTACGAGTGCTACTACTTTTTTCAGTTTCATAATTTTTCCTCCATTTAAAAATTTATTGTTGTTTTCCTCATGGAAAACTTTTTTCCCTGCACATTACGTCCAAATCCCCATTTGTACATAACTGTTTTCTCGTCTTGTATACTTTCTTGTATACTTCTTTGTATACAACAGATTATACTTGGTAATGTATCAAATGTCAATGATTTATCGTAAAATATTGGATTTTTTGTGCATTTTATACAGAGTGCTTGGTTTGCTTTGTATGAATTGAATATATTTTTGTCCATTTGTATCGATTTATTTGTTATTTTCCCCTAAATCTAATATATTTATAAAGACCAAATCAAACAGCTACACCGCGATATCGTTTCCGGTAGCGATCACCCATGTTCTGAACACGGCTGATCTGGTTACTTATGTCTCCCGGTTAATGTACTAATATATTGCCATATCATCCCAATAATATCTATTCACAATTTCCCCATAATTTTTTTCTGTTTTTTGTGCATATTTTCCATTTCATCTTCTGACTTGTATATGTTGCACATTAATTTTTCTATTGCAGATGATTTCGAATCCGTTTTTTGTCTGTTTTGCACAATATAATTTGTTTTGTTTTCCGTCCATTTTCTCATTCCGTTGCTCATTCAAGCGGTCCAACAGCTTATACACCTCAATAAAACACAATATTTTTCCTTTTATCAAGGTCTCTAATATATTTATTGTGCAAAATTCGCAAGATTCACTCAAAAAAGCCTGATATAACAGCATTACTGCCGTATACCAGGCTTAGTGATTCATATGATCTGTCTGCGATCTCCTACTCCGTAAAATATTCCGGATACAGTTCGATCTTTTTCTGGAGATCTCTCCGGAATCGTCCCAGATGTCCGGTCATAAAGTCTTCTACATTGACATCATTTGGGATCCCCATCATCATGTAATAATACATCCGGTTATGCTCCTCTAAGATCTGCTCCCGGTTGATATCATTCTCCCTTGTATCCAGATATCGAACACGGTCATAATGCGACCCGATATTATGGACACAGTACCATACATCCATTTTATGGCTGAACTCATACAACATACAGTGCATCTCATTGTCCAGATCAAAGAAATAATCGCTCATGGTCGTCTCACGGTTGATCTCCTGCTCCTGAAGCTGCAGATTGGTCTTCATGTTTCTTAGCTGCTCTGGCGAAAGTGTTCCGGCGGTTTCCTTAAAGATCGCTGTTTCGATCACACGTCTCGTAAAATATCCCTGTCTGACTAAATTCAGATCGATAAAGCTGACCTTGCTTCCTTTTTGTGGAAGAATGTCCACAAGCTTTTCATTTTTTAACAGGATCAAAGCCTCACGAACCGGAGTTCTGCTTGTTCCGAACTGTTCACTAATCACCGTCTCATCCAGAGCCTCTCCCGGAAGAAGCTTAAAGCTCATAATGCTTTCCCTCAGAAGACGGTATGCATATTTACTGTTTGTCTCTCCGTTTTTCCGTTCACTGAATATTTCAAATGGCATATAAATACCTCCATTTCCTTTCCCTGCTTTTATTTATAACAGAAAACCGTCATTTTGCCAATATAGCTTTTTGTTTTCTTATTGCAACTAATATACTATGTTTTTTACTATAATCACACGTTTTATCGCTTATTTATCTTGGTTTCTTTTCCTATTTTTCCAATCTAATATGTTTATTCCATCGTCATTTCGTCTGTTCTATTGGCTTTTCTTCACTTTCCAGCTCTTCATTCGTCATTTTTACCCAAATATATTGATATTATCCTGTTTGTATAGTATAATAATCCCTGTATAACTAATATATTATGTGTTCATAATCAAATGTGTCAAACCATTTTCTTGCGAAGCTCTCCGGAATCAAAAAAAGGACACTAAAATATCATCATAAAAACATGGAGGAACAAGATATGAAAGCAGTACAAATCGTAAGTCCTAACAACCTTCAGGTCATCGACGTAGAAAAGCCGTCGATCGATGAAAAAAACAATGTTATGATCAAAATGACCGCAGCCGGTATCTGCGGATCTGATGTCGGAATCTATCATGGAACAAATGCTGCCGCAACCTACCCACGCATCATCGGCCACGAAATGGTCGGACGTGTTGACGAGGTTGGAAGTAACGTAAAGAATTTAAAGGTCGGCGACCGCGTGATCGTCAATCAGGTAACAAGCTGCGGTCACTGCTATCCGTGCAAGATTGGCCGCGGAAATGTCTGCGACAATCTGAAGGTCCGCGGTGTTCATATCGACGGCGGATATCGTGAATATATTGCTGTTCCGGAATCTGACTGCTACCTTCTTCCGGATTCTCTTTCCGATCAGGATGCTGTTATGATCGAGCCGACAACGATCGCGATCCAGTCCTGTACAAGAGCACAGCTCGAAAAGGACGATATGCTTCTGATCTTCGGCGCCGGCGCTCTCGGAAGCACGATTTTAAAGGTAGCCCGTCAGCTCTGCGACCACATCATCGTGGCTGATATCATGGATGAGAAGCTTGAGGCTGCAAAGAAAAACGGAGCAAAATATACGATCAACGTATTAAAAGAAGATCTTGTTGAGAAGGTAAAGGAATACACCTTTGGTCATGGTGCAACTGTTTCCATCGACTCTGCATGCACAAAGGATTCCCTGATCAATCTTCTTCAGGCAACCGGCAATGCCGGAAGAGTCATGACCATGGGCTTCTCCACTGCACCAACAGAGGTCAACCAGTTCGCGATTACATCAAAGGAGCTGGATGTTCGCGGTTCCAGACTTCAGAATAAGATGTTCGGAAAAGCGATCGAGATGATCAATGCCGGAACTCTCGACCTGTCAAACTCTATTTCCCACACCTTCCCGCTTACAAAAGCACAGGAAGCATTCGATTTTGTTGATTCCCGCGATCCATCCATCCGGAAGATCGTATTTACCTTTGATAACCTTTAATCATTCTTTTTCATAACATTGCCGATAACAGAAGGCGGATGTATCCCCCTGAGATTTTTCAGTCACATCCGCCCTTGTTTCTCTCTCAAAGCATATTATCTGGGAGGTTCACTATGAAAGCAGTAAGAATCAACGAGCCAAAAAATGTTGTGCTCGCAGACATTGAAAAACCAACGCCAAAGGCCGGTGAGGCTTTGATCAGGATCATCACAGCCGGAATCTGCGGATCCGATATCGGTGCATTCCGCGGAACTAACAACCTCGTTTCCTATCCGAGGATTATTGGACATGAGTTAGCCGGAATCATCGAATCCATTCCGGAGGACAATCCAAAAGGACTGAAGATCGGCGACAAAGTCATCGCAGATCCGTATTTGTACTGTGGCCACTGCTATCCATGCAGCATCGGACGTACAAACTGCTGTACCGATCTTCATGTACTCGGTGTCCATGTTGACGGCGGCATGGCAGAATACTTCTGTCACCCGGCAGACATGCTCGTAAAAATGCCGGATGATATGAGCTGGGAAGAGGCTGCAATGGCAGAGCCGCTTACAATCTCCCTTCACGGCATTCACCGCGGCGGTTTAAAGGCAGGCGAGTACTGCGCGATCATCGGTGCCGGTCCGATCGGTCTTCTTGCCGGAATGATCGCACAGGCATACGGCGCTCACGCGATCTTACTCGATCTTGTCGACGAACGTCTGCAGTTTGCAAAGGAACTTGGCATCGAATATGTGATCAATTCCAAAACGGAAGACACGGTAAAACGAATCAGTGAGATCACAAACGGTGTTATGGCACAGCAGGTTATGGAATGCAGCGGCGCAAACGCAGCGATCCGCTCCACCCTTGATCTTGTAAGTAATGCCGGAAGGATCACCCTGACCGGATGGCCGAAAACAGAAACTCCGCTCCCAACCGATCTGATCACGAAAAAGGAAGTGGATATCCGCGGTGCACGTACAAGTGCCGGTGAGTTTGAGGAAGCGATCGAACTCATCCACAGTGGAAGAGTTGATATCAAGAAGATCCTGACAAAGGTCATCTCCATTGATGAAGCGCCGGCAACCATCATTGATATCGAAAAGAATCCAGGTAATTATATGAAGGTCGTTGTTCAGGTTAACGAGCCGTAAATAAAAATACCTTTGGCAGTTTAAGAGCTGTTGTGTCTGTCACATCAGTTCCCGGCTGTCAAAGGTATTTTTGTATAAGGAATGCGCCTCGGCACATTCTCGCGCCTCGTGCGACCGCCCACGACAATCGATGTCTTCGTACGAATTTCCTAATGCAAAAAGGTATCCACCCTGCGGCGGATACCTTTTCTGTTCTCTGTTTAAGCCATATATTTCTTTAAGACTGCTCTTACTGCTCCAGGTCCTGCAATCTCTTCTAAGAACATCTCCTCGATCTTCTCACCGATTCCGGCCTTGTAAAGATCGATTCCGAAAATATTCTCATTGGAAAGAATGCTCTTTAACTGTCCATGGTAGGTTTCCGGCTTTCCAAGCTCGATTCCCTTCATTACCTCTGTAAGCTCTGCAAGCATCGGATCGGAGGAACGTTCGAAAGCTTCCCCGTCATCCTGTACACCGAGAAGATAACGGCACCAGCCTGCAATCGCAAGCGGAATTGCTGTCAGCTTCTTTGCATCTCCGTATTTTGCAACATAAGACTTGATCGTCTCTCCATAACGGATTCCGACCTTCTGGGATGTATCGGTTGCGATACGCTGCGGGGTATCCGGCATGAACGGATTCGGGATCCGGACATTGATCACCTCATCAACGAAGTTCTTCGGAGACAGGATTCCCGGGTCGGTAACGACCGGCATTCCTTCTACCGGACCGATCTCATGAACCAGCTTGTTTAATTCCTGATCCTTCATCTCATCTGCGATCAATGTATATCCAAGAACGCAGCCGTAAACAGCAAGTGCTGTATGTAACGGATTCAGGCAGGTTGTAACCTTCATGCGCTCTACCTTATTTACTGTATCGCGGTCTGTCATATAGACACCGACCTTTTCCAGTGCCGGGCGTCCGTTCGGGAATTTATCCTCAACAACAAGGTACTGCGGTCCCTCGGCGTTAACAAACGGAGCGATATAGGTTTTCTTGGATGTGATGACCGGAGCGATATCTTCAACACCGGCATTCTCCAGCTCCTTGCATACAGAATCTGCCGGACGCGGAGTGATCTTATCGATCATGCTCCACGGGAAGGAGATCTGCTTTTCATCAGAAAGGTATGCAACAAAGTCTGCGTCTACAAAGCCCTTCTTTTCCCATTCCTTCGCCATTGTGAGGATGGAATTCTGGAGTTTTTCTCCATTATGGGAACAGTTATCCATGGATACGACTGCTAACGGATGCTTTCCTGCCTTGAAACGCTCAAACAGCAGTGCACATACAACTGCCATTGCAGCGCCCGGCTTTTCCGGACCATTGTCGATATCTGCCTGAACAAACGGGAAATAATTTCCCTCAGCATTTTTCAAAGCGTAACCTTTTTCTGTGATCGTGAAGGAGATCATCTGGAGACCCGGATCCGCGAAGATCTCTTTCAGGCGGTTCCACTCCTCCGGAACATTTGACTGTGCCTTGATCGCTTCCGTAAGGGAACCGATCACCTGCTTATCTGTAGAACCGTCTGCCTTTAAAGTGACAGCCAGAACCAGATTGTCATATGGCTTGTAGATCTTATCCACTACGTCAAAATCAAAGGTCTCCACACAGGTGATTCCTTTTTTCATTTCTCCCTGTGTGATCAGGCGGTCAGCAAGTCCGCCAATAAAGATACGAAAAATATTTCCTGCACCGAAATGAACCCATACCGGTGCTTTTTTTGTTTCCTCTGCCACCTGTTCGATCGAATAGGACGGAAGCTTGATTCCTGCTGCTTCCCAGGCAGCCGTCTCTTTGATTCCATTTAATGTCAATTTCATATTTGCCACGCTTTCTTTTTCGTATAACAGTTTATGGTTACAGATTATTTCTCAGAAGCTTTGGCATTTTTGTCGATCGCTTCCCAGAGTCCGTTCAGATAAGTTGCACCGAGTGCGCGGTCATATAAACCATATCCCGGTCTGCCGATCTCATCCCAGATCATTCTGCCGTGATCCGGACGGATATATGTATCCGGGCATGTATCGTAGATCGCCTTCATGATCTCATAAAGATCCAGGGATCCGTCGGAGGAAAGGTGGGATGCCTCACGGAATTTGTGGTATCCGAGGAATTTTACGTTGCGGACATGCATGGCATTGATTCTGTTCATCTCACCAAAGTGACGGATGATCTCCGGGATATTGTTGTCCGGATTGGATCCGAGAGAACCTGTGCAAAGGCAAAGTCCGTTTGCCGGTGAATCATGCAGAGCGCAGATCTTATCGAAATCCTCCTGGCTGTGAGCGATTCTCGGAAGACCGAAGATCGGCCAGGCCGGATCGTCCGGATGGCATGCCATCTTGACACCAACCTCTTCACATACCGGAATGATCGCATCAAGGAAATACTTATAGTTTCTGCGAAGATCATCTGCTGTGATATTCTCATACTGTTTTAATGTCTTTTCAAGCTCTGCGAGACGCTCCGGCTCCCAGCCCGGAAGAGAGAAGCCATTGCTGTCTTCTGCTGTTTTCTTTACGATGTCAAGCGGAGTCATCTCTCCAAGATCCTTTTCGTCAAAGTACAGGCTGTTGGAGCCATCCTCCGGGATCTCTCTTGCAAGGTCTGTTCTTAACCAGTCAAATACCGGCATGAAGTTGTAAACGATTACCTTTACGCCGTATTTTGCGAGGTTACGGATCGTGGTGATATAATTCTCGATATATTTATCTCTTGTCGGAAGTCCCATCTTGATATCCTCGTGAACGTTTACACTCTCGATGACTTCGCACTCAAGACCGGATGCATGGACATGCTCCATATATGCTTTGATCTCTTCTTCTGTCCATACCTCTCCTGCTGCCTTATAATCAAGTAAGCCCATCAATCCGGTCATACCCGGGATCTGACGGATCTGTTTTAATTTGATCGGATCACTGTCTTCGCCGTACCAGCGGAATGTCATTTTCATCGTTTTTCCTCCTTAGGGTTCTGCCCTTTCCTCACATTGTTCTACTAATATATTTACTATACGATATTTTCTAATATGTGTCAACCGATACGCGCTCATATTAAGCATATTCTTGCATTTTTGCTGATATATTTCTATGTTTTTATACGATGTGCATAAATATATTTTGCTTTTTTCCCTGTTTCATCCTGAATTATTTTCCGTTTTGCTTGCAACTAATATATTTGTTGTTTTTTTAATCCTATGACATCAAAAACAATCCCCCGGAACAGATCCATAAAATCTGTTTCAGGGGATATCATAAAGGGAGTATTCCGGATTTCTTTTTGTTACACGATCTTGCTTCCGTTCGCTGTCATCTTGAATTTCGCTCCGAGCATTTCACACGCGCGGCGGCACATGAGCATCCTCTGTAAGAAGATCTCGAAGTACTCCAGCATGGAGCAGATGTTTTCGTCGATCTTCAGGTTCAGGGTGATCACTTTCTTTTCCTCGTTTACCTTTAATTTTGCCTCTGTAACCGCATAGTTTACGCGGTCATGGATATCAAAGGATGCCATCTCCTTCTGGCGGACGCGGTTTCTGCGTACATCCGTCTTGTCGGCGATGATGAGCGCCGCGGAGATCGGATCTACGGCTCCGCCCGTTGACTCGTCATGGTTTCCGATCGCTGAGACGATGATCGCGCGGTCTGTGATCGGAAGATCCGTTTTTTCCAGGATCTGGGATGCCAAAAGGGCACCATACTCCGCATGGGCATGGCGGTTGATCGCATTTCCCATATCATGCATGAAACCGGCGATCTTCACCAGCTCGATATCGTGATCTGAGTAACCGAATTTCTTTAAGATCATTGCTGCCCGCTCCGCAACCATCGCACAGTGTGCATCCGAATGATCCGTAAATCCCATAGTCCCCAGATTGTCGTTTCCTTTTTTCAGGTAAGCTAAAACTTCCTCGTTTTTCTTGATTTCCTTATATGTCATATTCTTTTTCCTCTGCCGCAGTCGACCCAGCTCGTGACTGCTCTTTCTTTTTTCTCTCATTTTCACTTCTATATCATATAGCAGAAAAAAGAAAGGAACAATCGCACTTCGGTAAAAGAATGTAAAATCTGTGTAAAATGTCACTGCACACGGGTAGGAATTTTCTGAACTGAAAATTCCGTACAATACAGTGGTGGTAGTGGATTTTGCCGATTTGGAATGCGAAGCATCGGCAAAATCAGTTACTGTTTGCGCAAGGCGCGAACAATAACTGTAAAGTTCTTCTTGACATATGTACGAAATCGTACTATGATTCTACGTACGATTTCGTACATCAACAGCTGTAAAACTGTCAGATGGGAAAGACACGAATTTTCCCCGCGGGCAGACACAATCAAAAAAACTGAAAGGGCACACGATGAATATTTCGCTTTCCGACCACTTTACCTACAAAAAACTCCTGCGATTCACATTTCCGTCTGTCATCATGATGATCTTAACCTCCATCTACGGAGTTGTGGACGGTGTTTTCGTCTCGAACTTTGTGGGTTCCGAGGCCTTCGCCTCCATCAATATCATTATGCCGTTTCTGATGATCCTCGGTGCTATCGGCTTTATGACCGGCAGCGGCGGCAGTGCCCTGGTGGCTCTGACCTTCGGGATCGGGAATGAAAAAAAGGCAAAGGAGATCTTTTCTCTCCTCGTCTACGTTCTGATCGCGGTGGGCTTTCTCTTTACGGTAGGCGGCGAGATCCTTTTAGCCCCGATGGCAAGACTCTTAGGCGCTGATGAGATTCTTCTCCCCTACTGCGTCCGTTACGGCCGGATCATCCTGCTGGCTCTGATTCCCTTCATGCTGCAGAATGTATTCCAGAGCTTTCTCGTTGTAGCGGAACGCCCGCAGCTCGGACTCTTGATCACCATCGCGTCAGGACTCACAAATATGATCCTCGATGCTTATTTTATCGCCGTTCTGCGTCTCGGCGTCGTGGGCGCTGCCGCCGCAACGGCGCTCAGCCAGTCCATCGGCGGACTGATCCCTCTGCTCTACTTTATCTTTCCGAACAAGAGCCGGCTTCGTCTCGGAAAGACCCATATGGACCTTAACGCCCTGTTGAAGGCCTGTACAAACGGCGCTTCCGAGTTTATGACGAACATCTCCATGTCCATCGTAAACATGCTTTACAACTGGCAGCTCATGCGCCTTTCCGGTTCCGACGGTGTTGCCGTATATGGCGTCATCATGTATGTGAGCTTTATCTTCGCGGCACTCTTTATCGGCTACTCTATGGGAAGTGCCCCGATCGTGGGCTATCACTGCGGTGCGGGAAATAAGAGTGAGTTAAAGAATCTGCTCGGAAAAAGCTTCCGGCTGATCCTGACCTTCCAGATCATCCTGACGATCGCGGCAGAAGCAGGTGCCCCCTTTCTTGCGGGAATTTTCGTCCGCTATAACACGCACCTCTTAGACATGACGGTCCATGCATTCCGCTCATACTCGATCTCTTTCCTGTTCATGGGCTTCAGCATCTACGCATCGTCCTTCTTTACGGCACTCAACGACGGGGGCGTCTCCGCTGCGATCTCCTTCTGCCGTACCATGATCTTTGAAACGGGGGCTGTCATCATCCTGCCGTTTTTCCTCGGTGTTTCCGGAATCTGGTATTCCATCATCGCGGCGGAATTTATGGCGGTATGCCTGTCACTCTTCTTCCTGATCCGGAAGGCGAAGAAGTACGGATACGCGTAAACTGACAGTCCGGACAGGCGGATGCAAAGACCTGCACTGCCCCCATACACTTATATTTTCAGGAGATCTGCCATGTACTCTGCATTTAAAGAATTTTACAACCTGCTCAGCCAGCTCAACAATGCCTACCATGACGCTGCATTAAAGCTCGGTCTCACGGACAGCGAGCTTGATATTCTCTACTCCCTCAATGAACACGGTTCCGGCTGCAACCAGAGTATCTTTTACAAAGAGACCGGCACCACAAAATCCACGATCAACTCCGCGGTACGCAAGATGGAACAGGCCGGTTATCTGTACCTGAAACCCGGAACAGGGCGGAACACCTGCGTTTTTCTCACGGAAAAAGGAGAGGAACTCATGAAAAACACCGCCCATCGCCTGATCGCCATTGAAAATGCGATTTTCGAGAGCTGGTCTGCCGAGGAGCAGCAGATCTTCATAAAACTGAACCGGGATTTCGCGGTCAAATTCACGGAGGAAACGAAAACCATATAGACTCTTATAAAACAGAATGTATCTTTTGTGTAATAGGAGCTTCCGAGGAATCCCTATTACGCAAAAATCAGCGCCTCTGAAAAAAATTCTCAGGAGCGCTGATCTTTTATGTCTATATCATCTGAATTTAGAACTGTCTCATAAGATTTACCATCTCGATTGCGGAAAGTGCACAGTCATATCCTTTATTTCCGCCTTTGCTTCCGGCACGGGCGATGGCCTGCTCGATGTTCTCTGTTGTCAGGACACCGAAGAGTACCGGCATCTTCTCTGCCAGTCCCACCTGAGCGATTCCCTTGGAGACCTCACTGCACACATAATCGTAGTGTGTGGTATCACCGCGGATCACAGCGCCGACGCAGATGATCGCATCGTACTTGCCGGACTTTGCCATGGCAGATGCCGCAACCGGGATCTCGAACGCCCCCGGAACCCAGGCCGCCGTGATATTTTCTTCCTCCACACCGTGGCGGACAAGTCCGTCAACCGCTCCGCCTAAGAGCTTATTTACGATGATCTCGTTAAAACGGGAAGCTACGATCCCCACTTTCATGCCTTCCGGTGCTACGACTTTTCCTTCTAATACCTTGATCTCTTTCATGATGATTCTCCTTTTCTTTCTTATGTTTTCTGCGATGAACTTTCCATTCTATCACACTTTAATTTTTGTAAAGATATGTCCCATCTTGTCCTGCTTCGTCTTCAGATAGAAGCTGTCGTACTGCTGCGGATCGATCTCGATCGGCACGCGCTCATGGATCTCAAGTCCGAAGCCGGAAAGTCCGTAGATCTTCTCCGGATTGTTCGTGAGAAGTCTTAAGGACTTCACACCGAGATCCCTTAAGATCTGTGCCCCGATCCAGTATTCCCTGAGATCCGGAGCAAAACCGAGCTTGATATTGGCCTCCACCGTGTCAAAGCCCTGCTCCTGAAGCACATACGTCTTCAGTTTGTTGATCAGACCGATGCCGCGGCCTTCCTGACGCATGTAGAGGATGACGCCACGGCCTTCCGCCTCCACCTGACGCATCGCGGTCTGGAGCTGTTTTCCGCAGTCACAGCGCATGGAACCGAACACATCTCCGGTCAGGCACTCGGAATGCACGCGGCAGAGCACATCCTCGCCGTCCCCGATATCACCTTTTACAAGAGCAACATGGTGCTCGCCGGTAATATCGTTCACATAGCCGTAGATCTTAAAGTGTCCGTACTGGGTCGGCATGTCCGCGCAGGCCTCCTGCACCACATGTTTTTCATGGACACGGCAGTAATCCTGCAGCTCCTTGATCGTGATGAATTTCAGTCTGTACTCCTTCGCCAGCTTCCACAGGTTTGTGGTCCGCATCATGGTTCCGTCCTCTTCCATGATCTCACAGCACACGCCGCATTCGGACAGTCCCGCCAGACGCATGAGATCCACCGTCGCCTCCGTGTGCCCGTTTCTCACAAGGACGCCGCCGCGCCTTGCAACCAACGGAAACACATGGCCCGGTCTTCTGAGATCCTGCGGTTTCGTCGCCGGATCCACGCACTTCATCATCGTATAGGAACGCTCTGCCGCGGAGATCCCTGTCGTTGTGTCCGCATGGTCGATGGAGACCGTAAATGCAGTACTGTGGTTGTCCGTGTTCTCCGATACCATCTGCGGGAGTCCCAGCCGCTCCGCCACTGCTGCGCTCATCGGCGTACAGATCAGCCCTTTCGCATGGCACGCCATAAAATTGATATTTTCCTGCGTCGCAAACTCTGCCGCGCAAATCATGTCCCCTTCGTTTTCCCGGTCCGGATCATCCGTGACAAGAATGATCTTTCCCGCCCGCAGATCTTCAAGCGCTTCCTCGATCGTATTGTACTGTTCGTTCATATTTCCCGCCTTTCTGAAATCCTCCGATTTCTCTGCTTCGTGCAATCGCACCTTATGATCCATGGTCAAAGCCTGTTCGCGATCCGCTTTCACCACTTGTCTGCTCTTGTCAGAATCCGTATTTCTGAAGAAATTCCATGCTGAGTCCTGTGTTTTCTTTCTCACTTCCTGTCAGATCTCCACCGTCAGGTGTTTTTTCCCGTTCCCCGGCAGATTTTCTTCCGATATCCACAAATTTCCGGATATATTTCCCCACAATGTCATTTTCCAGATTGACCGGATCTCCCGCTTTTTTCTTTAAGAGCGTCGTCTCCTCTCCCGTATGGGGAATGACCGACACCGCGAAATCCCGGTCCGTAACCGCTGCCACAGTGAGACTGATCCCATCGATGCAGATGGAACCTTTTTCCACGATCAGATCCAGGATCTTTTCTGCACATGCGATCGTAACCCAGACTGCGTTTTCTTCGCGTCTCATGGACTCGATCTTCCCGGTTCCATCGATGTGTCCGGACACGAGATGGCCGCCGAATCTTCCGTCCGCTGCCATCGCCCGCTCCAGGTTTACATAACTTCCATTCTGCAGGGATCCAAGGCTGCTCCGCCTCACGGTCTCCGCCATCACATCCGCGGAAAATCCGCCGTCTTTCAGATCTGTGACCGTCAGGCAGACGCCGTTTACTGCAATGCTGTCCCCGATCTTCGTTCCTTCCAGGACTTTTTTCGCCCTGACTGTCAGCGTTCCCGATCTCCCACGCAGGGAAAGTGCCTTTACCTGACCGAGTTCTTCCACGATTCCCGTAAACATTTTTTCACTTCCTCTCCCGTTTTCAGAACCTCTCCTCACAGATACCGCTCTGATCGTTCTGTTTCCATCCTCTGTCCAAATGTTCTATGAGTGGAGATCTGACATCTTCACCTGATATCGCAGCATCAGATCATCCCCGATCTTCTCCGTATCTTTCAGCGTCAGCATCACAGCCTCCGATGGATGAGCCACCCCCGTTCCCGCAACCGGAGTTTTCGCATCGGTGCCTCCAAAGATCTTCGGTGCAATAAACGCGCACACCTCATTCACGATTCCTGCCGCAAGTGCCGACTCATTTAACGTGCCGCCGCCTTCCAGAAGAATGCTGTCGATCCCCTGTTCTCCCAGATACTCCATCAGTTTTTTCAGATCAACCTGACCATGCACGTCCGGAACAGATATCGTCTCCACGCCAGCATTCCGGAGCTGTTCCAGTTTTTCTGCGTTCTCCCCGGCGTATGCCACGATAGTCCGGTATTTTTTTGCCGATTTCACGATTCCGGAATCCATCGGGATCCGCAGACTGCTGTCACAGATGATCCGCACCGGGCTTTTCTTTCCCGGGATCCGCACATTTAACATCGGATCATCCGCCAGGACCGTGCCGATCCCTACCATGATCCCCATGTAAGCATGGCGCATTTCCTGTACTTTTTCTCTCGCTTTTTCCCCCGTGATCCATTTCGAGTCTCCGGTCCGCGCTGCGATCTTTCCGTCCGCCGTCATCGCGTATTTCATGACCACATACGGCACTTTTTTCGTGATAAAGTGAAAGAACACGGGGTTCAGCGCATCGCACTCCCCACGCATAAAATCCTCTTCCACCCGGACTCCAGCGTTTCTGAGGATCTCTGCACCTTTTCCGGCGACAAGCGGATTCGGGTCCCTGGATCCGATCACCACTCTGGCGATCTTCTGATCAAGGATCGCCTCCGTACAGGGCGGCGTCTTTCCGTAGTGACAGCATGGCTCCAGTGTTACATAGAGTGTCGCGCCCTCCGCAGATTCCGTAAGCGACGCGATCGCGTTCCGCTCCGCATGAAGCTCGCCGCACCGTTCATGGTAACCTTCCCCGATGATCCGGCCATCCTTTACAATCACTGCTCCCACCATCGGATTCGGGTTTGTAAAACCGCGTCCTTTCTTTGCAAGTTCGATCGCCCGCAGCATGTAATCCCGCTCTGTCATCTCATCTCTCCTTTCCGCAACCCCGGCCTGCCTGTGTCTTTTCCTGTTCCAGCGGGATTTCCCACCACTAAAAAACCCTGTAAGTCGGGTGCCTACAGGGTTTTCATATGCGTTTTATCCATGTATTCCGATGGAGTTTTCCGCGGCAATCTTCATCCGCACGCGAGTGCGCATCGTGGACGTATCGTGATTTTTTGTGCAATGGGAAATTCCTAATTACACAAAAAAGCTCCGAAACAGTTTCCCATTTCAGAGCCATTCACCCGTGATCCATATGCCGGTAATCCAATCGATCTGCTCCACATTTTTATGGAACAGCTATTGGTATCACACAGATAAAACCTTAAATCTTCTTTCATCCAGACTATACTGTCGGCCCCGGAATCTCACCGGATCATGCCTTTCGGCTCGCGGGCTTTACCGCCGGTAGGGATTTTCACCCTGCCCTGAAGACATTTATTTTCTTTTCTCACAGACAATTCTGATTTTTTATCTGCGATTGCCTATAATATACTCCTCATTTTATGATTTGTAAAGCATTTTTGTCAGGAATTTTTTTCATTTCCGTTACTGTACACATAGATATGGTCGCCCTCCACATTCACATAACCTTCCGTACCTTTTTCCAGATAGCTGCGACTCAAGAAACAGAGTGGCTCTCCCATTCCCATTTTCGCAGTCACGCGGTAGTAATCACCCTCAAAAAACGCATCTTCTACTGCTACCGGAAAGCTGTTTTTCAGACGTTTATCTCCGCTCCACACTGCGTTCTCGGCGCGGAAGCGCACCGTTACCATGTCATCCTTATGGATCCCGCTTCTTCCAAGTGTATCGCAGACGCCGCCTCCAAGATCGATCTGTGTACCGCCGTCCTCTCTCGCATACCCGTGAACACGGTTTCCAATCCCTAAGATGGCAGCCACAGTCTCTGTTTTCGGGTTTCGATAGCACTCCTGCGGCGGATCGATCTGTTCGATCTGACCTCTGTTCATGATCACGATCCGATCCGCCATAGAAAAAGCTTCCGATGGATCCTGTGTTACGTAAAATACCGTGATTCCAAGTCTGCGGAACAGCATTGCCATCTCTGTTCTCATTTTTATCCTCAGACCGATATCCAGACTGCAGAGCGGCTCATCCAGTAAGAGGATCTCCGGTCTCACGACCAATGCTCCGGCCACCGCGGTCCGTTGACGCTGCCCGACAGAAAGTTCCTCCGGATAGCGGTTTTCGAGACCTTCCAGATGCAAGATCTTTATCACTTCTTTTACCAGCTCTCCGTCCTCTTCCTTCCGAAACCAATGTTTCCTGAAACCACTGGTGATATTCTCATATACTGTTTTGTGGGAACAAAGTTCAAAATCCTGAGATACAAACTTCATGCCCCGTTTTTCCGGAGACAGCACATTACACTCCTCAGAGATCACCTTTTCATTCATCATGATCTTTCCGCCATCCGGTGCCAGCTCTCCCGCGATCACACTGAGCAGCGTGGACTTTCCGCATCCGGATGCCCCCAGGATTCCTATGATCTCGCCCTGTCCGGCTTCCATGCTGATTCCGTTTAAGATTGTTCTTCTTCCAAATTTCTTTGATATATTTTCTATTTTCAATATAACTTTCCGATCTTCTGCACCCATATATTTTTCCTCCGCGATACCGCTCTATCCATTTGCGCACTCATCTTTCACTTTGTCTTTATCGTAATTTTGCTCTGTAAAATCCAGAACCGGCTTTATCTAAAAATTATGTAAAATCTATACGCACACAGGAATCTGATCCAGATAAAACCCGCCTGCAAAAAGCTGAAAACATCCGGAATCTTTCTTGCCGAAGAAGTGATTTCCTAGTATACTTGACATATTGAGCATTGCTGTTTCCACTGCAGGGATTTTCTGAGCTGAAAATTCCGTATGATACCGTTATGGTCGCAGAGTTCCCATATGCTGTAACAAACGGTATTTTTCTTAAAAAATATTCATATCAATTCAGGAGGATGTATGATGTTCAACTTTAATTTCTATACCCCGACCCGTGTCGTTTTCGGAAAAAATACCGAAGCACAGATCGGAACTCTCGTAAAGAACGTAAACTGTAAAAAGGTCCTGCTCCACTACGGAAGCGGAAGTGTGATCCGCTCCGGTCTTCTCGGACGGATCAAAGAATCCCTGGATGCGTCCGGGATCTCCTATGTGGAGCTCGGCGGTGTTGTTCCGAATCCGCGCCTCTCTCTTGTCCGTGAGGGGATCGAACTCTGCAAAAAAGAAGGCGTTGATTTTCTTCTGGCTGTCGGCGGCGGCAGTGTGATCGACTCCGCGAAAGCGATCGGTTACGGTCTCGCAAACGATGGGGATGTCTGGGATTTCTATGAGCATACCCGCCAGGCGACCGCCTGCCTCCCGGTCGGTGTTGTCCTGACGATCGCTGCATCCGGCAGTGAGATGAGCAACAGCTCCGTCATCACAAACGACGAGACGCTGGAAAAACGCGGCTACAACAATGATATCTCCCGCCCGGTATTCGCAGTCATGAACCCGGAGGTCACAATGACACTTCCGCCGTACCAGACTGCCTGCGGCTGCACCGATATCCTGATGCACACCATGGAGCGCTATTTCACAAACGGCGGCAACATGGAGATCACGGACGCGATCGCGGAAGGACTCATGCGCACCGTGATCAAAAATGCGAAGATCCTCGTGGATGATCCGAACAACTATGATGCCCGCGCAGAGATCATGTGGTCCGGAAGTCTCTCCCACAACGGTCTCACCGGCTGCGGAAACGACGGCGGTGACTTCGCCTCCCATCTCCTGGAACATGAGATCGGCGGCATGTTCGACGTTGCACACGGAGCAGGACTCGCAGCGATCTGGGGAAGCTGGGCGAGATATGTGATCGACTCCTGCACTCCGCGTTTCGCAAAATTTGCGGTAAATGTCATGGGCGTGGCACCGGGAAACAACGATATGGAGACAGGTCTGAAAGGCATCGAGGCGATGGAAGATTTCTACCGCGCGATCAAGATGCCGACAAACTTAAAAGAACTCGGCATCGATCCGACCGAAGAGCAGCTTGAAACAATGGCGAAAAATGCAAGAAAAGCAGCCGGCGGCCCGAAGGGCTCTGCAAAGAAGCTGGAAGCTGAGGATATGTTAAAGATCTATCAGATGGCGGCAGGGAAATAAATCCACGTTTCCACTGATCCGGATCTATCAATGTATAAAAAGGGAAGGCAGCGACGAACGGCTGACTTCCCTTTTTATGTATTCCATAAATTCGATCGTACGGGCGTGAAACCCGGTGTGTAATCTCATTTCGCGTGAACTGGAAAGCTCTTTCCTGGATTCCTACGCGTAATCTCTCACCAGGAATACCGGCTTGATCGCCATGATCTCGTCGAACTCTTCCTGAGTGACGGAGACATCCGCGTTGGTCTTTCTGAGATCGTCTTTCACAGCTGCAAATGCATCCTCCACAGACTCCGCGCGTCCTTCCCGGATCACACGTTCCATCCGTTCTACAGTCACGGGATGCAGATAGCAGGACGGGACCGGAAGTCCCAGATGGAGACTGTCCACATAGGACTCGACCGCCGTCTCGGCTGATGCAAGCCGTTTTTCGATGGCTTTCCGGTTATTTGTGCTTGTCGGCATCACATTCGCTCCTGAGAACAGGAAGATGGCTGCCATGCCGAACAGGACAAAATATACCGCAAATGTATCATGGTTCATGAAGGAATAGACTCCATATCCAAGAGCGGCTGCTCCCATGATCACCATGAACAGGGCAAGCCACTTATAAAACGGCTTTGTCTTCTCATAGGTTCTCTTTTTCTTTGCCGCATTTGTGAGTTCCGTAAACAGGGACATCCGCTTCGAGAGCTTTTCTTTTGCCTGCTCCAGAATGCCAACACTCTCTTTTGCCTGTTCCGAAAGGGGAATGAGCCGCTTTTGGGCCTCTTTCTTCTCCGCCTCGGCAAGCCGTTTTTCAGCCGCCTCGCTCACGGTCTTCACCTGCGGAAATCTCTCCTTCACAGCCGACACAAAAGCATCCACCTGATCCTCATATTTAAAATTGCACTGTTTCTCACTGCCGTCATCAAGGACGACGACCAGATACGGCATCGTCGCAAACAGGCCTTTTCCGGTGAATCCGCCTTTGCTCATGGCCACGCGTTTAAAGACACGGGAGACGGAAGATACCGGAACATAATACCGCCGCTCCAGATAAAAGCTGTTGAGATAGAGCGCCTCTTTTCCGATCCCGCACGGTCCGATCTTCTTACAGTGTTTCCTGTCTTCTGAAAGGATCTTCTCCGGGATCTCTTTTTCTCCAAGTTTTGCCGGTTTTAAGAACATAATTTCCGCCTCCCAAATCTTTCCATCTATAAAAGCTGCCCGCAGCTCTTTCAAAAGCGCCGGGGCAGCTCATACTTCTGCATCGACTGCAGAGCTTCCTGCTGTTTTATGTGCCTTTTTAATAGCTCAATTTATGCCGTCTGTTTCTTCGTTGCATGGATAAAGATTCCAAGGAATACAACTGCAAGTACAATACCTACCGGGTATGCAACTGCGGTTCCAAGGTTTAAGCACTCCTTCGCGCAGAAGAAATATGTCATGGACACGGCACTCATAAAGGTTGCCGGAACTGCTGTGATCCAGTAGTTCTTCTTTGCCTTATAGAGGTACATGCTTGCAGTCCAGAGAACGATCATTGCCAGTGTCTGGTTCGTCCAGCTGAAGTATCTCCATACGATGCTGTAATCCATATGTCCGACGATCGCGCCGATTCCGAGTAACGGTACGCAGAGGATCAGACGGTTCTTCCAGTTCTTCTGGTCAACCTTGAACCAGTCAGCCAGTGTCAGACGGGCACTTCTGAATGCGGTATCTCCGGAAGTGATCGGGCATGCGATAACGCCTAACATTGCAAGTGCAATACCAACACCGCCCATGGTCTTCTGGCAGACATCGTAGATCGCTGCAGACTGACCATTCTTCATGATCTCTGCAAGACCTGTATTGAGACCGCCGGTTACCTCATAGAGAGAACATCCTGCTGCCGCCCAGATCAGGGCGATAATGCCTTCACATACCATTGCTCCGTAGAATACGAAATGTCCCTGTTTCTCGGACTTCATGCAACGTGCCATAAGAGGTGACTGGGTTGCATGGAAACCGGAGATCGCGCCGCAGGCAACGGTAATGAACATGAAGCTCCATACCGGGGTTCCGCTCGGATGCATATTTCTGAAGTTGCTCCAGATCTCCGGGATCACGTATTCCGGTTTTGTGAAGATACCGAACGCAACACCGAGTGCCATGATGATCAGGCAGATACCGAATATCGGATATACCTTACCGATGATCTTATCGATAGAAATAAAGGTTGCAATAAAATAGTAAGCAAGAATGATCCACAGCCACATTTCTTTGTTTGTGACCATGCCCTGAGCACCGCTGTTGCTGAACAGAGTGACGATCAGACCTGCCGGGCCGACTGCGAATACCGTGCCGACCATGATAAGAAGGACAACGCTGAATACACGCATGACATTCTGCATGAGACCGCCAAGATAGATTCCACAAACCTCGGAGATCGAAGCGCCGTCATTTCTCTCGGACATCATGCCGGAGAAGAAGTCATGGACACCGCCTGCAAAGATCGTACCAAAGGTGATCCAGAGGAATACGACCGGGCCCCATAATGCGCCCTGCATTGCTCCGAAAATCGGTCCGAGACCAGCGATATTAAGCAGCTGGATCAAGAACAGTTTCCACTGCGGCATGACCACATAATCAACGCCATCGTTGATCCGGACTGCCGGTGTTTCTCTGTCATCCGGACTGAAGATGTTGTTTACGATGTTGCCGTAAACAAAGTATCCTCCGATCAATAATGCCAGACAGACGAGAAAACTAATCATACAAACCCCTCCTTAACTTTTGACATGGAAGCGATCTCTCTGTGAGCCCGTCACAGGCTCCTGTGAAAGATATTTCATTTTTCCTATAGCGAGTCATTCTCGTTCGGGATGTTCCATGCATTGTGCTTAGTTTTATCTCTTCAAGCATCTGTATTATAGTATATTTTGCACAATTTTTAAATGGGGTCTGCACGAACAGCACGCTTATCTGCACAAACGACACGATTTGCGCAATAAACGGAAACGGAGTTTCGGATCAGCCGATCTTTAACATCTGTTTCAGGGTTTTCATCTTTTCTCTTCCAACCGGAAGTTCCTTGTCTTCAAAGCCTTTCATCCGCACAGAGAGGCCATTTCCCGTTCCGGCGGAGAGCTCCGTGATAAAGGCAGGATTGACCAGATAGCTTTTATGGATCCGGAAAAATCCATACGGGACCAGTTTCTTCTCAAGTTCTCCCAATAACTGGTTGATCTCACAGGATCTGGCTGTCGTATGGACCAGGCAGCCATGTCCATCCGTCTCTGCATACACGATCTGTTCAATATCGAGGAACAGGATCCCGCGACTTGCCGTGACCGGAATTTTTCCGAAAACAGAGGGATTTCCTGCGTTTTCTGCCATTCCGACGCTTTTGCGTTCTTCCTGTTTCTCCGTTTTCACGGTACTCAGCTCTGACTCTTCGTTCAGCCTGTTTCCGGTGTTTTCTTTTAAACCCGTCCCCGCTCTCATCCCAGTACACTTCTCCAGGACATGGCGGATGCGCGCCGGATCAAACGGCTTTAAGATATAATCATCGATCTCCATCTCATACGCCTTTGCGGCATACTGGGAATATGCTGTCGCAAAAATGATCTTTGCTGTCTGGAACAGGCGTTTTGCCGTTCCGGCCAGCGTGATCCCCTCCATATCTCCCAGATCCATATCCACAAAAATAAGATCCAGTTTTTCCATCTCATTGAACATGGCGAGTGCGCCGGCTCCATTCTCTGCCTCCACGATCTCGCAGTCCGGGAGCACTTCTTTTATCCTCCGGATCAACATCTTTCTTGCCGGTCTTTCATCATCGATCACTGCAATTTTCACAGTCTTTTCCCCCCTGCATTACACTGTCTCCGCCTGATATGGCACGACAAATGATACTTCCGCTCCTTCTTCCAGATTTCGGATCACCAGACCGTATCGTTTCCCATAGGTGCTCCGAAGTCTCTCATGGACATTTTTCAATCCGACACTGCCGGACGCCTTTCCGGAAAGGATCGCCTCTGCCTGTCCCGGTGCAAATCCCTTTCCGTGGTCACGGACTTCGATCCGGACCTGTTCCTCTCCCCGCTCATCCTTCACACGCCCGGCGATGATCTCCACATTTCTGACTCCATCCGCTCCATTTCCGTAGCGGACCGCATTTTCCACGATCGGCTGAAGAATGAACGAAGGGACCTGACAGGCAAGTCCCGGCTCCACCTGAATGTTTACCCGGAGTTTTTCCTCAAACCTTGCCTGCTCGATCTGCAGATACGTCCGGATATGGCTGATCTCCGTATCAAGATCCAGCATGTACTGATCATTTTCCAGTGTCTGGCGGTAGTATGACGCCAGCGTCAGGATCAGATCACTCGCTTTTGCAGAATCTTCATCACAGATACAGGCGATCGTATTTAACGCATTGTAAAGGAAATGCGGATTCACCTGGGACTGTAATGCCTTAAACTCCGCCTTTTTCCTGAGCTTCTTCTGATATTCCACATTGGAGACTTCCAGCTGTGTGGAAAAAAGCTTTACAAGTTCTTCCAGAAAATCGCTGATATCTTTCTCCACATGGCGCCGTTTCTTCACGACGATCGAGAGACTTCCGATCTTCTCCTCCCCGGACATGACCGGGACCGTCACCGTCACGAGCGCGTGAAATAACGGGCGGATCTCCTCGTCAAGATCTTCCTCCCGGATACACTCTGCCCGGATGGACTTTGACGGTCTTGTCAGAAGTTCCAGAAACTTTTCCTGCCGGAAACGCGCCGCATCGATGATGGAGCTCACCGCCAGGACCTCTTTCTCATCCGTGACGATCACTGCCTGACACGGGATCTCCCCGAAAATAATATCCGCTACCGCCTCCATATTTTCACGCTTTCCAAGGCCTTTTCTGAGATATACAAGGCTTTTGTCCGCGATCCCCATCGAAAGCCGCATTCGCTCTGCAAACAGACTGTCCTCACGCATAAAGACCATATCAAATGTTTTAAAAAAGATCACCATTCCGATAGAATTCATGACGATCATCGGCACCGCGATCTGGCTTACCAGCTGCATAGCAGCAGAGAATGGTCTCGATATCAGGAGAATGATCACCATCTGAAGGATTTCCGCCTCCGCCGTCAGAAAAAGAAGATCCACACTGTCCATTTCTCCTGCCTTGTATCTTTTATAAGCCAAACTTCCGAGGACTCCTTCCACCAACGTGGAAACTGCGCAGGAGACCGCCGTAAAACCGCCGATATCAAACAGGAACCGATGTGCTCCGGCAATGACTGCCGTCATCATCCCGACAAACGGACCGCCCATGATCCCCGCAGTCAGGACGCCGATGACTCTCGTATTGACAATCGCCCCGCCGGTCCTGGTCCCGGTATAAGTCGATACGATGCTGATCGCTCCGAAGATAACGGCAAGTGCCATCTTCTGGATGGTCGTATTATTTTCTCCGCGGAACAGCTTCCGGACCGCCGGCATATTTGTGAGAAGTGTCGCAAGAAGCACCAGAAGTCCGATATTTAAAAGCATGTTGAAATACATGGTCCAGGTCATGATCCTTTTCTCCTCCCCGCCCGGCCTTTCTCATCTGTTTCTGCCGGAAACCATCTGTTAAGATCCTGTTCATATCTTACCATAAAACCCTGTTTTTTGCAGTACACACGGAAAAGAATATTCTCCGCGCTCTGATCGTAAAAAGACCGGAAACCAAGGGATCTCTCCCCCGGCTTCCGGTCTTATCTCTGTCCGCTTTTCATGCGGACTTTTTATGTCTTATTATGAGTTGTAGATGTCCTCGTTCAACATTCCCTCGGACTTTGCAACGTAGATCGCTGTTGCGGAGTCACCGACAACATTCAGCGCTGTTACGAGCATCTCGATCGGGCGGTTGATCGCAAGGATCAGGCTGTATGCGAGAAGTGCACCGTCGTTGACGTAGCCGAGACCGGAAAGGATCGTGAACAGGATGATCGCGCCTGCACCCGGAGCAGCCGGTGTACCGGCGGATGCGATCAGGGCTAAGAGCGCAACAACGATGATCTGGGACAGAGTCACATCATAACCTGCGCAGCCTGCGATGAATAAGGTTGCAACAACCTGCATGATCGCAGTACCGTTCATGTTGATCGTCATACCGAGCGGAAGAACGAAGGAAGCGATCTTCTCGTCAACACCGAGCTCCTCTGTTGTTGTCTTCACGTTAAGCGGAAGTGCAGCAGCACTGGAGGAAGTGGAGAATCCGAATACAGCAACGCGGAAGATCTTCTTCGCGAATTTTACCGGATTCTGCTTTGTTGTAACTGCTACGAAGATCGGGTATCCGATAAACAGGAATACGAGAAGCAGGATAACGGTTACAACAACATAGGCAAGCGCCGGTTTTAAGTGGTTGATCCCGTATGTCGCGAATGTTCTTGCCAGAAGAACGAAGATCGCGATCGGGCCAAATTTTGTTACTACATAGTTTAAGAATACAACAACGATATCATTTACTTCCGTGATGAGCTTCTTTAATGCTGCGCTCTTCTCATCGCCGACTGCCTTCATGCAGAGGCCGAGAGAAACAGCCAGGAATACGATCGCAAGAACGGAAGTATTCGTGCTGAATACCGCTGTGATGTTGGACGGAACAATATTGAGGATCACGTTTAACGGATTGGAACCAGTGGATCCGGCGGAACCTTCAAGACCTTCTACCTGGATATTGAAAACACCGGCATTGTAGACCATGATTCCGACTACGCATGCCATAAGTAATGCGAAGAAAGAACAGATCAGGAAACCTGCAATTGTTTTTACGGAAATTCTGCCGAGAGTTCTTGTATCGGAAATCTGTCCGATCGCAAGTGTAATGGATGTGAATACCATCGGCACGATGACGAGCTGTAAAGAACGAATAAATAACTGTCCGACAATGTAAAAAATACCAAGTGCCTTTTCAGCACCTGCTGCTGTGATATCCTGGAACAGGATGCTGTTGATCGTTGCCCAGACAGCTTCTTTGCCTGTGCTGTTGAGGTTTTCTCTTAACATCATTAACAGAAGACCTGCTACAAGACCGCAGACAAGGGAAATACTCATTCTGACAGCGAGTGAACTTTTCTTTTTCTCCATGTGATCCTCCTTTTATTTGCCGCGTGAAACGCCCGGAACCATCAGCTGCGGGGCGGCTCCCCCAACCTTATCCTGTTAAAAAAAATCCCGGGACGGTGGCAGGAATCTGTCGATCCCTGTCAGACTATCCCGGAGATTATATCGTAGTCTGATGAATTCCGCAAGTAGAAATCACAAAAATCTTTACGTTTTTTAACAAAGCTTTTATATTAGTCGAGAGCCTTGTTGAGTTCACGAAACGATGCGGCAAGATCCTGCTCATTTCCATCTGTGTCGTAGATCCTTCCGTACTGCTCGTGCGTGTACATTTTGATATTGTCCAGAGTTACCTCGCGGTCTGTCGTGATGGAAAGATCATAGTTTACCTGCCACGGGATCGAGAACTCATAATTTCCCGCCTCTCGCACCTGAACAGTCTTTTTCTGGTCCCCGATCTGGAAGGTGACTTTCGCTGTTCCATTTTTCGGCGCAGCCCAGAATTTTACATGGATCTGATCCCGCTTTGCCAGACGTCCCTGGACCTTCTGCGTGATCACACTGCCCTTTTCCAGTGAGATCGCCTTTGAGCCGTCATGTTCCGTATTCTGGACAGTTCCGGTCGTCTCCCAACCGGTCGTTCCGAGCGCAAACTGACCATTGTATACACAGTCATTTACATAGTTCCGGTAAACCCATAAACCGTAACCGCAGGTTGTATCCTTTAAGATCGGCGCGAGGTTCTTCACGAAATCTCCCACCTGAGCCTCCTCGATCTGTGTGTTGTAGGAAAATGCCTCCGTGGAATCCATGTAGAGGAGCTGTTCCATGAAATATTTCTTTCCGCTCTTCCCGATAAGATTATTCATATTCTTCTGCATCGCAGCGAGCGCTGTCTCCGCGGAGATATGATCACTCACGTTCTGCTGTCCGAGTGAGACACTGTACATCAGGGAAGAATACTCTGCATCCGCACACGGATACGTCGCGTAGTGGGAATAGTAGGTGTAGCTTCCGTCTGCCTGATAGATCGGATCTCCGTCAGAGCGGACTTCCATGGAAAGTCCCGGGAATACCTCCTGGCTCTCCGAGAGGAGCTTCGTAAGGAAGCTGTCATAAAATTCAAAGAACAGCTTTGCCTCCGGGCGTTTTCTCTCCGGGATCCAGATCTCGGAGTAATCGCTGAACGTCTTTCCGTAAAAAGCGCTGATCTCCTCAAGAGAATAATGCGCCTTCAGATAATCCTGGTAGCCGCTCCGGGATGCCATGCGGAGGCTGAGCGATCTTGTCAGCTCGCGGTCCATATTTGTGGTGTAATCCCAGAAATCCTCCCATGTGATAAAGCCGCCCTGGAAATTTCCGTAATCCGATACACGACTGTAGATCGTCTTGCAGTAATCAAGCCACATCTTCCGGTCATTGCTCCCGTCCTGTACGATCCCGGAATAGCGGTCCGGAAGAGATGCATCTCCCGCATAATCCCAGCAGTATCCAATCCTCAAAGTTACCATGAGTCCGTGATCATCCGCACACTTCATGATCTTGTCGAGTTTGGAGAATGCCGCCTCATTGTACATGTTCCCCATGTCTCCCGGCTGGAACTCGCGCCACGGGACAACCAGGATGATGCTGTTGAAGCCGTCCGCCTTGATCCTGGTAAAGTTCACTTCCATGTTGTCATCTTCCGTTCCCCAGAAGTTGATCGGCCATGCGTCTCCGAAATATGTCACGGATTTCAGATATTCCGGAAATGCTGCCTGCGCTTCCATCCGCATCGCAGGTGTTCCCGCCATCAGGCATGCGGAAGCAGCCAGGATCGCTGCCGGTTTCACAAATTTTCTTATGTTCATCTTATCCACCTTTTCAGCCGTTTTTCCGGCTTTCCCGGTCTGACAGCTGTATATTTTTTACTGTGTGCAGGCATGAATGTCCGCGTACGATAACGGTATCATACGGAATTTTCCGTTCAGAAAATTCCTACCCGTGAACAGTAACACGATAACCACTATACCACAAAAACAAAAATTTGTCCTCCAAAAACACTTGACGTAAGAAACTGCTTCATGTGATACTGTTCATGACGGTATCATACGGAATTTTCTGTTCAGAAAATTCCTATCCGTAAAAATTAACGTGATACTCTTCTACGGAAGTCCGCCCGGCTTTTACAGGCAGACTATTTATGAATCTACAATGGAGGATCAAAATATGGAAAAATCAACGGTATACTTTACTGATTTCCGCTGTCATGTCGGAACAAGCCAGCTCGACAAGCTGAAAAAGCTCTGTGTCGCTGCCGGGATCAAAAACATCGACATGGACGGAAAATTCGTTGCGATCAAAATGCATTTCGGAGAACTCGGCAACCTCGCCTTTCTTCGTCCGAACTATGCAAAGGCAGTCGCCGATCTCTGTAAGGAACAGGGCGGCATGTCGTTTCTGACCGACTGCAACACCTTATATCCGGGAAGCAGAAAAAATGCCCTGGATCACCTCGACTGTGCAAACCTGAACGGTTTCAACCCGATCTCCACCGGATGCCAGATCATCATCGGTGACGGTCTCCGCGGAACCGATGAAGTCGAAGTTCCGGTCGTAAACGGAGAATACTGCAAAACAGCTCTCATCGGACACGCGATCATGGACGCTGATGTATTTATCAGCCTGACACATTTTAAAGGCCATGAGTCCACCGGTTTCGGCGGCGCCATCAAAAATATCGGCATGGGCTGCGGAAGCCGTGCAGGCAAGATGCAGCAGCATGCCAGCGGAAAACCTGCAGTCCGTGAAAAAGTCTGTCGCGGCTGCCAGCGCTGTGCAAAAGAATGCGGAAGCGATGCGATCACATATGTAAACAGGAAAGCTGTCATCGATTATGACAAGTGTAAAGGCTGCGGCCGCTGCATCGGTGCCTGCAGCTTTGACGCTATCTACAATCCGAACTACAATGCAAATGAACTTCTGGACCGGAAAATGGCCGAATATGCACAGGCCGTCTGCTATGACCGTCCGTGCTTCCATATCGCTCTTGTTCAGGACATCAGCCCGAACTGCGACTGCCATGGAGAAAATGACGCTCCGATCCTTCCGGATATCGGAATGTTCGCAAGCTTCGATCCGGTCGCTCTTGACCAGGCCTGCGCGGATGCCTGTCTGAATGCGGCTCCGATCGCCAACAGCCAGCTCGGTGAGCACCTCGCAGATCCGGAATGGCACTGCCACCACGACCACTTCAAGGACTCCAATCCAAACATCGAGTGGAAAGCAACTCTGGAGCAGGCAGAAAAGATCGGTCTCGGAACAAGACAGTATGAATTAAAACGGATCTGATCACTGGATTTGGGATTTTCTATGAACATATAAAAAGAAGGAAAAGTCTTCCTGGCAGCACCGGGAAACTTTTCCTTCTTTTTTTACCGGATCATCCGTGATCCTATGTTCCGTTTTTCTTACATCTTCATTCCGAGTGCTCTCGGTTTGCAGCCATCCGGGATCGGGCAGTGGTAAGTCTCACCGTCCAGATCTTCCTCCATCTCGGCCTTCGCCTTCGCGATGATCTCCGGATCCTCGTACATATCAACAGCAGCTCCCGCCATCGCTTTCGCCGCATAGATCAGACCTTTATGCGCAAGTCCGCTCTTGCCCTGGGAAACAACCTGCCAGGAATGACCCGGTGTACCTGCTGCCCAGGTCGTCACATACGCCTGTGCCGTCGGGCAGTTCCAGCTCACATCGCCGACATCCGTGGATCCAAAGGACATGATCCCGTCCGGGTTGAACGGAGCGACAAAACGATAGATATCCTCGCCCTTGTGGGAAAGGACCTCCGCTTTGACCTTCTTGTCCTTGCAGTTCTTTGCGACCTTCTCCAGAGACTCGAACCGGCTGTCGCCAACACCTTCACTGATCGCCTTCGCAAACTTCAGCTCATCCTCCGTATACTCCGGTGCACCGAGCTCCACAAGATTGTCCCAGAGCTCCTTCGCGATCACCTTGTTGCTCATCAGGTTGGAGCAGCCCTTTACAAAATCGATCTCCACGCGTGTCTCCGTCATGTGGGCAGCGCCCTCTGCGATCTTATTGACACGTCTGTAGATCTCCTCGACCTGACTGTTCTTCGGAGCACGGATCAGATAAAGGACCTCCGCATACGGCTGTACCACGTTCGGAGAATATCCGCCGGTGTTTGTGATCGCATAATGAATTCTTGCCTCCGGGATCACATGCTCACGCAAAAACTGCACACCCATATTCATGAGTTCCAGCGCATCCAGCGCACTTCTTCCAAGATGCGGAGCTCCGCCGGCATGAGCACTCTTTCCATAGAACTTGTACGCAACCTGATAATTCGCCAGAGAACTTCCCGTATCCGCGATCGTAATATCGCCCGGGTGCCATGTGATCGCCGCATCCAGATTTGCGAACACACCGCCCTTCGCCATAAATGCCTTACCTGAACCGCCTTCCTCGCCCGGACAGCCAAAATAAATGACCGTACCCGGCTTCTTGCTCTCCTCCAGGTACTTCTTGATCCCGATCGCTGCTGAGAGAGACGCCGTGCCCAGCATATTGTGACCGCAGCCATGTCCGCTCGCGCCGTCATGTACAACGATCTTCTCAGTCGCTCCCGCTTCCTGGTCCAGTCCGGACAGGGCGTCAAACTCACCCAGAATACCGATCACAGGTTTACCGGAGCCGAAAGTACCCTTAAAAGCTGTCTTTACACCTGCAAGACCCGTCTCGACCTCAAACCCCTCTGCCTTTAAAACATCACAGAGGATCTTCATGGACTTCTCTTCTGTAAAAGCTGTCTCCGCACAGCCCCAGATCTCATCGCTGGCAGCGAAGATCTCTGCTGTTTTCTTGTCGATCTCTTCCCAAGCTGTCTGTTTTCCCATCTCCATATCACCTTTCTTGTACATGATTTCCGGCTGCAGTCTGTACCACACTTCAAACTTGTCAAAACGAAACTCTCGAATTCCTGTTTTTCGAGTTTTTTTCTGAATTTTTATACAAATTCCAACCAGTTATCACTAATTATACTATCTCATTTTTGAATCCGCAACCTTTTTTAACTTCTGTGCGCAAAGTAACTGTAATTGGCGGGAGCGCCAGCGATCTGCCCCTCAGCGCCGCGTCCCGCCCCTCGCCAATCCTCTCCGCCGCAACTCGCGCCACAACTAACCTTCGAAAATCGCTTGCGCTTTTATACCTCCAATGATATAATCTAAAAGTAATGCCCTGCCTACAGGGCGAACGTGAACACATTGGAGGTATCCACATGAACTGGAGTATCGTAGCAAATGTCATTCTTGTCATTCTCCTGATCCTTGTCGTTGTCCTCGCTGTGCTCTACTTCCTCGGCCGTAAAATGGAAAAACGCCAGGTAGAACAGCAGAGCGCGATCGATGCCGCTAAACAGACCGTAAGTCTGATGGCGATCGACAAGAAAAAGTTGAAAATAAAAGAGGCCGGACTCCCGCCGATCGTTTATGAGCAGACTCCATGGTATGCAAAGCGGATGAAGGTTCCGGTAGTAAAAGCAAAGATCGGCACAAAGATCATGACCATGATCGCCGATGAGAAAGTTTTCCTTCAGCTTCCGTTAAAGACTGAGGTCAAAGTTGTGATCAGCGGTCTCTACATCACAGAGATCAAATCCGTTCCGCGCGGAGGACTGATCCCGCTTCCGAAAAAGAAAACTCTCGGTCAGCGTATCAAAGGAATTTTCAAAAAAGACTAAATCGACAAGAACAGACGAAACAAAAGATCCGCTCACGGAATGGCTGGACAAGCCATCCGATGGGCGGATCTTTTTCTATCTGCCGGCTTCTTCCTTCCCCTGCCTTTCAGACATACCGACAGCAAAATACCCGGTGAGACACGAGCGTAAAAAGCTCATGTTTCATCGGGTATTTCATACATCTTATCATTTACTTAGATCAGTCCTACCGACTTCATAAAGAAGATCCACAGGAATAATGTAAACATGGACACCGCCGTACTGATCACGACAAACTGTCCGGCGAGTTCTCCGTCTCCGCCCATGTTCTGGGCCATCGGATAGGAAGCCGCAGCGACCGGTGTCGCGTAGACTGCGATCAGAAGGAATAACTCAAGACCACGAAGGCCAAATGCGTATGCGATCGCAATAATGATCCCCGGAAGAAAAAACAGCTTGCAGGTAAGGGTCGGAACCAGGTACTTGAGGTTCTTCCGGATCGCACGGAACTGCAGCGTTCCGCCGAGTACATAGATCGCCAGTGGGGAAGTCATATTGGAAAATGCTGCGATCGGAGTCACAAGACTTCCCGGAAGCTTGATCCCAAGGAAAAAGAAGATCAGTCCGACAACCGCACCCTGCAGCAACGGGTTTGTCACCACCGCCTTCAGGGTTTTTTTGATATCCGATTTTCCCTCTCCGTTGAACATCTCAAGAATAAACACGGAAGTCGTGTTGTAGATCGATACGACAACGGTTACCATCATCGCGGCGATAGATGCCGCGGAGTCTCCGAATACTGCGATCGTGAGCGGGAGTCCGAACAATACGAAGTTGCTTCGGAAGATTGCCTGAATGATAACGCCTCTTCTCGGGTTCTCCTTTACGATCTTCGGAACGATCACGATCAGGATCGCCTCCACGATCAGGATGCTGGCACCCGTAAAGATCAGCAGCAGCGGACGCGGCAGAGATTCCGCATCCGCCTTATAGATATTGTAGAAAGTCATGAACGGATAAAATACCCGGAAAACCATCTGGTTCAGCTTCTGCAGAAATTCTTCCGATACAACACCTTTGATCTTCATCGTGTATCCAAGAGCCAGATAACAGAAAAACGGGATGACCGCGTTGACCGCGACTAAAAAACTCTCCATACCTCTTTTGAATCCTCTCACAGCCGGACTGTACTGTTGGATCTGCGAGCATACAGATCGCTAGTCAGCTGCGCCCTTTCTTATTTATTTATGTGAACAGCCCGGATCTCATCTTCCGCGCCGTTCCATCCGCTATAGCTGCACCCCCCATTTCCTTTCCGGTCCGGCACGATGCCAGAATACCGGACCGCTGTGCAAACCGCAATATGCAAAGAACTTCTTTTCAGGAAATTCCCATCCGTGAAAAGTAACAAGTAACGTTCTTAGTCTTTTACCACGATTCCCAGAACCTCATCCTTTTTTGAAGATGCCAGGATCTCCGTACTGCAGTCAAATGCGTACTGCCCGTTCATCTCCATCGAATATTTGATCTTCAGAAGGATTGATTCCTCGTCCTCCGCAATCTCGAGAAACGAAGTTGTGATCCCCATCAGAAACAGTCCCATCGGAGTCCGGTAATTTGCCGTCGTCCGTTTTCCCGGCTCAAAGATCATGTGGCTGTCCACAAGTCCCCTTTTTGTCACTTCGATCCGGTTTTCCATGATCTTCACCGTATTGTGGGTCGGCTCCCCCGTCTCGTCAAGCGATTCATCGTAGATGAAATACTGCTTGCCGTTCTTATCATAATACGTCCCCGGGGTGATCATCTCGACCGTGTCCTCTTCCTCACCGATCGTCTGAGTTCCCCGGACACGGACAAGAATATCCTTTGTCATATAAAACTCCCCTGATATATTGTTTTCGCAGATCTCACCATGATCCGGAATCGTCTGCGTGACTGATAACATCTGGACTTTCTGAATGATCCAGTCGTTTTATCTCTCGTATCTCTTAAAAGCATGGTTGATCAGATCATCGATCAGCTGCTTCTTATTTACGCCTCTTGCCTCCCATAACATCGGGTACATACTGATGGCGGTGAAGCCCGGAAGCGTGTTGATCTCATTGAATACGACCGTTCCGTCTGCCTTCACAAAGAAATCCACGCGGGATAAGCCGTAGCCGTCCACCGCATTGAAGATCTTGACAGCCGCCTCACGGACGCGCTCGGTTGCTCCGTTCGGAAGTTCCGGATCAACAACCGTCTTGGACTCTGCATTGTAATACTTTGCATCAAAATCATAGAACTCAGCCGCAGCCAGAATCTCACCGACTCCGGATGCCTTAGTGGAAGCGCCGTCACCGAATACGCCGCACTCGATCTCACGGCCGACGATCATCTCCTCGACAAGCATTCTGCGGTCATTTGCTGCTGCTTCCTTTAAGCCTGCGATCAACTCTTCCCTGTTATCCGCGCGGGTCACGCCTCTGGAAGAACCTGCATTTGACGGTTTTACGAATACCGGATACGGGATCTCTTTCTCGATCTTTGCGACAACAGCATCCATATCCTTTAACTCTTCCTTCAATACCGGAACATATGCTGCCTGACAGATGCCGAGTCCGCTTACCATGCGCTTTGTGGAAAGCTTATCCATGGAGACTGCGGAAGCGAGAACGCCGCAGCCGACATACGGGATCTTCGCAAGTTCCAGGATTCCCTGAACCGTTCCGTCTTCCCCGTAAAGTCCGTGAAGGACCGGGAATACAACATCAACCGGAACTTTCTCGAATTTTCCGTTTTCTGTGACAATGAGACATTTCTCCTTTGCGTCCGGGGACAGGACTGCGCCCGCCTTTGCCTCTCTCCAGGTATCGTCCTTGATCTGAGCTAAAGAATCTACCTTTAACCAGTGACCATCCTCTGTGATTCCGACAAGGATGACGTTATATTTCTCCTGATCGATGTTTGCTGCCACATTCTGTACAGACATACAGGATACTACATGTTCTGATGACTGTCCGCCAAACAGGACAACGATATTTTTCTTTTCCATGACGATTTGATTCCTCTCTGATTTTCTAATAAATTTCTAAAAATCCCGGTCAGCGCCTGTGCACCCGAATGTGTTTTCAGATGTACAGGCACTGGACGGGCAGTTTTCTCATGTTATCGTTTAGATTATAGCACAACTGGGAATAATTACAAATAGGAAATAAAAGCAATTCTGAAGCGGAAAAATTCACGTTACTTTTCACGGGTAGGAATTTTCTGTTCAGAAAATATATGTTTATAAAAGTAAAAAGAAGGGCGTGTCATGAATCGAACCAACCAATTTTCCCTCTCCATTTTATGTTTTTTCATCTGTTTTCTCCTCGCCATGTCCGGAATCCGGGCAAGGGACGAGGCACTGGCGGCGGATATTGCCCCGAAGATCCTGCGGTTCCATGTTCTTGCGAACAGTGACTCTGCTGAAGATCAGGCGTTAAAGCTCTGCGTAAAGGATCTTCTGCTGGAAAAGATCCGGGACGGTGCCGCCGCAGATCAGATTGCCGGAAAAGAGGAGCTGAAAGCATATATCCTGTCTGAATCTTCCACACTGGAAACCGCCGCAGAAGACTTTATCCACAGCTTCGGGTATGATTACGGTGTACATGTGGGGATCGAGGCCTGCAGATTTCCGGTGCGCACCTACGGGGACATGACATTTCCCGCCGGGATGTATGAAGCTGTCCGGGTGACCATCGGAAACGGTGCCGGGCACAACTTCTGGTGCGTTCTGTATCCATCCCTATGCTACACGGACAGCATTCATGCATCGATGCCGGAAGGATCGAAGGAGACATTGAAAAGTCTGATCCCGGAGGATGATTATGAAGCGTTGCTGCGCTCCGGACCACAACGCTCGCCGTCTGATGAGGAATCATCTGTAAAAAAAAGTGAGCAGGAAACTGCTTCCCTGCCCACTGTAAAGATCCGTTTCCGGATCGCCGAACTGTTTTCATAAAGGACGGCCTCCTTTGACCGCTCCCGGATTACTGGCTGAGCTTTAAATTTCCTTTTACCGCCCAGTCATAGGTCTCCATCGCCTGAAACAGCGCGAGATCACCCGTTTTCACTGCGATCTCCTTTGTCTTTAAGGCGTTCTGCTGCTGCATATACTCAAGACGTCCGATGGTCCCTAACTGCCATTTTCTGTCAGCCGTCTCCATCTTCGTCTTTTCCAGCTCGTAAGCTGCCTTTGCGGTCTGAAGCTCGTTCCTCTTCTGGAGAACATCGTTATAGAGATTTACGAGAGATGAGGAGACTTCTTCCTTCTCCTGCTTGATCGTGCGCTGTAAATTCTGGTACTCGACAGATCCGGCGTCCTTATTATCGAGATCCAGCACATTGTAGCGGATCGTGAAGTTATTGTCCTGTGCCGCCTGTTTGTCCTTCTCCGGATTCATTCCGTCGATCCTTGCAAGATCCGCCGCCGGAACGTCCCTGATCTCCGGCACTGCGTCGTACTTCCAGCCAAGCATCGTGCAGAGTGTCTGGCGCAGCTTCTGCTCATTTGCCGTCAGTGTCAGCTTTGTCGCCTGAGTAGACTCCAACTGCTGTCTCGCAGAAAGGACCTGACTCTGGGTCGCAAGACCGTTGGCCGCCTGATTCTGGGTAGACTGATACACTGCGTTAAGAAGCGTAAGACCACTCTCTAAACTCTCCTCATTAAGCAGCAGCTGCTTATAACCGATCATGGCACTCTGGGCGCCGGCCTCCAGTGCTGCACGGTTCGCATCGATCACCTTGATATGCATCTGCTCCGGGGAGATCTGGGTCAGACTGTCACCCATTAAAAGTACCTGCTCCGCCTGATAGTCCAGAAGCTCGGAATTGTAGACTAACTGGGCATATGTCGTCGGAGCCGTCGGGAGCATACCGATCAGGTCCTTCATCTGATCTGTCATCCCGTTCATCTGATCCGCGGCATCCAGGATCGATGCCGATTTATCTGATAACTGGGATTTCAATTTTGCGACATCCTTGGATGCATCCTTTTTGTCGGAATATGTCTCCTTCAACGTCTTAAACGTCGGGCTGTAGACCTCAACAAGCTTCCCGATCTCGTCATATTCCAGCACATTATCCGCAAGCTTCTTCATCGTCGCGTCATCGTACTCATTTCCCGGCTGGGATACAAATCCGTTTTCGTCCGCGATTCCGGTCGCCTCGACCGCCTTTGTCTTTGCAAACGAAGTCACAGGCGCTGCCGCAAGCGCAAGCGCAAGTGCTGCCGGGATCACACGTCCTGTCAAATTTCTTTTCATTCTGCTTCTCCTTTAGCTCTGTGATGAGGAACCGATATCGAGAAGTCCCTCAAGCGCCCACTGATAATTTTCGATCGCTCCTGTGAGATCCAGCTTCGCCGCCGTGTGGGATGCTTCACTGGAAAGCCAAGCAGACTCTGCCTGAAGGTATTCCTGACGGCTCAACATCCCCAGCTCATTCTTCCGGTCAGCAGCCGCTTTATCGGCCTTTGCCGCCTCATAGAGCGTTTCCGATGCCTCATAGGCTTTCTGTTTCTGTTTCAGGTCCTTATACATAAGATCCAGAGAAGAACGGACGGAATCTTCCTGATCCTTGATATTTCTTGCCTTCGTGACTGCTCCGCCCGCCGATTTGGAACTCGTCATCCTTGTATCATACAGAGTGTAGTTCATCTCGATGGCCTTCGCCTCATCCTTCTTCGGATCAAAGGACGCGATCACGGAAAGATCCGGCTCCGGAACCTTCGCGATCTCCGGATCAGCGTTGTAATCCCAGCCCAACATTGTGATCAGCGTCTGTTTCTGGGTATTGAGGCCGGACGCTGCCTGAAGAGCACTTCCGTTCGCGGAATTCAGTGCGTCCTCCACGGTCAGAACATCCTCCTTCGACATCATTCCCAGATCCTTTTTCTTTAACGCCGCCTCGTAATTCTGCTTTGCGATCTCCTGATTTAAAAGGGCGATCTCATACTGGTCCTTTAAGGTCTCATAGGTCCGCATTGCTTCCCTCGCGGTCTTTGTCTTCTCATTTCTCGTGATGCGGAGTCCGCGGAGTGCAGAGGAACCACCGGCTCCCTTTCCCTTTGCGGCATCCTCCAGCTGCTGCGCGTATGCCCGCAGAGCATGCATATTTGCTTTATATCCTTTATACACGTCGCGGGATACTGTCTCGTCATACTGAACATCATTCGCATCCCGTTCCATTTCATCCGCCTCCGCGCGCAGATCCGCCGCCATCGTTAGCATCTGGTCCTTCGTAAGGCCCGTGGATCCGCCCGGATTATAGTAGAAGTTTTGCAGCTGGTTCTGATAATCGGTATTATACCGCTCGATGAGTCCCGGGATCTCCCAGTATTCCAGAGTATTGTCCTTGAATTTTACAAGTGCCGCCTCGTCATATTCTGTGACCGCGACGTCCTTCGTCGCAGCTAACGCAGGAATTCCGGTATCCGCTGCCGCTATGGAAAAACTTCCCATAAAAACGGCTGAGAGCACGGTCAGACCTGCTTTTTTCCATTTATTTCGTCTCATAGGTTTCCCTCCGTCTATGAGCATAACGATTTCATCACAGAAACGCAATAACGTTTCTCTTACATTTTCTTTCCAAATACGGCAATCCGGTGGCAATTTTTATCCCCTGGCTGCCGCCTCCAAAAACAGGAAGCCCCGCAGAGCGTTCCGCATTCCGGCTGACTGCCTCCTGACCGGGCAGCGACCGTCTCTTGCAGGCTCTGCAGGGATCCGCTTTCAACGTTCAAAGCTTTAATCTACGTCAATGATCTCTTTCTTATCCTGATTCTTTCCGCTCATGATCACATAGAAGACCGGAAGAACAAGAAGTGCCATCGCCGTGGAGACGATCAGTCCGCCGACATCAACGAGTGCAAGTCCTTGCATCGTCTTACCTGCATTTCCGTAAGCCGCCGCCATCGGGATCATTGCCACGATCGTTGTGAGCGTTGTCATGAACATCGGACGCATACGGGTCGCACCGGCCTCGATGACTGCCTGTTCAAAGTCCATCGACGCCCGGTACTGGTTCGCCGTGTCGACGTACAGGATACCGTTGTTTACTACGGTTCCGACGAGCATCAGGAAACCTAACAGGGAAGTCATACTGATCGGGCAGTCCACTAACCATAAGAACAAGAAGGAACCGATCAGAGCGAACGGGATCGTCGTCATCACCATGATGGAGAACTTCGGTGACTCGAACTGTGCAGCCATTACAACAAATACGAGGAATACGGCTGTGGCGATCGCCTGTCCCAGGGATGCAAACTCTTCGTTCATCATCTTTGTGGATGTGTTTTCCTGCATGGAGATCGTGCCGGATAAGTGCTTATCGATCACATCCTTCTGAATCTTCTGTTTTGTCGTGCTGTCCGCGCCCTCTGTCAGTGTACCGGTGATGGTCACCTGATACTGCTTATCACTCTTTGTGATACTCTGCGGGCTGTCCTTAAAGCCGATATCCGCGATATCCATAAGAGCTACGGATCCGCCGGTCGCTGTCGGAAGAACGATTCCCTGAAGCTTATCGATCGTATCGTACTCATCATCCGCATACTCAACCTTTACATCGATATCATTTCCGTCAACATTCAGGGTCGTTGCCGTCGTTCCGCTGACCATCATGTATACCTGGGAAGCAACTGCGGTCGGGGAGAGTCCCTCCGCTGCCGCCTTGACCGGATCCACATTGATCTTTACAAGCGGAGCGCTGTTTTCAAGGGAAGAGTGGATGTTTGTCGCATCCGGGCGCTTCTGGAGCTCGGAAACGATCTCATCCGATGCTTTCTTTAAGTCATCGTACTGTGTGCTGACAAGAATATATTCGAGATCCTCCGCTGCTCCCATAGACATGGTGCTCAGGGAGTTCTGGCTCTCGAGGCTCACGGAGCAGTCAGACCACTTCTGCATGTCACGTTTCCACTCCTTGATGACCTGATCCGTCTTTCTGCTTCTGTCATCCTTTAAATATGCCGTCAGGGTTGCTCCGCTTCCGCCCATATTCATGGAAAGTCCGGAGCTTCCGTAGGAGAGCATGTAGGAATCAAGATCCGGATCCTGTGTCACATAGTCCTCCGCTCTCTGAAGGATCTTATCGACCTCCCCGATCTTAAGACCCGGCTGGGTCTCGATCGTCACCGCGATCGTTCCCTGATCATCTTCCGGCATAAGCTCTGTCTTTAGCTTTGTCGCAAGGAACAGGGAGAAGATCACAAGCACAACGGCGGTTCCCATGACCATCGCTTTTTTCTTTAAAAGCTTCTCCATCAGGGAACGGTATCCGTTCTGCAGAGCTCTCATGATGCCGGAGGCCGGGGTGTTTTCCTTCTCCTTCGGACGATAGTACACGTAGCAGAGCGGTACAAGCGTCATCGCGGAGATCAAGGACGCGATCATACAGAATACGATCGTGAAGCCCAACGGCTTGAACATCTGTCCGCTCATTCCGGAGATCAGGGCTAACGGGATAAATACGACACAGGTCGTAACGGTACCGCCGATAATGGATTCCAGAACGGCTGCCGTACCATCGATCGCGGCTTTTCTCGTTTCAACAAAGCCGCCGCCCTTATCCGTAAAGCGGAAGCAGCTTTCCAGAACTACGATCGAGTTATCGACCATCATTCCGACGCCGAGAACCAGGCTCGACAGGGTGATAACGTTTAGCGTAAAGCCCATGACCTTCATGAGGATGAGCGCCGCTAAAATTGATACTGGGATGGAGGTTCCAACGATCAGGGATGCCTTGATATCCCCGAAGAACAGCCAGATGATGAACATCGCGATAATGACTGCCATGATCATGGTCTGGAATACGCTTTTTAAGGAATCGCTGATCTGATCACTGTAATCGTTGACAACAACATACTCCAGAGACGGATCCTGTGCTTTTAACGTTTGCATTGTCTCCTGGACTGCCTTGGAAACGGTAATGTGGTCGCTGTCCTGATTTTTCTTGACGCCGATCGTCATCGTGTCCTTGCCATCATAACGTCCGATACTGTCCTTTGCCTCAACGGTATTGTAGATATTGGCAACATCTTCCATATAGATGATATTTCCGTTACCCAGTGTGATCGGGATCTTCTTTAAAAGCTCCATCGTGTCAAAGGATGTTCCGGATGTCACGGAAAGCTCCTTGTTTCCAACGGAGGTACTTCCGATCGGCATGGAAAAGTCCGCAGACTTTAAAGCCGCAACAATCGTATTCATGTTCACATGATACTGGCTTAATTTTTCCGGGATCAGCTCCGCCTTGATGTAAGCCTCCTGGCCACCGGATACATCGACACTGGCTACGGAGGTCAGCTTTTCGATCTCCGGAACGATATCGCCATTTACGTAGTTATAGAGGTTATCCACGCTGTCATTGTTGACTGCGAGGGTGATGGACGGTGTACTGTTGATATCCATCTCGATGATCGTCGGGGTATCGACATCATCCGGGAGATCCGACTTGATCCCGTCCAGCTTTTTCTTTAAGTCATCGTAGGCTTTATCGATATTCTGGTCATAGTCATACTGGACCAGAACCATTCCGAAGTTTTCCGAAGACATGCTGGTGACAGAATCGACACCGGAAAGCGTTCCGATCTCATCCTCTATCTTACTGATCACAAGCTGATCCACGTCATCCGGGCTCGCTCCCGGGTAGACTGCGCTGATGATAAGCATCGGCATCTCCATTTCCGGGATCAGCTCAAGCTGGGATGAAAAGATCGAGCTGAGACCGAATACGATCAGGCAGAGCACAACAAGAACAGTTGTGACCGGCCGTTTTAAGACCTTTTTGGTAAGTCCCATGTTCCTTGTGCCTCCTTATTTTGCTGCCGTTTCTGCGGCTTCTGTAGTCTCTTCTGCTGTTGTCTCACTGCTGTCGGCTGTCGTTTCCGCACTGTCATCACTGCCCTGAATATTCACAGCGGCGCCGTCATAAAGCTCCTTGGACCAGCTTGTGATGACCTCGTCATCATAGGAAAGTCCGGAAACGATCTGGATCTTGTCGGAATCGATGAGCCCGTCTTCCACCGGAGTCTTTTTCGCTGTTGCTGTCGCAGCATCATATGTATAGACGTAGGCATCTCCGTTGCTGTAGTTGACACAATCCGCCGGAACGACCATGACGTTGTCCGCCTTCTCCGCTGTCACATAAACCTTTACCATCGTTCCGCTGGCAAGTCCGTCCGCGTCCCCCAAGGTCGCTTTCACCTTGAAAAGTCCTGTGGACGCGTCCACCATGCTGCCGATCTCGGAGATCGCGCCGCTGTAATCCGTTCCGTTCTTCTCCACCGTCACAGGATCACCGATATTTAATCCCTTCATGACACGCTCCGACACGTTGAAGGTCAGTGTTTTTCCGCCTGCACCTGATACAACGCCTGCGACAGAACCGCCCGCAGACATATCATGCACCTGCACGCCGAACTGCTCTAAGACACCGGCGATCGGCGCGGTAACGACCGTGTTCTCGCTCTGGGTATCATAGTTTAATTTTGCGGAATCATACTGGAGCTTCGCCATGGACAGACCGCTTACCGCCTGCTCGTAGGCCTGGGCGGAAATATCCCCGCTCTCGTAGAGCGCCTTCATCCTGTTTACAGATGTCTGGGCATCATTTAAGGATACCTGGGTCGTATTTAACGTGATTCTTGCCGCGTCTAACTGCTTGTTGTCGATGCGGAACAGCTTCTGCCCCTTCTGTACGGTATCGCCCTGATTTACATAGACCTCCAGTACTTCTCCGCTTCCCTTCGGGATGATGTACACCTGATCGGCCGGTTCCACGGTACCGGTCAGTCCTGTGGAAAGTTCAATATTTCCTGTCTCCGGTGTCTGGACGACGACGGTCGGGTTCGGAACGGCCTCAATCGGCTCTTCTTTTTTCGTAAATCTTGTGAACATCAGGGCTCCAAATGCGCCGACGCATACAAGCCCGATTACGATCTTACCTGCTTTCTTCATGGTTCCTCCTCATTTTCTGTAACATGCTGCTGTGGTACGACTCCGGTTGTTCTGTTTTTATGAACGTCCCTCGTCTGTTTTCTTCCTGCTGCCCTCTGTTTTATATCCACATATGCCATAATGGAGCATATGGATATGACGTTTGTAATATTCGGAAGCTTCCGTTCTCGACTCACCGTCCCGGAAAAAACGTTTGAGTGACATGATGAATACGATCATGTGCATCTCGATCAGCTCGAAAAACTCCTGATGATCCAGATCACATTTCTCTTTGTTGACATGTTCATACAACAGTTTTAAAAATTTCCGGTTTGCCTCCATCGCCTCCGGGTTCGAATCCGGTCCGCCTTTGAATAGTTCTACCAGTCTTGCGCTGTTGACCAGGTTGTGAAAGATCGCAGACAACCCTGAATCCTCAAGCCGGTCCATCCCGAGATCAAAGATCTGCTCCAGGACCTCCCATAGGTCTCCGCCGTTTTCGTCCAGCATCGTGATGTACGATGTGAAATGCTGTTCCGCCTGGTTGCAGATCAGCCATTTTAACAGATCCTGTTTATCTTCAAAATATGTGTAAAAGCTTCCTCTCGATATATCCGCGTCGTGAACGATCCGGTTGATCGACACTTCCTCCGGAGCTACCCTCATAAATTCCTTTGCCGCCGCAGCCCGAATTGCTTCGATCTTTTCCTTCGGAAGCCGCATAAACCGTTCGGTCGGCATAATTCCATCTCCCCTCTTCTATAAAAACCGGTTCAAAAAGTGACAACCCGTCACCATTATAGTGACACCCTGTCATTCTGTCAATATCTGTTTTTCCAGTTTATAATGATTTTATATTTTCGTAAGGTTTGCAAAATTTCTGCATAGAACCTCCTGCCTCCGGTCCGATCCCGTCTGTGATTTCCGCTGTTTTGCTCAGCCTACCATGCCCATGTTTCAGAATTGTTTTCCGATTGTTGCAGTTTCATGAATCCTGCAGATTTTCCCGGAAATATCGGATTGTACAGGAATAAATACCAATTCATAGCATGTTTGTAGGAATTGCTTCTTGCATATTTTTCTCAATACAGGTATAATATCATTGCATCACCTAGTAAGCGACTAGGTTTAGTCCCGGCAGACGGAACGTATCCCGGAGATCAGCTCCGGTGTCGGTTCATATCTGTCCGGAAATTGCTGAAACCTACATTTTTACCTTATATAAAATACATGGAGGAATCCGATATGTCAGAACCATTATTAAATGTAAAAAATCTCTCCGTGGATGTGGAAGAAAAATCCATCCTGCACGGGATCAACTTAACGATCAACAAAGGCGAGACCCACGTACTCATGGGACCGAACGGTGCCGGAAAATCCACCCTCGGATGTACCTTAATGGGAAACCCGAATTACCACGTCACGGACGGTGAGATCTTCTTTGGCGGTGAGAATATCACAAAAGAGGCAGCTGACAAGCGCGCCCGCCTCGGTATGTTCCTCTCCTTCCAGAACCCGCTGGAAGTTCCGGGAATCTCCCTCTCCAACTTCATCCGCAGTGCCCTCTCCGCAAGAACCGGAAAAAATGTCCGCATCTGGGATTTCAATAAAGAACTCCAGAAAGCCATGGAGGTTCTCGACATGGATCCGTCCTACGGCTTCCGTGATCTGAATGTCGGCTTCTCCGGCGGTGAGAAAAAGAAAGCGGAGATCCTGCAGCTTCTCCTCTTAAATCCATCCTTAGCGATCCTCGATGAGACAGACTCCGGTCTTGATGTCGATGCGGTCCGCACCGTTTCCAAGGGAATCGAGGAGTACCAGAAGAGCAAGGACGGAGCGCTCCTCATCATCACCCACAGCACAAGGATCCTGGAGTCTCTCCATGTGGACAAGACCCATGTTCTCGTAGACGGCCGCCTGGTTGCCGAGGGTGATGGTTCTCTCGTCGATGAGATCAATGAGAACGGCTTCGAGCAGTTTATCGCTTCCGCAAATGAGAAGGGAGAGAACGATTAATGAAGGAAAAGACGTATGTTGAGGACGTCGACCGCAACATGTACGACTTCCGCAATGACGAGAAGGACGCTTACCGTATTAAAAACGGTCTCACCGAGGACATTGTGGAAAAGATCTCCGAAGAGAAGCATGATCCGGAGTGGATGCATGATTTCCGGTTGAACTCCTTAAAAATATATCATGAAATGAAGGTTCCGGACTGGGGCCCGTCCATCGAAGGGTTGAACATGGACAACATCGCCACCTATGTCCGCGCAAATACAAAGATGAAGGGGAACTGGTCCGAGGTTCCGGAAGAGATCAAGGACACCTTCGAAAAGCTTGGGATCCCGCAAGCGGAGCGCACCTCCCTCGCAGGTGTGGGTGCCCAGTACGACTCCGAGCTCGTCTACCACAATGTCCGCAAGGAGGTTGCGGAGCAGGGCGTTATCTACACAGATATGGAGAGCGCCCTGACCGGCGAATACGCCGATATGGTAAAAGAACACTTCATGAAGCTCGTGACGCCTCATGACCACAAATTTGCCGCTCTGCACGGCGCTGTCTGGTCCGGCGGTTCCTTCGTCTATGTTCCGAAGGGAGTTTCCGTCGAGATCCCGCTGCAGTCCTACTTCCGTTTAAACGCGGCGGGTGCCGGACAGTTTGAGCACACTCTGATCATCGTCGATGAGGGCGCATCCTTACATTTCATCGAGGGATGTTCCGCTCCGAAGTACAATGTGGCCAATCTTCACGCCGGATGCGTTGAGCTTTACGTCGGAAAGAACGCAAAGCTCCGCTACTCCACGATCGAGAACTGGTCGAAAAATATGTACAATTTAAACACAAAGCGTGCGAAGGTCGAGGAAGGCGGAGTCATCGAGTGGGTATCCGGTTCCTTCGGTTCCCATGTTTCTTACCTCTACCCGATGAGCGTGTTGAACGGTGAGGGCGCAAGATCCGAATTCACCGGGATCACATTCGCCGGTAAGGGACAGAACCTTGATACCGGATGTAAGGTGGTCCACAACGCTCCGAAGACTTCTTCCTATGTAAATACGAGATCGATCTCCAAGGACGGCGGGATCAGCACCTTCCGAAGCTCCGTTGTCGTATCCGCAAAGGCAAAGGGCAGCAAATCCGCTGTCTCCTGCCAGTCCCTGATGCTCGACGATATCTCCCGTTCCGACACGATCCCGGCAATGGATATCCGCACAAAGGACGCCGATGTCGGACATGAGGCAAAGATCGGACGCATCAGTGATGACGCCGTCTTCTATCTGATGTCCCGCGGTATCTCCGAGGAGGACGCGAGAGCCCTGATCGTCAGCGGCTTCGCCGACAATGTCTCGAAGGAGCTTCCGCTTGAATACGCGGTGGAGATGAACAATCTGATCCATCTGGAAATGAAAGGAAGTATTGGATGATGGAGAACATGAAGATCAACCAGCTCCCTTCTAAGACATGGAACTGGCTGAAAATGAATGAGACTGCGGTCTCCGGGATTTCTGTCTCCGGAGCGCATGAAATAAAAGCTGAGATCCCGGCGGGGATCTCAAAAACAAACTGCCCTGCCGGACTTCCGGATCAGTTCCGGGAGGTCGCAGGCGGAATGGGACCGGATATGGATGTTCTCGTCAGAGAGTCCGCAGCCGGTGCCGTCCTGCTCTCGACGGATGGAGACTTCGCAGAGACACCGGTGCGCATCGGCTTCACATACGGCGCTTCCGAGCATAGCTTAAATACGTTCGGAATCTTCGCAAAAGAAGGAAGTAAGATGACCGTCATCATGGATATGGCGGCTGAGGCCGACGGTGCTTCGGGTGCAGACCGCACTGCTCTCTCCGGCGTCCAGACAAAACTGATCCTCGAAAAAGACGCCGAAGTGACTCTCGTCCAGATCATCCGCAATGACAATGCAAAAACCGTCTTAAACGACATCGGTGCGAAGGTTGCTGACGGAGCAAAATTCTCCGTGATCCACCTCTTCCTCTCCGGTGGTCATGTATACAACGGCTGTAAGGCAGATCTCGTCGGCAAAAAGAGTACGTTCACCGCGGACATCGCCTACACGGTCGGAAACGATGCAGTCCTTGATATGAACTACGTCGCTCTCCACGAAGGAAAGAAATCCGTCAGCGAGATCAAGACCGACGGCGTGCTTCATGAAAATTCGAAGAAACTCTTCCGCGGAACGATCGATTTTAAGAAAGGCGCGGCAGGCGCTGTCGGAAACGAGAAAGAGGACGTTCTTCTTCTCGACGATGACGTTGTAAACCAGACGATTCCGCTGATCCTCTGCGCGGAGGAAGATGTCGAAGGAAACCACGGTGCAACGATCGGAAAGCTTGACGATGACATGGTCTTCTATCTGGAAAGCCGCGGCATGGAGCTTCCAAAGATCTACAAGATGATGGCGAAGGCACGGATCGACGCCGTTCTCCGTCTGGTACCTGATGAAAAGACAAAGGCAGATGTTGCCTCTTATTTAGAAAGTGAGGCCACCAATGGACGTATCTAAGATCCGGGAAGATTTCCCGCTTCTCAAAAACCGTGACATCATTTACCTGGACAATGCGGCAACTTCCCAGAAGCCCGCAGCTGTCCTGGATGCTGAAAAGCGGTTTTATGAGAAATACAATGCAAACCCGTTCCGCGGTCTCTATGAGCTGAGCGAAGAAGCAACGGAATGTTATGAAGAAGCAAGAAAAACGGTCGCTGATTTTCTCCACGCATCCTGTCCGGAAGAGATCATTTTCACGAGAAATGCGACTGAGAGCTTGAATCTCGCCGCTTACACACTCTCCGAGTACCTGTTAAAACCGGGTGACGAAATCATCGTCAGCATCATGGAACATCACAGCAACATTCTTCCATGGCAGCAGGCCGCAAAGCGTTACGGTGCGACCGTGAAATACCTGGAATGCGACATGGACGGCACGATCCCGGCAGAGCGCCTCGAGAACATGATCACCCCGCACACAAAGATCGCGGCGATCACCCAGATTTCCAACGTGCTCGGATGCAAGAATGACTTAAAGACCTTCGCTGAGATCTGCCACCGCCACGGTGTGATCCTGGTCGGCGACGGCGCACAGAGCGTTCCGCACATCAAAGTCGATGTCCAGGACCTCGGAGTCGATTTTCTCTCCTTCTCCGGACATAAGATGCTGGCTCCGATGGGGATCGGCGCTCTCTACGGAAAGAAAGAGCTGTTAGAGCAGCTCCCGCCATTTCTCACCGGCGGCGAAATGATCGAATCCGTCACAAGAGAAGGTGCTGTCTGGGCAGAAGTTCCGCATAAATTTGAGGCGGGAACCGTCAATGCCGGCGGCGCTTATGCACTTGCCGAGGCGATCCGCTACATGAACACGATCGGTTTTGACGCGATCGAGGAACAGGAAAACAAGCTCACAAGGATCACTTATGAGGGCATGACGAAGATCCCGGGGATCCGTGTTCTCGGAAGTTCCGATCCGGACAATCATCACGGGATCCTCTCCTTCGCCGTTGACGGGGTTCATCCGCATGATGTCGCTGAGATCTTAAATGCCGATAATATCTGCGTCCGCGCCGGTCATCACTGCGCGCAGCCGCTCTTACAGTACCTTGGGACCGCCTCTACGACCCGTGTGAGTCTCGCATTCTACAATACTGAGGACGAGATCCGGGCGCTCCTCACAAGTCTTGGCGGATTAAGGAGAAAAATGGGATATGAGTAATACATTTTATAATGAAATTTTAATCGAGCACAACCTTCATCCGACCCATAAGCATGATCTGCCGGATGCAAATCTCGTCCTTGAGGGCGTAAACCCGAGCTGCGGCGATGATATCTGGCTGAAATTAAAAGTTGAAAACGATGAGATCGTTGACGGGGCGTTCGTCGGGGATGGCTGCGCCATCTCCCAGGCTTCCGCAGATATGATGCTGGACCTGATCATCGGAAAGAAAAAAGACGAGGCACTCCGCCTCGCAAACCTCTTCCTCGAGATGATCAAAGGAAATGTCAAAGGCGATGACCTCGAGCCGCTCGAAGAAGCCTCCATCCTCCAGGATGTCTCCCACATGCCGGCGCGTGTCAAATGCGCGGTCCTTGGGTGGCATACGATGGAAGAAATGTTTAAGAAAGCTGCAGATGGAAAAATGATTCCAGCCAGCTATTCCAAGTAGATATTTTCGGCACCGAAAATACCGTAATATAATGTCCGGGATGCGGATTTTGCCGATTTAGGATGCAAAACATCGGCAAAATCCCGTTACTGTTTACGCAAAGCATAAGCAGTAACGCCGGGGTTGTCGGTGACGACCGAAGGGAAATAGTGCTTGAATTCGATTTGGGAATATGATAGACTATAGATACAAAAAAGGGAAAGTCAGATACACACGGCCTACCCTTTACAAGTAATCTGTTATAGTATAACAGCCGTCACTATTGGGGTAGTGGCGGCTATTTTCTTTTTCCGAAGATCGTGTAGCACAATCCTACGAGAGCTACAATGAAGATACCTATCTGGATCAAGTCCGAATATGTAACATACATTGGCATCGCCCTCCTTTCTTTCGTCCGGAGGGGGAAGCCCCTCCTTTTATGGAGGGCAGGCCGCCTTTTATGTATTCTACTTTCCCATAAATTCATTATATATTGCGAACATTTGTTCGTCAATGTTTTTTCTTAGCTACTATGTGCACCAGCGCCTCGATCGGCCGCCTTAACGACGTCACGATCATGATCCCCGCCGCAAGCGCGATCGCAAGTCCGATCGCCGCCTGACCCTTTACGATAAACTGCGGCATGTCACGCCGGAGAGCCGCGTCCATCGCATAGTACAGGGAACCTCCCGGGATCAGCGGGATGACCGTCGGCATCAGGACCGTCGTCGCCGGTGTCTTTAAGATCCTCGCCCAGATCTCCGAGTAGATCGTGATCAGGATCGCTACAACGAAAAATCCCAGATATTCATTATTCACAAAATGCAAAAATACAAGATACACCGCCCAGAAAACTGCCCCGCCGATCGCCGGGATCCAGACTCTGCGCCCGCGGATGTTGTAGATGATCGCAAATCCGAGCGACCCGAAAAACGATGCGATGACTGAAAGAACATCCTGACTCATAACATCCCTCCAAGAAGTATTTTAGAAAGAATAAACCCGGCTGCCACACAGACGGCTGTGATCATCGCCTCCGAAAAATGCAGAAGTCCGCTGATCATGTCCCCGCTGATGAAATCCCGGAATGAGTTCGTCATCAGGACTCCCGGGATCAGGAGCATGATATTCCCGATCATGATCATCTCGACATGCTGTCCGATCCCGAGATAGCAGACAAGAATACATGCCATACCTGAGATCAGAGAGCAGAGGATATTGGAGAAGATCGCCTTCAGCTTGATCGCGGAGAGCGCATATAAGGTCACGCGGATCAGCGCCCCGACAAACAGGGACGCAAATCCATCCCACCGATTTCCTCCAAAGAAAATGGCAAACGCCCCGGCTGTCATTGCATAGATCCCGCACTGCACCGCCGGGGAATATGTCGGTCCCTTTAAGATCTTTTCATATTCCTGATCGATCACCGCAAACGACGGCTGCGTCGCGCAGATCCGCCTCGAAAGGTCATTCAGCCGGTCCAGCTTCCACATATCCGTCCCGTAACTTAAAATTCTTCGCGTCTGCGTGATCCACTTCCGCTCCTTCGTCTCCAGCGTCACGATGATACACGACGCGATCGAGAAAATATGGCTCTGCCGGATCCCGTAGGCATTGCAGATCCTCCGGATCGTATCCTCCACACGGCTGATCTCCGCCCCGCTCACGAGGAGCTGCTCCCCGATATTGATCGCGCAGGTCAGGACTTCTTCGCTTGTCATCTCTTCATTCTTTTCAGTTGTCACCTTTTTTCCCCTCTTCCTCTGCTTCGGCGGCCATCGCGCGCTGATAATGCTTTAACGCGTCCCGATAGGCAACGATCAGCGCTTTCCAGGAAGAACCATGATATCGGCGCCGGATCGCCTCCTCGATCACCTTCGCATCCGTTTCCAGGTGCTTATGCAGAAAAAGCTTTCGTATAAAATCATTTGTCAGCTCCAGCGTTCTCGAACAGTCTGTCTGTATGATCTCTCCTGTTGATGGGATCACCTCAAATGCGATAAAAAAGCTTCCATACACCTTTGTGATCGCGTTATCCACATTCGTTCTTGATTCTCCTACAATATAATATGTCTCCTCACCGGTTTCAGCCATTCTGCTCTCCTCTTTTCATCAGCTCGTGCGCGGCTGGGTTCAGTCACGCTCTCATTTCCAATACTTGTCCCACCATATTTCAGCATCATAATATAGGAAATCCATTCTGTCAATCCCTGTACGAATTCCAGTACATCTGCGGCCACTACTATATTGTACGGAGTTTTCAGTTCAGAAAATTCCTGCCCATAAAAAGTAATCACATCTGCTCTCTCGTCCGGACCGGCGGCATGCTCTCCGGAATTTCCGCAATTATTTTTCCACGTCTCCTGTTTTGCGGTTTGAAAGATCTGTACTTTTTATTCTCATTTTTGTATTTTCAGTAATTTTAATATTTTTGACCAAATTTTTATTTTTTATTGACAAACCATTTCCACCTCATTATAATAAATGCAAATGAATACGCAATGTTGCTGCTTCATTCTGCAAATGGCAGTTACCGCTGTCTGGCAAGCAATCTGAAATCCGGCAAAAGCGAGAACCAACGACAAAAGCGAGATCAAACCGCTCTTGTCTTCCTGGTCTGCTTTTGGCGGATTTTTTTGAGAGGAGGATGAGTATCTATGACTCTGAAAGAAGCTGTCGAACTTCAAAAAGAACCACTTCTTCAATCCCTGGCGGAAAGCATCCGGATCCGCAGTGTGCAGGAACCGCCTGCAGATGGCGCCCCATACGGCCCCAATGTCCGCAAATGCCTTGACCACGCCCTGGCTGTGTCAAAGGGACTCGGTTTCCGCACCACTGATCTTGATCACCAGATGGGATGGTGTGAATTCGGTGAAGGCGATGAGATGATCGCCGTCCTCGGGCATCTCGATGTTGTCCCGGAAGGGGAAGGATGGACCTTCGATCCGTTCGGCGGTGAGATCCGGGACGGAAAGATCTTCGGCCGTGGTTCCATGGATGACAAAGGTCCGACAATGGCCGCCCTTTACGCGATGGCCGCCCTGCGTGACAGCGATCTCCCCTTAAAACGCCGGATCCGGATCCTCTTCGGAACAAACGAGGAGACCGGAAGCAATGACATGAAATACTACAAGAGCCACGGCGGCGAACTCCCTGTCATGGGATTCACCCCGGACGGAGAATATCCGGTCATCAATGGGGAAAAGGGGATCATCAATGTCAACTATGAAGCGGACTACACCCAGACCGGCGATGTCCGTCTCACAAAAATTTCCGGCGGATCCGCGCCGAATGTAGTTCCGGCCTCCGCGAGAGCAGAGATCACCTGCCCGGACGATATGAAGCCGCAACTCATGGTCCTCGCCGCCGGATGTGACCGGATCACCTGCACTGAAACTGCAGACGGATTCGAGATCCTCGCAACCGGAATCAGTGCCCACGGAGCTTCCCCGGAACTCGGGATCAATGCGATCGGTCTCCTGATGGATGCGCTCGGAACACTTCCGCTCGATGAACCGTTACTCGGTTTTGTTCACTTTCTCTCCGATCATGTCGGGCTGGAAAGCGACGGGACCTCCCTCGGGATCGCTCTTTCCGATGAACCGAGTGGAAAACTCACATTCAACCTCGGAACGATCCAGGGCGATGAGACAAGTTTCCTGATCCGCATCAACTATCGCTACCCGGTAACCTTCACCTACGATGACTGTGCTCCGATCTGCGACGCGGCATTCCTGAATGCAGGATTCCTGAAGGTAAATGAAACCCACAAAGCATGTCTCTATCTTCCGGAAGACTGCGAGCTGGTCCAGACTCTTCTGCATGTATACGCAGACGAGACCGGACTTCCTGCGATCCCGAAATCCATCGGCGGCGGCACCTACGCGAAAGCGATCCCGAACGTTGTCGCCTTCGGACCGATCTTCCCAGGCGATGAAGTCCGCGAGCACAAGCCGGACGAGTTCATGGAGATCGACCGATTGATGGAAAATGTACATATTTTTGCAGAAGCTCTTTACCGGCTGGCCAGATAGGAGGTGGTTCCATGGAAAAGAAGAAAACATCGATCGTTTTTACCGGAGATATCGGATTTGACCGCTACATGGATCACCGATGGGAGGATGAACATCTGCTGTCTGCCCCCGTCCTCGATTTTTTCCACAGCGCTGATCACACCGTCGCAAATGTGGAAGGCGCACTGATCGATGCGAAAGATGACGGATCCCGCGGAGTCTTCTTTCACAGCATGAATCCCGCGGCGACGCGCGTCCTGAAAGATATCCATGCAGACATTTGGAGTATCGGAAACAACCACACGATGGATGCCGGGCGGGAAGGTGTTCTGAGCACAAAAAAGATCGCCGAAGAAATGGGTTGTCTCACGATGGGGGCCGGAATGAATGACACCGAAGCGTCCGAACCTGTGTATCTCGACGAGGCAGGCGGGATCGGCATGTTCTGTGTCGCCTACCAGGCAGAATGCATCCCGGCAACTGCCACCGAACCCGGTATTTTCCGCTGGGATGACCTCGATCTCATCGCAAAACGGATCGCCGAGATCAAATCCCGCTGCCGCTGGTGCGTGATCGTCTCCCACGGCGGGGAAGAATTCACAAGTCTTCCAAGTCCCTACACCAGAGACCGCTACCTCAAGTTTCTGGAACTCGGAGCCGATGTGGTCGTCGCCCATCATCCCCATGTCCCGGAAAACTACGAGCTCTTTGACAACGGAAAAGCAATTTTCTATTCACTCGGAAACTTCATTTTTGATACCGACTATCAGCGAGTCCACCTGTATACGGATGTCGGAGTCCTGTTAAAACTGATCTTCACCGAAGAAGCGATCGATTTTGAGGCGATCGGGATCCGGATCATCCGCGGAGACGAGCGGATCGATATCGCCCCACTTCCTGCCATCTTCACAGACATCCCGGCCGCGGAGTATGAACTTCTGGCACCGCTCTCCGCAAAGGCCTTTGTCGCGGAGGACCGCAGGAAAATGATCTATCTGGAGCCGGAGCGCTTTACAAATGCCTCCGAAGATGTCTGGAACGGATATTTCTTCAGCACTGAGCCTGACGGTTACTTCGAGGGCGCCCACATGGATTTCCACATCATCGTCCCGTTTTCGGAGAAAGCGGAGGAAGGTGCATGGAAAAAGAGCACGTTGGAACCGGTAAAGGAATACATTCTTCGCCAGCTCTGATACAACGACAACACAAATAGAAAAAGGAGCGTGATCCTATGTTAACGATTACAAACGGTTTTACTTACATAGCTTTCCTGATGCTGCTCGCAGGCGGTCTTCTCGCACTTGAAAAATACATGAAGTGGAAGATCTTCAACATCGTTCCGCCGCTCGTATGGATCTACATCTTCAACATGTTCTTCTGCACCATCGGTCTCTACAATTCCGATGAGTGTTCCGCAGCCTACAGTGCCTTAAAGAATAACATCCTATATGCCATGATCTTCGTCATGCTGCTCCGCTGTGATTTCCGCAAGCTCGGAAAACTCGGACCGCGTATGATCTGTATCTTCATGGGCTGTGCCATCACCCTCGGCATCGGATTCTTCGCTCTTTTCCCGCTGTTTGCAAATGCACTCGGCGGTGCTGACAAGACATGGGGCGCAACAGCTGCCCTCTACGCATCTTGGGTAGGCGGCTCTGCAAACATGGCTGCCATGGAGGATGCGCTTCCGGTCGATTCCGGTGCTTACTCCTGCGCTCTGGCTCTCGATACTGCCTGCTACTCCCTCTGGATCGCACTTCTGCTCTTTGCTGTAAAATATGCCCAGAAGTGGAACAAGGCCTGCAAGGCTGATACTTCCAAACTCGACGCTGTCGCTGCAGCTGCAAACGAGGAAGTTGCAAAAGAGACAAACGTAAAACCGAATGCTGCAGACTGGATCTTCCTGATTGGTCTCACCCTCGTTGTATCTGCAGTCTCCCAGTACATCGGCGTTCAGATGAATGGATTTTTCAAGGGTGTCGGACTTTCCTTCTTTGATAAAGGTACCTGCACGACCGTATTTGTAACGATCCTCGGACTGATCTGCGCAATGACTCCGCTCGGAAAACTTCCGGCAGTCACAGAGCTCTCCAGCGTTTATCTCTATGCGGTTGTCTCCCTCATCGCATCCACAGCAACCCTGATCGACCTCTTATCTGCTCCGATGTGGGTTGTCTATGGTCTCGGAATCCTTCTTGTCCATGTTGTGCTGATGTTCATCCTCTCCAAGATCTTCCACTGGGATCTCTGCATGGATTCCACCGCTTCCGTTGCCTGCATCGGCGGATCTGCTTCCGCTCCGATCATCGCAACCGCTTATGACGGTTCCTTCGCAGGTATCGGTGTTTTAATGGGAGTTCTCGGTGCCGCCATCGGAAACTTCATGGGACTCGGAATGGGAGCTCTGCTGAAGCTATTTGTCTGACTGTGAGTACATTTCATGAGTCTGCTATTTTATGGCTGTTCACGATGACAGGAAACTGTGTTTCCCTACATTGTCCCTTCATCTGTGAGTGATCAATTCTGGCGTCCCCATTCTTTCCCTGTTAGGATGGGGACGCCATTTTATCTCCGGCAGTAAATTGTACCGGTCAGAACAACTCACGGGATCACACACTGAGTTTCACATATATTCACCTTGAATTAACACAGGAGGAACTTTTATGATCGAAAACAATCTTCTTTCTTATCTGAATATCGGACTCCCGGAAGATGTTCTCCGCATGAAGCTTCACGGAGACTTTGACGGTGCAGTCCGACTCATCGACCGGAAGCTCTCCGATCCGGCGCTTCCGGATTCGCTCCGTTACTGCCTGATGGCAGAACGGGAAATGATTCTGCGCATGCCTTCCGATTATCCTTTTACCCGCGAAGATGCACTCAAAAAGATCCGGATCCGGATCCCGGACTTTACGGAAGACGAATTTGACCACTATCTCTCCATCGGGCAGATCCGCTGGATCTATGTAAACGGCGAAATGCGGATCTTTGACCGCTTTTTTGAGAGCATGTGCAAATCCATGCCTGACTTCCGGAAACGGACCGCTGTCACTCTTGACGGTTCTGAGAGTGCCGGAAAAGGAAGCCGCGGAGATCTCCGCTTAAACCGTGCAATGGAGATCATGAAAGAAAAAGGATCTCTTTCAAACAGGATCCGGATCCGTGCATCTGTCAAAGTGAAAGAGTCCGCATTCACTCCGGGAATGTTCCTCCGCGTCCATCTCCCGATCCCCGCCGCCTGCGACCAGCAGAGCGATATCCGGATCGAATCCGTTTTCCCTGAAAATGCACAGATCGCACCGGAAGACGCACCGCAGCGCACTGTATGCTGGGACGAGACTCTGAAAGAAAATCATGAATTTTCCGTCCAGTATTCGTATGTGCATACGGCGGTGTGGCATGATACAGAAAGTGCATTAAAGAAATCTGATGCATGCAAAACATTTAGTACGGAAGCGAGCTCTGAAATCATATCCCAGGATCAAGCTCTGTCTGCCGGTTTGGAACACGAGACTGCAAAAACTGTCCTGCTGTACGGGCATTCCAGTAATGGATCCAGCGCTTCGTCTCTGCATGAATTTAAGGCAGGCGTATCTGACGATCTATCCGAGCTTGCCCCGCACATCATCTTTACCCCATACATCCGCACACTTGCCGCAGAACTCTCAAAAGGCTGTGAGACTCCACTCGAAAAAGCCAGAAGCTTTTACGACTTCATTACCCTGAACTTCAAGTACACCTACATGCCGGCCTACTTCTCTCTGGAGGACATCCCGGGGAACTGCGCCAGAACCTTCACGGGGGACTGCGGAGTCTTCGCACTTCTTTTTATCACCCTGTGCCGCTGCGCCGGAATCCCCGCCCAGTGGCAGAGCGGACTCGCCGCAGAGCCGGACTTCATCGGCGGCCATGACTGGGTCCGCTTCTACGCTGCCCCGCTTGGCTGGATCTACGCAGATCCCTCTTACGGGATCGGAGCTGTCCGCGCCGAGAACGAGGAACGCCGCCGCTTCTATTTCGGAAACCTTGACCCATACCGCATGGTCGCCAACCGCGCCTTTCAGGCACCTTTTACCGTCGAAAAGAAATACTGGCGCACCGATCCCTACGATAACCAGTTAGGCGAGATCGAAACCGCAGAGCGCGGACTGAGGTATGAGGAATTTGAGCGCAGGAAAGATGTTCTGATGTGTGAAGAGATTGAGGAAAACTGATTAAAATATTGCCATATTCATGAAAACATGCCGTGGAACCACTTTTTCGCGATTGGTTCCACGGCATGTTTTTTATGTGTGGTTATGAAAATTCTCGTTTTCGTGTAAAATATGGGGGATAAAAATCTCGTTTTCGTGTAATATTCAACTAGTCAAAAAGCTCGTTTTCTGTGACAGTAGGTATCATCGACATGAAAAGAAAACTATACGACTCTTTAAAATGCTATATGGCCGATACCGGTCTCCTGATCAGCCACTCGTTTGATAAACGGGATTGTCAGTGAAGAAAGCTACAAAAAGCTGCTCTTCGACAAACTGGAAGTCAACAAAGGCTTTATTATAGAAAACATCGTCACTCAAATGCTGTCTGCGAGCGGACACAAGCTTTATTTTTACTATAATGCCTCCCGCGATGACGCATCCAGCCGTATGGAGATCGACTTTCTGATATCAAAAAGTAACTCACGAGTTACTTTCTTACGAGTATATTATTTTCCATGTCCCTCGAAGCTTCGTGAAACAATAAGTATTCATAGCTTTTCACACTTTTCTTTGTTTTACCAGCATCTGATATATTTTTTTCACATCATATTCCGGTGCCGCCGCAATCACGGCATCATACATCTCCTTCAGTTCTTCCGGAGATGTCTCCAACGCATCTGCGATCTGGTCCAGGTTTTGGCCCTTTTTTATCTTCTTTATCAGCAGAACGATCTGGCTCTCTTGCCGTCCTTCTTGTCGCCCTTCTTCTCGCCCCTCTTCTCTCGCATCTCTCCGATCCAGTTCCCGCTGTTTCTTTGCATCAAATTCTGTCAAAAACACACGTCTCACCTCATTTCTGTTTTTTATCAGAAACTCTCTTAGGATATCATGCTGAATGCAGTACACACAGGCATCATCTACCGCCTGCGCCATCTCCAGTCCACTTTTTTGATATTCCCGCACTTTATCTATAAACAGGGAGTATTCCTTTAGCGTCCTGCATTTCTCCATCAATTCCTGATTGTTCCCTTTATTAATGTTAACCATGGTTGCTGTGAATTCCAGGCAACCGTCATCAGTTTCAAATGCATCAGATATTCTAAGTTCTTCCCGCTCTGCTCTTTCCGATGTTCCATTATAAAATACAATATATTTCGGCGTTGGCAGTTTTATCTGCGCACTTCCATACACATTTAAGTTATCTGCCTCAATCAGGCTCTTATATACATCCGCCAGGTAAATCATCCCGCGCAACGGCATATTTGGACAATATGATGACTGGTGCTCATAAAGATTGATATCATGTCCTACTATAAAGGAACAATCATTTTTCATCCCCATATATACCGCATCATCAATCGTTGTGATTATCAGATCATCCGAATTTTGATAATCCGTTCCATTTAATGCATTGTATAGTTCCAGTAATGCTGTTTTTTCATGGAATAATTTGATAAACAGACGATCCTTATAATTTCTTCGAATCCTCCATCGATTCCATTCTCTCTTTACCGTCTGAAAAATCGACGGTCTTTTTGCTCTTACCAACCAAACCTCTCCTTTCATTATACGGTTTCCGTATTGCGTTTTCAAGTGTGTTCAGGATACAAAATAGACAATGATTTTCTGACGACCGAGACGGTCAGGATAAAATAGAATGTTAGAATTTTAGAAAATTTTGTCTGACACGAGCATAGCATATATTTATCTTTTTCGCAACTAATAATCAATGTCAAAAGCGTCAAATACCGGAGAGCTGCCTGTAAATCAGCAGTCTCCGGCATTTGCACTTATTCATCCACATAAATAAAATCGTCTGGTGACAGTTTTCGATAGCGCACCGGCGGAATCAGCTTTCCCAACTCCTGTATCTTTCCCCGGATCTCTTTGTCCTCATAGTTCGCCCACAAACCATTCTTCAGATCTCTGTATTTGTAACGCTGTATCTGAAGTTCTTTCATTTCTTTCAGAATTTCCAGAGTCTTAATCGGAAATATCTTGTGGCACTGGGAACACTTGCATTCCGTGTCGGAGATGGAATAGACATAGCTAGTCATATATCCGCGGAATTTTGCAGACTTCAAGTGCCGAACAGGAATCGTTGTCAAAAGTATTCCCCATGAACCATCCTGTTTTCCCATGTCAGGTTTGTTCCACGGACGTGGACTGAGATCTGTCGAACATTCCCATTCACAATCATATGGTTCAGTCCCCAGCGAATAATGATAACATGTATGTATTCTCCGGCCACGCCGTGAATCCGGAGACGCTTTTGCTTTCGCGTATTCCTGTTCCAGGCGGTTTTCTTTTTCACGTTGGAGTTGGCGGGATTTTTTGCTGTTCTTTTTCATGGATGGACCTCCTTGGATATTTTTTCAATATCGAAATTTGCAATTATCCCCTTGCAAGTTTCATTAGTCCTCGTTCCCTGATCAAGAGTTGTCGAAGAAATTCATTCTCTGCCTGTGTTCTATCAATTTTATTCTCTAATTTCCCTATTTTTTGTTCATAGGCATCTAATAACTTCTCGTATTCATCCCTTTCTTTCTCATAGTCCCTCTTTTGTTTTAAGAATTCATCTGCTTGTTCAAGTAGCTTTTTTTCATATTCATTAGATGCCGCTGCATAACCTTCTTTCTTTCCATCATATTTTCCGTACTTATATACTGGAGCTGTAAAAGGATTATCCTCCGTAATCTCTTGTTTAATAGATTTTTTATACCCTTTTACAATATCACCTTCATCAATCATATTCTTTACAAAATCCATAGTAATTGTACCTGGCACAAGAACATGTTTAATAAATCTTCCTAATCCCATATCGGTTCCTTTAAGTTTAATTTTTTACCTTGAATCATTTTATTGAAATCACCAAATATGAACTCCTCTTTTATCTGACGAATATATTCTGTATCATTCATCAGCCTTTTAATTGTTACGATCAAACCGCCAATATCAAGCTGTTTTATTGCCCTCTCATTTCCTGCAAGCATATTTCCTCCTACCCACAAGACATTACTTCCAGTTGCAATAGCATTAGAATACATTATGATTTTTCTAGTTTTTACACTATATAAATTGCGTGAAATAACCATTGAAGAATCATACATCAATGTATGCAATGTGCTTATTAATAAATTGATTAATTCCGCTAATCTTGCGGACGCTCCTACTTTAATTATGTCTCCTGTACTAATATAGCTTGTCAGCTTTTCAACCTGTGCATTCGACAAAATCAGATTTGCCCCCGGTATTTGGATTCCACACGGAGTATATAAATCTGTTCCTATATGAATAATTTGTTTAATCAAAGATGCAACAAATGCACTTGGTTGGTCTTTAGTTCTCTCAAAAACATGTTGAAACATAACAAGTGTAGACCCATAAGTAGCAATTCTGGGATCTTTGTAATCAGAAGTAAAAACTACATGATTCGTTGTTAGTACAGGAATACCCATTCCACCAACAGATACTGGTGTTTTGACACAAGTTATTGTGTTTGTCATAATATTTCCTGTTCCAAACAATAAGCCCAATATCGGATCGTGTCCTAACGTAGCAAATCTATGGTTCGCACCTTTAAATAAAGAAAGTTTTTCTTTTGGAAGCATCTCACTTACGTCAAAATCCCATTCACGATCTTTTTTCGTTAGTGCTGACAATGATTTTTCCGTCAATGTAGCTGTTGCATCATACGGAACACCCATCTTAGTAATGATATGCTCCATCGAAGCATAGTACGGGTTTTCTTTCACAGCTTCTCCTGAATTAAACTTTCCTAACAGCTTTTCTTGGAACTCATGCAGTTTAGTCTCATTTCTATTAGTTGAACCAGCATTTTCTGTTTTAGTCAATTCATTCAGAATAACAATTCTAGTCACTTGTAAAGCAACTGCAGCAAACAGGAACTTTACATCATTCCCTTTTAATCCTGTTTGAGATTCAAACTCTAAATCCAAATCATCTAATAACTGACGGGAGTTATGCGCCACTTCTGCAACTCGATTGCTTTCATCTGCAAGGGCCTGCATATTACCCAAAGTAATATCTGAATTTCTTTTTAGTTGTTTTCTTCTTTCCCGTAATTCATCAAGTCCCATAAACCTCTATCCCCTTTACGCAGATTTCAATTTTCGGAGATTCTGATATATTTTTTCTGTTTCTTGTATTAATTCACTTGCGGCACACTTTATCTCCAGTTCTTTAATGTATTTTTCGTATTCATTCAATAATCTTTCATATTCATCTCGTTCTTCTTGAACGTCTTTCATCTGATTAAAGAACTCTTCTGCCTGTTTTCTTAATTTTCTCTCATATTCACCTGATGCTTCTGTATATCCGTCCTTCATTCCCTCTAAGCGGCCTTTATTTTTATCCTGAATCCAACGATCATAAAAATTCTTTACAGCGATCCAACCAATCGCTTCTGTGAGTCCAGCTGCCGTTGCCGTATTAATAGCATTTCCTATTCCTGGTATCCATCCAACCAAAAATTGCGTAATAGTTCTTCCAGCAATTGTTGCACTCGCTGAAGCAATAATACTCTTTGCCCCTGCTTCGGTGATATTCAAATCAAAAACAGTACCTAAGCCCACAATCATTCCAATTTGAATCGGAACAATGACCGCATTATCTGAGGCAGGGATTTGTGCCAAGCCGGTACCAACACCACCGCAAGCCACAGATGCGCTATGAATAAAACCATTACATTTAACCAACATATCTTTAGGTATATCAATTTTTTTTATTTTCCCAGACGACTTAAATGTTGTTTGTCCGTACTCAAAATCAATTTTTTTCAACTGTTCAATCACAATCTTTTTAGTCGGCACATCTAATGCTGCAATATTCTCATAATATGAATCAACACAGTTTTGCAAATGCAATCTCAGACCCTTGTCTGTAATCTCACAGTCGATAATATCACTATATTGAAAATATACTGGTTTACATATAATGTCCTTGAAATAAACGCCATCACTAGTAAAAACTGTTCCCCTGGTTGTCGTTTCAAATGCGGTATCATCATAATATGCAACAATACTATTTATAGGCATATGACTATCAAAATTTTTTAACAACTTTTTTATTATCTTATCTGGAATATCTGGTGCAATATAACTTTTGTAACGATTACGCTTCAATGCAAAATCGTATTGTTTTACCACATCTATCATTTTTTTCATCTCTTCAGAAAGGTCCATGATTTTCCCTCCATAAATACTTTTTCATTACTATCTCCGAAATATCCTTCCGATTTTATCAAGAATCGGAACTTTATTCGTTGCATTTAATTGTTTATCTAATTCTTTTTGTATTTGTTCAATTAATTTTCTTACATTTTCTACCTGTTGCGTATTTGAAGTATCTAAATTGCTTAGCAAAATTTGTACTTGTTCATTATATCTGTCGACTATATTATCTAAAGAGTCCAGTTCTCTGGCTTCTTTTTGAATTTCTCCCAAAATTGCTTTTTCATATATTCTCACAATAGCCTCATGTTGAGACTTTGCAATTTGCACTGAAACATTAGCAAAACTCTCCAACATGATCTGGGCGCCTTGAACAGACATAACTAATGCCCTGCATGCTTCTTCGTCACCGCCCTTACTATATAGACTAATAAAATCCTTCGAGAGAACATCGCTTTTTTCCTTGATTTCATTTTGATTCATAATTTCGGTATTCATAATTTTTCCTCCCTCAAATTCTCTTTTTTATTTTTGATTTAGTCTTATTTATCGTATTGTATCTCTTCTTTATATTTTGGGCAGATTTATCTAAACTAAATTTTTTTATCAATCGCTCATCTAAATCTTTATGTAACGAATCTTCCACATGCGAAATCTGAGATTCTAATTCTGAAATCCTTTGTTCAATGATATGTGCCCTAAATCTTATTTTATTTTCATTTTTCTCCAACCAATTTTGGTATTTTTCCAAGTCTTTTATCATTTTATCTAGACTGGAGGAATCTGGCCATAATGCCGCTAATCCTATAATCTGCTTGGCATCAATCAAAGGATACTTTCTTTTTATATCTCTGGTAATTTCAATATCATCGGATATATTTAATTTTTCTTTCAGGAAATTTTTTAAAGATTTTCCTATCCCCAGTTTCTCATCCAACTGCAACCAATACTGCTCTAATTCATTTAATTTCTTCACTTCTTGATCATACGCGCTATTTTCTATTTCATATTTTTCTACCAAATAATTGACATATCCTTGTTTTTGACTTAGAACTGCCGCATTATCATATGACCAATATAAAATGATCGCAATAATTACGAATACAATAAGCAAAATGATGGATACAATTGTATTGCACTGTAATCCGTTTTTAAATCTGAAAATATATATTCCTATATTGCCTATTATACCCATCCACTTTAATATACGATTTCTTCTAATTGGAATAACAGCCAATATAATTCCAATCAGTGAAAGAGTAGCATATATGTAAATCGTCTCTCTTAAAACTTTCGGAACATTAAAGCCCCAAAAATTATATTTATCAGATACTATAATCAAAACTATACCAATAAAATATCCGATTAAAATTCTATTACGGTATTGCATATCTTATCTCCCCTTCATTATATTTCTCGGAAATTTCATACTAATACAGCTACATCATCTCCACATCCTGCCCCTTCAACCACATATCCACCCCATCTCCGCCAAATACCTCCGCTTCGATCACCTTGCCATCCTCGCCATCCGCAATAACCTTTGCGGTCGGCAGGCGGTCGAGGATCGCTTCTACGGACATTCCGGTATATTTGAACCGGATCTTCTTCAGTTTTCCGCCGTACATAAACTGCACGCGTTTCCGGAATTCTCCTTCTTCGAAGCGGTCTTTATATGGCACATTGAAATGTTCGTTGGTGATCGTAAAGGACTGGATGCGGTCGATCCGGTAGATTGTCGGGTAAATATCATCTTTATTGATGAATTCCTTTTCGCGGTCGATATTGCGCAGAAAGGCGGCCAGATAAAAATAATACTCCGAGAACAGAATTCCAACCGGCTCGATGGTCCTCTTGACAAATCTGGGCTCTTTCATTCGCTCGTACTTGATCTCCATGACATAGTGATTCTGTACGGCCTGTGCAATGTCCCAGAGGCCGGGGATGATGAATTTTCCGTGATGTGGTTCGATGTAGTGAAACTTTTCGTTAGATATGAGTGAGTCAACTGCTGCCCTGCTCTTTTGCGGGACACAGCTTGCTGTCAGTTTTTCGAGGATCGGAAACATTTCCTCTTTCCTCATGGAGCGGCTTTCCAGAAGGATCTTGCATACAGCCAGGATCTCCCCGTTATTTAACAGAGGTTTTTCCTCACGCTGCAGACGGTATCCGCCGGCTTTCCGGTCGTGGATGACATTCTGGTTTAGGCCCTGTTCCTGAAAAAAGCACCTCAGAGCTTCCACGTCTCGCTGAACGCTGCGCTCAGTGATATGAAACTTGTCCGCCATTTCCTTTTTTGACAAGACTTCTCCGTTCACAAGTCTGGAATAGATCTGAAGCAGACGGTCTGACTTACCTGTTGTACTGTTCATACTCCCTCCCATGTATTCTATGGCTTTATAAGCATATAATACTATCTGTTAGTTATAATATTATATTTTTCAGCTCATGTCAATTTTTGTCGTGATTCGCTATCATAAATATATTCGGAGGAAAATTCATGAAATCGATTCACACTGAAAAATATCGCCAAATTGGTCTGAAGATCGCCTATTACCGCAAGCTCCGCGGTCTCACTCAGGAAGAGCTTGCTGAACAAGTCGGACTGACTCCCGCTTACATCGGGCACCTCGAAGCGCCGAATATTTCCAAGGCACTGTCTTTAGATACCCTCTTCGATATCGCCGATGCCCTGCATGTCGAGGCTCAGAAGTTTCTTGTATTCGAGGAATCATGATACTGTTATTATAGCACTTTATATGGACAAAAACTGTCATCGATGTCATTTATTGTCATTATTTCCAATTTTTATGCAAAAAAAGGCTTTTCAGAGATTGTTCTCCAAAAAGCCTTTTTCTTTTTTGCACATTTCATTTTTCGAATGTGCAGAATTTGCATATGTAAGTTCCGAATATGCAGATCATTTCTTATTTATCCTAGAAATTTCCCGGCAAAATCTCCTTACCCGCAAGGATCTCCTCATAATCCTTCAGGTTTCTCTGCAGCAACTCCGGTGTATTCAGTCCATACGGGCATTTGCTCATGCAGTGGCCGCAGTGGAGACAGTCTTTGATCTTCATCATCTTCGCCTGGACTTCCGGTGTGAGCTGGAGGTGGGACGGGGATCTTCTGAGAAGAAGAGACATTCTCGCACAGGTGTTGATCTCGATGCCGGCCGGGCATGGAATGCAGTAGCCGCAGGCACGGCAGAAGCTGCCGAACAGCTGCTTTCTGTCATTCTCGATCAGGGCGCGGATCTCGTCATCCATCACCGGCGGATTGTCGATGTAGCTTAAAAATTCATCGAGTTCGCTCTCCTTCTGGACTCCCCAGATCGGAAGTACGCTGTCGTACTGCGCCTGGAATGCATAAGCCGCTTTTGAGTTGTTGATCAGACCGCCAGACAGCGCTTTCATCGCGATAAAGCCCATGTCCGCCTTCTTACATTTCTCCATGAGCGCCAGATCCGCATCGCTGCAGAGATAGCAGAACGGGAACTGTAAGGTCGCGTAAAGGCCGGAATCGACCGCCTCGTTTGCGACCGCGAGACGATGGTTCGTGATACTGATGAAACGGATCTTTCCCTGTTCTCTCGCTTTTAATGCCGCATCGTAAAGACCGGATTCATCGCCCGGCTTCGGACAGACTGCCGGGTTGTGGAACTGATATACATCGATGCAGTCCGTCTTTAACAGACGCAGGCTGGTCTCAAGATCTTTCCAGAATTCATCCGCTGTTTTTGCCGCGGTCTTTGTTGCGAGATAGATATGGTTTCTGACATCACTGAGCGCATAACCGATCTTCTCCTCACTGTCGGAGTAAGCTCTCGCCGTATCGAAATATGTAATTCCGCCGTCGTACGCCTTTCTTAAAAGCTTTGCCGCCTCTTCCTTCGTAATCCTCTGGATCGGAAGCGCACCGAATCCGTTCTTGTTGACCGTGATCCCGGTCTTTCCAAGTGTAACTGTCGTCATGAAGATATCCCCTTTCCCGATATTGTACGGCCCTGCGACCTGATCATGTTTTTTCACAGCTGAACATGCTGTCTTTTTTATGAATCGCCCGCAGACAGCTGACATTTCTGGTTACAGTACACGGTCACTCCATGCCCGCGCACTGTAACAGGATTTTGCCGATGCTT
>OGKA01000180.1_pt1 | contig 77251 bp, 65 predicted proteins | sample 1572211 | NCBI WGS metagenome assembly OGKA01 (sample SAMEA2582125, study PRJEB24529) | metagenome | biome: Human gut stool | place: China | collected 2011 | reverse complement strand
TAGATGTATTTTATTACAACAAAAAGAATGTTGGAAGTATGCTTTTTTCAGCACACCCCAACATTCATTATAGAACCATATTTCTGAATCCTTATTTTAAAAGCTCGTCTCGTATTTTTTCTTCTTCTCCGCCTCCGGCGCATAAGCGATCGGATAGATGACGGATGCCATTAAGAGTGCACCGACAACATCGATCACGGAGTGCTGTTTTAAGAACATCGTTGCGAGGCAGATCAAAACCATCAGAACGCCGGATGCCCGGACGATCATCGGGTGTTTCTTTAATTCCTCGCTGTGGCAGATCGCGATGTGAACACCCACGGAGTTGTAAACGTGGATGCTCGGGAAAACGTTGATACATGGATCGATGCTCCAGAGTCTCGATACCAGATAACAGAAGATGTTCTTATCCGGATCGATCGCCGGACGGAAATCTGTTCCGTTCGGGAACAGGGTGCAGACGAGAAGACTGATCGTCATTCCTGTGAAGAGGAAAGTGCAGAGCCTGTAATAGTCATCACGGTTTTTAAAGAAGAAAAACGCGATGGTCGCGGCAACGTATAAAAACCACATCAGGTAAGGGACGATAAAATATTCGTTGAACGGGATTAGATCGTCGAGCACCGTGTGCATGACGTGGTAAGGTTTGTTCACATTTTCCTGAAGTCTTGAGAACCAGGGAAGATAGATGAATGCGTAGGATAACATCCATATATGTCCGTATTTTTTTATCAGCTTTTTCAAAGGATGACCTCCTTTATTTTCTGAATTTATGTTCTGTAACAATTTTGTCATATTTCCTTTATGCTGCCACATTATAGCACTTTGGTTTTGCGGTTTCAACCCCCATGAATAAATTTTTATCGAAACGTAAGAAAGGTGTCAGAAAGTGTTCCGCGGGCAGGAATTTCCTGGGCGGGGAATGTCCGGGGGTGCCGGAAGCTGCTTTGACATTGCTCCGTGTTTATGGTATGGTAAGAGAACATAGAATATTCGGATTTTCGGACCGGAAGGGAGGAAATTCATGGAAAATAGAGAGCTGGTCATGGAAGCAGTGAAAGCCAGAAAACAGGCGTACTGCCCGTACTCCGGTTTTGCCGTCGGAGCGGCGCTCCTCTGCGTGGATGACAGGGTATTTACCGGCTGCAATATTGAAAATGCGGCGTACCCGGCGACAAACTGTGCGGAGCGCACGGCGATCTTTAAGGCGGTCAGTGAAGGAAAAACAGAATTCCGGGCGATCGCCATCGTCGGAGGTCCAAAAGGAAAAGAACCGGAAAACTTCTGCGCGCCCTGCGGTGTCTGCCGCCAGGTGATGGCGGAATTCTGCGATCCGGAGACGTTCCGGATCATCCTCATGAATGGCGCGGGCGAGATCCGGGAATACCTTTTGAAGGAGCTTCTTCCGCTCGGATTTACAGGGAAAGCGCTGGAAATTTGAGCCGCCGGAAAAGAAGCGGAAAGGAACGATAAGAAAAATGACATACAGAGATGTTTTAAAGAGAGTGGACCATACATTATTAAAGCAGCCGTCCACCTGGGAACAGATCCGGGAGATCTGCGATGATGCGGTGAAATTCGGGACCGCGTCGGTCTGCATCCCGCCGTCTTTCGTAAAGCAGGCTTCGGAGTACCTCGGAGAGAAGATGCCGGTCTGTACCGTGATCGGATTTCCGAATGGGTACAACACGACGGCGGTCAAAGTGTTTGAGACGAAAGAGGCGTTAAAGGACGGGGCGGAGGAGATCGATATGGTGATCAATATCGGCTGGGTCAAAATGGGACAGTACGATAAGATCCTGGAAGAGATCAACGCTCTGAAAGAAGTCTGCGGCGATCATATCCTGAAAGTCATCATCGAGACATGTCTCCTCACAGAGGAGGAGAAGATAAAGATGTGTGAGACTGTATCAGCCTCAGACGCGGACTTTATCAAGACATCCACAGGATTTTCCACCGCAGGGGCGACAAAGCCGGATGTGGCGCTCATGAAGGCCCACATGGCCGCAGAAAAGAAGATCAAGGCGGCCGGCGGTATCGCAGACTTTTGCGATGCGGCGGAGTTTGTCCGTCTGGGGGCTGACCGCCTCGGAACAAGCAGACTTGTAGAACAGGCAAAGAAAGGGGTAGATTTAGATGCCGAAATATAATCGGATCTTTACGATCGTAATTGATTCTCTCGGAACCGGTGCAATGCCGGATTCTGAAAAATTTGGAGATGTGGGAGTGGACACTCTCGGACACATCGCGGAACATATGGAACATTTCAATATCCCAAATCTTCAGAAACTCGGGATCGCAAACTTAAGACCGTTAAAGGGCGTGGACCCGGTGGAGGCGCCGATGGGACGGTTCACAAAATTCTCGGAGGCGAGCAACGGCAAAGATACGATGACCGGCCACTGGGAGATGATGGGGCTGGAGGTGACGAAGCCTTTTAAGACGTTCACGGATCATGGATTCCCGAAAGAACTGATCGAGGAGCTGGAAAAACGTACCGGGCACAAGGTGATCGGAAACAAGAGCGCCAGCGGAACCGCGATCCTGGATGAGCTGGGAGAGGAGGAGATCGCTACCGGTCACATGATCGTGTATACATCTGCCGATTCCGTCCTTCAGATCTGCGGAAATGAGGAGACATTCGGGCTTGACGAGCTGTACCGCTGCTGCGAGATCGCCAGAGAGATCACGATGAAGGAAGAGTGGCGCGTGGGCCGCGTCATCGCGAGACCTTATGTCGGAAAGAAGAAAGGCGAATTTGTCCGCACCAGCAACCGCCACGATTATGCGTTAAAGCCGACCGGGACAACGGCGCTCGATATCTTAAAGGACAACGGATACGATGTGATCTCTGTCGGAAAGATCCGGGATATCTTCGACGGACAGGGCATCACGGAGGCATTCCGTTCCAAGAGCTCCGTCCATGGAATGGAACAGACGATCGAGATCTGCAAAGATCAGGATTTCAAGGGACTCTGCTTTGTAAATCTCGTGGATTTCGATGCCCTCTGGGGACACAGAAGAAATCCGGTGGGATACGGGGAAGAGCTGGAGCGCTTCGATGTGAAGCTTGGCGAACTCCTTGAAAACCTCCGGGAAGGTGATCTTTTGATGATAACGGCGGATCACGGGAATGATCCGACTTACGCGGGAACAGACCATACGAGAGAAAAAGTTCCGTTTATTGCCTATTCCCCATCTATGAAAGAGAAGGGAATGTTTGAGGAACAGAAGACCTTCGGTGTCATTGGCGCGACAGTGCTCGATAACTTCGGATTGAAGAAAGCGGAGAATATGATCGGGGAGTCGATCTTAAAAGAATTAGAATGATCGGGACCTGACTGAGATCTGCGTGGGACTGCTGGTTTCGCGAAACAGGTAAAATAGAATAAAAAGGAAGATCCGCATCCCTGATATCTGGAAAATGTGGATCTTCCTTTTATGTTCAGGCAGAAGTGCAAAACTTATTCTGCGCCGAGTTTCGTTTTTACATCTTCGATCGACATGTTTTTCTCTTTCACGATCGCGTATAATTCAGCCATCTCTTTAGCTTCGATCTGTTTTTCGATGTCCTTTTTCTGCGCTTTTAATGTTTTTAATTTCTGCTCTGTCTCTTCAATGGAAGTGAGGACCTCGTTTAAAAGATCCTGCGGAGCAACTTCAGTTTTCTTTCTTCCTCTTGGCATAATGATAATCCCTCCTGTGCAGGTTTCATAATATTGGAATCCATAAACTGGTTTCCTATATATTATACTATATAACAAGATGTATCGGGAATGCAAGAGAAAAAAGAAGATGTCAGTCTTTTTTAAAAATCGTGTAGTATAGAAAAGGAAAAATATCATCACAAAAAATTTAAAAAAACTGTTGACAATTCCGAAAAAATAGGTTAAACTGTACAAGCAATCGCGCTTGACGGAAACGTCAGCCGGAAGCAATGGGGTCTTAGCTCAGCTGGGAGAGCATCTGCCTTACAAGCAGAGGGTCATAGGTTCGAGCCCTATAGGTCCCATTTATATGAAAAATTTCATATTGATCATGGCGGAATAGCTCAGTTGGCTAGAGCACACGGTTCATACCCGTGGTGTCGAGAGTTCAAATCTCCCTTCCGCTACGATTGAAAATCCCGGGAGTCTTCGCAGATTCCCGGGATTTTTTCGATTATAATAATTTTTCTGAAATATTCTGTTGTACCAAACAGAAAAGAACATCTGCAATGATCTCGCAAACATATGGAAGGCTCTGTCGGTGCCTGGATTTTCACTTAAAAGATTCCCGGTAATACTGTTGCAAGATAATATCCGACCCAGAACGATGCTGAATTTGCGACAAATGAATAGAGGACGTAGTACCAGTTCTCCTTTCTTTCAGACACTTTCTTCAGAAGCCTGCAATACAGACCTGCCTCCAGCACAAAGACTATGACCTCAAAAAAGACATAGCTTGTGATAAAGGCCAACGGACCGGCATTGTAATGAATGATATTGAGAAGCAGATTTAAGAGAAGCTGTGTCGTGATATTTACAAGCGCAAGGATCTGCAGCTGCTTTTTCTGCCGGAAGCCGAATAACAGCGCGACGGCCATTTCAATTGCGATCGTAAGAAGAATACGGACCGCGAGCGATAAAAGTTCCTTTCGATAATTATATGAGCGATATGCGTTGATCCGCTCGTTTGTGCTCAGGTTCTCATTGTATTCCACGGATCCGATCCGGACGCCTTCCATGTCAACGGTGTAATAGGTATCAAATGCATAACGTTCATAGCTTCCGCTTGAAACAAAGGTCTCGGTTTCCGGATAATAAAGGAGGATCTTAAAATTCTCAGGTGGATAATAGGTCCACGCGATCTCGCCTGTTTCGCTTACCGTCCAGCCCCTCTGCAGGAAATAATATCCGTCAGAATCTTTGTAATCTACAAAAGCTTTCCATATGCTCCGGTCAAGATCATAGAGCTGCGCGAGTCTGGCGGTGCCGTCCCAGACTCGCGCAGGTCCTGCATGCTTCTCCCTTGAAAGCAGTGTGCCGTAGCACAGGTCATCGCCCATATTTTTGAACTGGATGCGCACCGAGGGCTTTGGACCCATATCAGCTTTCGCGGTGATCGGAAGTGCTGTGACTGTAAAGATCAGATAGAACAGCAACATGAACAGCCTGACATGCATTCTTTTTTTCATAGCAGGGACCTCCTTTCAGAACTTGGGTTCATAAAATTATATATCTTTGCTTCTTATATCTGTTTTTATTATAATCGATACAGATATTGTCTGACAAGAAAGAGATATTTACTATTTCCTTACGTTTCAACGCGGATGTGTCCGTGCTACTGTATACGGGCAGGAATTTTCTGAACTGAAAATTCCGGACAATAGAGTGGTGTGTGTGAATTTCGCTGATTTGGAATGCGAAGCATCGGCAAAATCAGTTACTGTCTGCGCAAGGAACGAACAGTAACGTGCCCGCGGTGCACTTGCATGAAGTTTAGAAAAAATTTAGCCTTTTTTTAGCGGTTATGTGATATACTATAGTCTATATTGTATGCCATATGGCGCTGACACGGTCAGGATGTGTATGGCTGCACTCAGAATTCTGAACGATATAAGATTCGGAGGACGTTATGTATCAGTTTATCGTAAATCCCAGTGCCGGTGCCGGAAGAGGATACCGGATCTGGAAACGACTGGAACATCAGCTGGAGATGGACAGCCGGGAGTACCGGGTCTTTTTTACAGAACACCAGGGGGACGCGGCTGAGATCGCAAAAGTGCTGACTGCCGAGCGGGATGACGCGAAAGTGATCGTGATCGTCGGCGGGGAAGGAACTTATAATGAAGTGCTGAATGGCGTGTCCTTCCGGGGACTCCTGACATTCGGATATGTACCGGCGGGTTTTCGGAATGCGCTGTCGAAGGGATTTGAATCCTTCTGGAAGGTCAACTGTCAGGCAAAACGGATCCTTCATCCGAAATATTACCGGATGCTGGACTATGGTGTCGCAACATTCGGAGATGAGGAGATCGTGAGCAGGCGGTTTGCGGGCCGGTGCGGGATCGGACTGGACGCGGCGATCTGCCATAATCTTCTGTGCTGCCCGGTGAGGAACCAAATGACGAGACTTCATCTGACGAAAATACTCAGATTCGGCCTTGGTCTCAAGCAGCTTTTTCTCGCAAAACCGACAAAAGGATATATTTTGCTTGACGGGACGCAGAAAGTGGAGTTTAATCATATATATTTCATTACGTTTATGGTCCGCAGGGAAGACAAGAAGAAACGGAAGAACAGCGAACTGATGAATGATGATGGTAAGATGACGGTTTATATCGGAAACAGCGCGAGAAAGACAAAAATGATCCCGATCCTCCGGGACCTTGTGATGGGGGTCCGGAAAAAAGAACGTGGGATCCGGGTCTTTGAGTGCAACGAGGCGGAAGTCCATCTGGCAAGACCGCTCGCGGTCCATATGGACGGTGAGAGCTGTATGTGCCAGCAGAATCTCGTGGTGCGCTGTATCCCGAAGCGGATGCGGATGATCGGTTCTTGAGGTGGTATCGGGACCGGTCTTAGACTGCCCATAAACGGAAGAAGATGAACAGCTATGGAAAGGAGATTCTCATGAGAATCGGACAGGGATATGATGTACATCGTCTGGTAGAAGGGAGAAAACTGATCCTCGGCGGTGTGGAGATCCCGTATGAAAAGGGACTTTTAGGACATTCGGATGCGGATGTCCTTCTTCACGCGGTGATGGATGCGCTTTTAGGGGCTGCGGCTCTCGGAGATATCGGTCAGCACTTCCCGGATTCAGATGAAAGATATAAAGGGATCTCGAGCGTTGAACTTTTAAAAGAAGTCGGAAAGATCCTGCAGGAAAACGGATATCTGATCGAGAATATCGATTCCACGGTGATCGCGCAGAGACCAAAACTTCTGCCGTACCGTCCGCAGATGGCGAAAAATATCGCGGATGCGCTGGGAATCGAGCCTGATCAGGTGAGCGTGAAGGCGACGACGGAGGAAGGTCTTGGATTTACCGGGACCGGGGAAGGAATCTCCGCCCAGGCGATCGCACTTTTGAGTTCAGTTGCGGATTACGCGCCGGAGGACCGTGTCGGAGTGATCTCCGGGGGCTGCGGAGGCTGTCCGGGCTGTAAACAGCAGGGATGAAAAGAGACTCGCAGACAGAAAGATAGATGAAGGAGCTAAGGTATGAAGATCTACAATACATTCACAAAGAGAAAAGAAGAGTTTGTTCCGGTGGAACCGGGAAAAGTAAAAATGTATGTATGCGGACCGACCGTGTACAACTTTATCCACATCGGAAACGCAAGACCGATGATCGTATTTGATACGGTGAGACGTTACTTCGAATATAAAGGATACGATGTCAATTATGTATCCAACTTTACCGATGTCGATGACAAGATCATCAAGAAAGCGATCGAGGAAGGCGTAGACGCCGAGACGATCTCCAAACGCTACATCGCAGAGTGCAAAAAAGACATGGAAGGCATGAATATTGAGCCGGCGACAAAGAATCCGCTCGCGACGGAAGAGATCTGCGGCATGTTAAACATGATCAGCACTCTGATCGAGAAAGGCTACGCGTATGTTGCTGCGGACGGAACAGTTTATTACAGTGTCCGCAAGTTTAAAGATTACGGAAAGCTGTCCCACAAGAACCTGGATGATCTTCAGTCTGGTTTCCGTGAGATTAAGGTAACCGGTGAGGAAGGAAAACAGGACCCGAACGACTTTGTTCTCTGGAAGCCGAAAAAAGAAGGTGAGCCGTACTGGGAGTCCCCGTGGTGCGAAGGCCGTCCGGGCTGGCATATCGAGTGCTCCGTTATGGCAAAGAGATACCTCGGTGATGAGATCGATATCCATGCGGGCGGCGAGGACCTGATCTTCCCGCACCATGAGAACGAGATCGCCCAGAGTGAGGCGGCAAACGGAAAGCCGTTCGCGAAATACTGGATGCACAACGCATTCTTAAATATCGACAATAAGAAAATGTCCAAATCTCTCGGAAACTTCTTCACTGTCCGCGAGATCAGCGAGAAATATGATCTCCAGGTACTCCGTTTCTTTATGCTGAGCGCCCACTACAGAAGCCCGTTAAACTTCAGCGCAGATCTGATGGAAGCTTCCAAGAACGGCCTTGAGAGGATCCTAACTGGAATGGAGAAACTCCGCGAGATGGAGGCAAAGGTATCCGGAGACGCGATGACAGCGGAAGAGCAGGAGAACCAGAAAAAGGCAATGGAGCTCGTTGCAAAGTATGAGGCGGCGATGGATGATGATTTCAACACCGCAGACGCGATCTCCGCGATCTTCGAACTTATCAAGCTCTCCAACTCTACAGTATCCGAGACGAGCACAAAGGCATATGTTTCCTGGATGAAGAATGAGATCCAGAGACTCTGCGATGTGATGGGAATCATCACGGAGAAGAAGAAAGAGGTTCTTGACTCCGAGGTGGAGGACCTGATCGCCCAGAGACAGGCGGCGAGAAAGGCAAAGAACTTTGCACTTGCAGATGAGATCAGAGGAAAGCTTCTCGACATGGGAATCGTTCTCGAGGACACAAGAGAGGGTGTAAAATGGAAGAGAGCTTAATCCTCTTAAAGGAAAAATTTCACTTGAAAGAGACGGACGCGAACCAGTATTCCCCACTGGTCCTCGCCTATCTCGGGGATGCAGTGTATGAGATCCTGATCCGGACGATCGTTGTGAGCGAGGGAAATATGCAGGTCAATAAGCTGCACAAAAAATCTTCGGCTCTCGTAAAGGCTGCCGCACAGGCGGAATTCCTGATGGCGATCGAGGAAGACCTCACGGAGGAGGAACATGCCGTTTATAAGCGGGGAAGAAATGCAAAATCCTTTTCCATGGCGAAGAACGCGACGATGAAGGATTACCGGATGGCGACCGGATTTGAGGCGCTGATGGGATACCTTTACCTGTCCGGAAAGACGGAGCGGATGGTCGATCTTGTCGCCCTTGCGATGAAGAAGACCGGAAAAGCCGCGCCGGAAGATACAGAAAAAACAGAAGAGGAGAAATCCGATGAGATATGAAGAGCTGACGATTGAAGGACGGAACGCCGTTTTGGAGGCATTCCGCTCCGGAAAGACGATCGACCGCCTGTTTGTCCTTGACGGCTGCCAGGACGGTCCGGTGCGCACGATCGTGAGAGAGGCGAAAAAGCATGATACGATCGTAAATTTTGTCCCGAAGGAACGTCTGGATTCGATGTCGGAGACCGGACACCACCAGGGAGTGATGGCGTATGCCGCTGCTTACGAGTACGCTGAAGTGGAAGATATTTTGAAAATCGCGGAAGAGAAGGGCGAGCCGCCGTTTTTATTCCTGCTTGACGGAATTGAGGATCCGCACAACCTTGGAGCGATCATCCGTACCGCGAACCTTGCGGGCGCTCACGGAGTGATCATTCCGAAACGCCGCGCGGTGGGACTTACTGCGACGGTGGCGAGAACCTCCGCCGGAGCGTTAAACTATACGCCGGTCGCAAAGGTCACCAATATGGCGGCGACGATCGAGGATCTGAAGAAGCGCGGGATCTGGTTCGTCTGCGCCGACATGGGTGGAGAGAGCATGTACCGTTTAAACCTCACCGGACCGATCGGTCTTGTGATTGGGAATGAGGGGGAGGGCGTGAGCCGTCTTGTGAAGGAAAAATGCGATATGATCGCGTCGATCCCAATGAAGGGTGATATCGATTCCCTGAACGCGTCCGTTGCGACAGGTGTACTAGCGTATGAGATCGTGAGACAGAGACTGGCGAAGGCATAGAATTTATATTTTTGCTTATGATAAAAAGACCTGCGGAGAGGAGTTCCGCAGGCCTTTTTTATTCGAGGAGGATTTCCTTCATAATAAACATTTGCTCCGGTCAGCCCGGGCGTCCTGAGTGAGTGCGCATCATTGTCGCGTTCACGTCTTTTTCGTAACAGGAATTTCCTGTAACACGAAAAAAGGCTTCCCGGATATTCCGGAAAGCCTCATGGTTTAAGCTGCCTAGCAGATTTGAACTGCCGACCTCCGCCTTACCAAGGCGACGCTCTACCAGCTGAGCCAAGGCAGCGAACACATTTACTGTGTTTTTCGAACCTCCAATATAGTATCATGGATCAACAGATTTGTCAACGATAAAAACAAAAAAATTTGAATAAATTTTTCATACAAAAAGATCAATTCCTCGGAAAGCTCATGGAGGGTAAAGCGGTTAGTGCTCCACGCACTTGAAGCGGGGGAATGCTTATCTGCGTTCAAACACATGCAGGGAACATTTTCCGTTCTGCTTTCATATTTTGTAGTAAAAAAGATATTGAGGTGTTAATATGCCAGAGAATCCAACATCAATGCCGGAACCGTCGGGAGAGAATACGGCGGAGGTCGTAGCAGGGAAGAATGACGCAAATGTACCGGAGGCACCGGCCGAGCCATTAGGAGGAGTTTTTGTTTATCCGGGAGACGATGATCTTGCGGGAATCCCTGTGCCGCCCATCGCTTCACCGGGCGGAAGACCTGTTTATCCTGGGGATGACGATCTCGCTGGAATCCCAACGACACCGGTCGCGCCGTCTGGCGGACGCCCTGTCTATCCCGACAATACCATCGGACGCCCGGGCTTTCCAACGATTTCTTTTCCGGTCACATATCCGACGGTCTCAGGAGGAAATTACTACAGCAGAGTCCGGTTTTTAAATGCCAGCACATCAGGCCGAACTCTGGATGTCTATATCGATGGCCGGAATATCTTTTCCGGTTCTGAATTTGCCACGATTTCTTCTTATATCCGCGTGACGGACGGATTCCACACCGTCACTGTGCGCAGGACCAACGGTCAGATCTATTATCAGCAGACGATTGCCTTTGTGTCCGGTGAGAGACTCACGATGGTGATCTTAGACACGGTATCCGGAGTGTCCCTGACCCGTGTTTCCGACATGGGCTGCACGAACGTTCCGGCAGGTTACGGCTGTCTCCGTGTAGCGAACATGTCCTACGCGGGATCCAGCTACGATGTGCGGACCTTCAACAACCAGACAGCATTTGCGGGGATCGGATACAAGGAAGTGACGAGCTATAAACAGACATCCAGCGGAACCTATACCTTCTTTGTGACAGGTTCCCAGTATGCAGTTTCAGCCTTAGGCGAGCTTCCGGTCCTTGTCCTTTCCTCCATCGTCGGCGTTTCCTGCCCGACCTGCACTGTGGCGAATCCGCTTCTCACCTTCAACGTCAACGTCCGTGCTGGAAGAGCCTACACCTGCTATATTATCGGAAATCCGTGGTCCGGTCTCTTCCGGGCGTATGTCCTCGAGGACTGAAGCGTGTTGCGGCAGGATTGCATTATTTGTAAAAATCGTCTATAATTTGCGTAATAGATAAAAGGAATGTGCCTTACGCATTCCGGCACCGGGAGCAGCCGTGGATAGAATGAGCAGACGGACAGGGGCGGGAAATGCCAGTCTGCTTTTCTTTCCGGATGCTGCCGGAAAGAAAATACAGGTACGGGAAAAAGGAGTATTATGAAGAAAAATTACGAAATGGACATGTGCAGCGGTCCGATCCTCGGAAAACTGCTCACCTTTACGATTCCGCTGATCTTTTCCGGAATCCTGCAGCTTCTGTTCAACGCTGCGGATGTGATCGTTGTGGGACGTTTCGCAGGTAGCCAGTCTCTGGCGGCGGTGGGTTCCACAACGGCGCTGATCAACCTGATGATCAATATCTTTATCGGACTGTCCGTGGGTGTCAATGTCATCGTGGCGAGATATTATGGAGCGAAGCGGGAAAAAGACGTGCAGGATACGATCCACACGGCCATGGCACTCAGCATTGTCAGCGGTCTTTTTCTGATCATTGTGGGTCAGCTTCTCTCGAGGCCAATGCTGGAACTCATGGGAACTCCGGACGATGTGATCGATAAATCTACGATTTATATGCGGATCATCTTTATCGGCATGCCTGCGAATATGATCTACAACTTTGGAAGCGCGATCCTCCGCGCGGTGGGAGACACGAAGCGCCCGCTGTATTTCCTTACGGCGGCGGGCGTGATCAATGTGGTCTTAAACCTCTTTTTTGTGATCATGTTCCAGATGGATGTGGCGGGAGTTGCTCTGGCGACCGCGATCTCTCAGGCGATCTCGGCGTGTCTGGTGATCCTTTGCCTGATGGAGAGCGAGGGCGGTCTGAAGCTTCATTTAAAAGCTCTGAAGATCCACCGCTCAAAATTCCGTCAGATCATTCAGGTAGGCCTTCCGGCGGGGATGCAGGGCGCAGTATTTTCTATTTCCAATGTTCTGATCCAGTCCTCTGTCAATTCCTTCGGTTCTGTCGCAATGGCAGGAAATACGACATCCCAGAATATTGAGGGATTCATCTATAACGCCATGAATGCGGTTTATCAGGCAAACTTAAGCTTCACGAGCCAGAACTTCGGCGGCAAAAAGTATTCGAGGATCAACCGGATCATGGTTACCTGCCTCGGCGTTGTGACGGCAGTGGGACTCGGGATGGGAATCCCGGCTTATCTTTGCGGACATGCCCTGATCCGGATCTATTCCTCAGACCCGGAGGTTATTGTATACGGAATGAGAAGACTTGTGGTCTTTGGAACAACATATTTCCTCTGTGGGATCATGGATACGATGGTGGGCAGCATCCGCGGTCTCGGATACTCCGTTATGCCGATGTGCGTCTCCCTTCTGGGAGCGTGTGGACTCCGGATCGTCTGGATCTTTACGGTGTTTCAGGTATACCATAACCTGACAGTGTTATACTTATCCTATCCGTTTACCTGGATCGTCACGGCGACGGCCCATATGATCTGCTTCTATATCGTGAGGAGAAAACTTCCGAAGGAAGATGCGTGATAAACAGCAACGGAAGAATCCAACGAATGCAGATCTGACCAGAAAGGAAACAACAGAATTGAAACGATACAAAAAATACATCACCCCGTATCTCAGTGCCTTTGTGATCGGTCCGCTGATGATGCTCACCGAGGTGGCGGGAGAGGTCATGCTCCCGAAATTTATGTCCATGATCATCAACAACGGTGTCGCGAGTCGAAATGTTGCCTATATCGGAAAGATGGGGACGCTGATGGTCCTGACTGTCCTTTTTATGGCGGTGGGTGGGATCCTCGGCGCCTACTTTTCCGCGAAAGCGTCCATCTCCTTTACCAGTGACATGAGAAACGACCTCTTCAGGAAGGTCCAGCAGTTCTCCTTTGAGAATATCGACGACTACAGCACCGGTTCTCTCGTCACGAGGCTCACGAACGATGTCCAGCAGGTCCAGAATGTCCTGATGATGGGGCTCCGTATGGCGCTTAGAGCGCCCGGAATGTTCCTCGGTGCCCTGATCATGGCGTTTATGATGAATCGTCAGCTTGCGGTCATCATCCTCATCGTGATCCCGCTTCTTCTCGCGGCGATCATTCTGATCTTAAAGACTGCATTCCCGCGCTTTGGGGAGATGCAGAGGAGACTGGATCGTTTGAATTCCGGAATTCAGGAATCCCTGACGAATGTCCGGGTAGTGAAATCCTTCGTCCGGGAGGACCATGAGATCGAAAAATTCAGTAAATTAAATGACGACTTAAAGGAGAGCAGCCTCCGTGCGCTCCGGATCGTGATCGCCACGATGCCGGTGATGATGTTCGCCATGAACGTGACGACACTGGCTGTCGTCTGGTATGGAGGAAATATCATCATTGCCGGAAAGATGCCGGTGGGGGATCTCACTGCGTTTACGACGTATATCGTGCAGATCCTGATGTCCCTCATGATGCTTTCCATGGTATTCTTACAGAGCTCCCGTGCCAGCGCGTCTATGAAACGGATCAATGAGATCTTCGACACAGAGATCGGCTTAAATGATGATCATGCGAAAAATAAGGATAAAAAAGTCACGGAAGGCCGTGTGGAGTTTAAGAATGTAAGCTTTGGCTACAGCGGAGAGAACGGGAGAAAGGATCTCGTTCTGGAAGGAATCTCCTTTACGGCAGAACCGGGACAGACGATCGGGATCATCGGCTCCACGGGAAGCGGAAAGACCTCCCTCGTGCAGCTGATCCCGAGACTCTATGATGTGACCGGAGGCGAAGTCCTTGTCGACGGCGTGAACGTCAAAGAATACTCTTTAAAACACCTGCGTGAGGGCGTCGGCATGGTCCTCCAGAAAAATATCCTCTTCTCGGGAACGATCGAGGAAAATCTCCGATGGGGAAATGAGGACGCGCCGATGGAGGATGTCATCCGGTTCTCGGAGAGCGCCCAGGCAGATCCCTTCGTTAAGACCTTCAAAAACGGATATGATACCGAGATGGGGCAGGGCGGCGTCAACGTCTCAGGAGGTCAGAAGCAGCGTCTCTGTATTGCGAGAGCACTTTTAAAGCGCCCGAAGATTCTGATCCTGGATGACTCCACCAGCGCTGTTGACACGGCAACGGAAGCGAAAATCCGTGAGAGTCTTTATCATGATCTCAAGGATACCACAAAGATCATCATCGCCCAAAGGATCTCCTCCGTTCAGGAGGCGGATCAGATTCTGGTACTGGAGGACGGAAAGATCATTGGTCACGGAACCCACGAGGAACTTTTAAAGACCTGTGAGGCATACAGCGAGATCTATACGACCCAGATCGGAAATCAGTCCATCAGGGCAGGAGAGGAGGCGGCAGTATGAGTGTCACGAGGGCAGACCGCGAAGCGAGTCTGAAAAAACGATATGCCGGACGCGTGGCAGCCGCACCGAAAAGGAGAGGAATGGGAAGAGGACCGGGTGCTCCCAGAGGCGGAGGACGCCCAAAGAGCACGGGAGCGGCCTTAAAGCGCCTGCTGTCCTATCTGGAAGCGGACAGGCTCCGGATGGGGATCGCATTTTTCTGTGTCATTGTAAATACGGTGGCGACACTGACCGGTTCCTATATGCTGCGCCCGATCATCAACCGATTTATTGCACCGCCGGACGGAAGTCCCGGCAATGTGGCAGGACTTTTTAAAGGGCTGACTGCGATGGCATGCGTCTATCTTCTGGGGGTTATCGCAAATTATCTCCAGTCAAGACTGATGTTAGAGGTTGCCCAGAGCGCCCTTGTGCGGATCCGGACAGACCTCTTTACAAAGATGCAGAAGCTTCCGGTGAGATTTTATGATACAAATTCCAATGGGGATCTGATGAGCCGCTTCACAAACGACGTGGACACCATCGGAAATATGCTGAGCAGTACTCTTGTGCAGCTCTTTTCCGGAACCTTAAGCATCATCGGGACCTTGTTCCTCATGCTCTACACGAACATCTGTCTGACAGCCGTGACCCTGATCATGATCCCGCTCATGCTGCGGGCCGGTGGAGAGGTCGCGAAGCGGAGCCAGAAATATTTCAGTGCCCAGCAGTCGGCTCTCGGTGCTTTAAACGGATACATCGAGGAGACCATCACCGGACAGAAGGTGGTAAAGGTCTTCTGTCATGAGGAGATCGCGGAGGAAGAATTTGATATATTAAACAGGGATCTCCGCGAAAAACAGATCCGCGCCCAATTCCTTGGGGGCATGATGGGACCTGTGATGAACAACTTAAGTCAGGTAAACTATTCCCTGACGGCGTGCATCGGCGGGATCCTCTGCGTGGTGAAAAACTTCGATGTCGGCGGGCTCACGGTATTTCTGAACTTTTCGAGACAGTTCTCAAGGCCGATCAACGAGATCTCCATGCAGGTCTCCAACGTGTTCTCAGCTCTCGCCGGAGCGGAGCGCGTTTTCTCCGTGATGGATGAGGAGCCGGAGGCGGCGGATGATAAGGACGCAGTGTCCATGGACGGCATGCGCGGGGAAGTGGTATTAGATCATGTGACCTTCGGCTACAACCCGGACAAGGTCATCTTAAAGAATATCAGCCTCTACGCGAAGCCGGGACAGAAGATCGCCTTCGTGGGCTCCACGGGAGCCGGAAAGACTACGATCACGAACCTTATCAACCGTTTTTACGATATCCAGAGCGGGACCATCACCATCGACGGCGTTGATATATGCCATATTAAGCGGGACGAGCTGCGCCGCCACATCGCCATGGTTCTTCAGGATACGCATCTGTTTACGGGAACGGTTATGGAAAATATCCGGTACGGACGGCTTGATGCCACCGACGAGGAGGTCGTTCAGGCGGCGAAGATGGCATCTGCCCATTCCTTTATCATGCGGCTTCCAAAGGGCTATGACACGGTTCTTGAGAGCGATGGCGCGAACTTAAGCCAGGGCCAGAGACAGCTTCTTAATATCGCAAGAGCGGCGGTATCCAAGGCGCCGATCCTGATCCTTGATGAAGCGACGAGCTCCGTCGATACGAGAACGGAAAAGCATATCGAGCAGGGCATGGACCGTCTGATGGCAGAACGGACTACCTTCGTGATCGCCCACCGTCTTTCCACAGTGCGGAACGCCAACGCCATTATGGTTCTGGAGAACGGAGAGATCATTGAGCGCGGTGATCATGAAGACCTCCTGAAAGAAAAAGGACGTTATTATCGGTTATATACGGGAATGGCGGAGCTGAGTTAGGACGATCACAGAAGAAAAAACGGGCAGATGAAGAAATCTGCCCGTTTTTTATGTAACAGGAAATTCCGGGGAATTTCCTGTTACATAAAAAGGCACTGCGTATCGATCATACGCACCCAGACAGGCTTTTTCAAATTTTGTAGCAATTCCATAAGAGAGAGCAGAAAAGCGCGGGAGTTAGTTGGTAAAAACTTCATTTTTTAAAGAAATCAGATGTCTGTTTTTGTTCTTTTTTTGATACAAACGCCGAAAACGGCCATTTCTGTTAAAAAGTTAACCGATTTCCAATTGTAGAAAAATTCCAAATATGCTATACTACGGTGTGATGGGTACTATGAAATTTTATAGAAAGAAGGTTTGTTAAATGGGTCTGAGCACATTTATAGGCGGCGTTCATCCTTATGAGGGAAAAGAACTGTCCGCAGATAAGCCGATTCAGGTGATCCAGCCGAAGGGTGAGCTGGTTTATCCTCTCTCCCAGCATATCGGTGCTCCGGCGAAACCCCTTGTTGCCAAGGGTGACAAGGTCCTGGTTGGCCAGAAGATCGCTGAAGCAGGCGGCTTCATTTCCGCAAATGTTATCTGTTCCGTATCCGGTACAGTAAAGGGAATCGAACCGCGTCTGGTTGCGAACGGAGCAATCGTACAGTCCATTATCGTTGAGAACGATAACGAGTACACAGCAATCGAAGGTTTTGGCGAAAAACGCGATTACACAAAACTTTCCAAGGAAGAGATCCGGAATATCGTAAAAGAAGCCGGTATCGTAGGTCTCGGCGGCGCAGGTTTCCCGACCAACGTAAAACTTGCACCGAAGGATGACAACGCGATCGATCACATTATCGTAAACGCGGCCGAGTGTGAGCCGTATCTGACAAGTGACTATCGCCTGATGATGGAGCAGCCGGAGAGACTGATCGGCGGCATCAAAGTCATGTTAAGCATGTTCCCGAACGCGAAAGGCGTGATCGGAATCGAGGAGAACAAGCCGGAGGCGATCAAGCTTCTGGAAGGTCTCGTAAAAGACGAGCCGAAGATCACGGTATGTCCGTTAAAGACAAAGTATCCGCAGGGCGGCGAGCGTTTCCTGATCTATGCGGTTACAGGCGGACGCGAGATCAACTCCACGATGCTTCCGGCGGATGCAGGATGTATCGTAGATAACGTAGACACTGTTATTTCTATTTATAACGCTGTCTGCGAGAGCACACCGTTAATTCGTAAGATCATTACCGTTACCGGTGATGCGGTTAAGAATCCGCAGAACTTCCAGGTTCCGCTCGGTATGTGCTACCGCGAGATCCTCGAGGCTGCAGGTGGATTTAAGGAAGAGCCGGAAAAGATGATCTCCGGTGGTCCGATGATGGGACAGGCATTATTCTCTCTGGATATTCCGGTCATGAAGAACTCTTCTGCCCTGACCTGCTTCATAAAAGATCCGGTTGCGGCAAATCTGGAATCTCCGTGTATTCGCTGTGGACGCTGTATCGAGGTATGTCCTGGTCATGTTGTCCCGCAGATGATGATGGCGGCAGCAGAAAGAAATGATCTTGCCCTGTTCGAAAAATTAAATGGTATGGAGTGCTGCGAATGCGGCTCCTGTACTTTCATCTGCCCTGCCCACAGACCGCTGACCCAGGCATTCAAAGAGATGCGTAAGGCAGTCATGGCAGCCAGAAGAAAGAAAGCGTAGGAGGTGTGACAAATGAGTAAATTATTAAACGTATCATCATCCCCTCATGTACGCTGCGGTGTTTCCACAAAGAACCTGATGTACGATGTAGCGATCGCAATGCTGCCGGCTACGATCTGGGGTGTGATGCAGTTCGGTATCCGTTCCCTGATCGTTGTAGTAGCAACGGTTCTTTCCTGCGTACTCAGTGAGTACATTTTTGAAACCCTGATGCACAAGCCGGTTACCATCAGTGATGGCAGTGCCCTTGTCACAGGTATGATCCTTGGATTAAACATGCCGCCGGCAATCCCGATCTGGATGCCGATCCTTGGCGGTATCTTCGCGATCATCGTTGTAAAACAGCTTTACGGCGGACTTGGTCAGAACTGGATGAACCCGGCTCTGGCAGCAAGATGCTTCATGCTGATCTCCTTCGCACAGGCTATGACCCAGTTCTCAGAGCCGGGAACAGATGCGATCGCAAGTGCAACTCCTCTTGCAGAGATCAAAGCAGGCGGTACATATGATCTTGCAGCAATGTTCATTGGTAAGATCCCGGGAACCATCGGTGAGGTTTCTGTGATTGCTCTTCTGATCGGTGCAGCTTACCTGCTCATCAAGAAAGTAATCTCCATCCGCATCCCGGCAGCTTACATCATCACATTCGCAGTATTCGCATTCATCTTCGGTCAGCACAACATCAACTATGTTCTGGCTGAGATCTGCGGCGGCGGTCTCATCTTCGGTGCATTCTTCATGGCTACCGACTATGTAACAAGCCCGATCACTGCAAAAGGACAGATCGTATTCGGTATCTGCCTTGGTATTTTAACAGGACTGTTCCGTATCTTCGGAAGCGGCGCAGAGGGCGTTTCCTACGCAATTATCTTCTGCAACATGCTCGTTCCGTTGATCGAGAAGGTAACTCTCCCGACAGCATTCGGAAAAGGGGGTAAGAAAAATGGCAGCAAGTAAGTCTGGATTTATGAAAGATGCCCTGATCCTTTTTGCGATCACCCTGGTTTCCGGTTTATGTCTCGGTGTTGTCTATGATGTGACAAAAGCTCCGATCGAGGCGGCTACCATCGCAGCCAACAACGCAACATACAAACAGGTTCTTCCGGACGCAGACAACTTCTCTGACGTCGAAGGTTCCACAGAGAAGATCGCTGAGACTGCTGATGAGATCGCAAACCTCGGTTTCGGAGGCGTTGAGATCGAGTCCGTTCTCGAGGCAAAGGACGCGAGCGGAGCAGTAGTGGGACATGTGATCAACTCCCTGTCCAACGACTCCTACGGTGGAGCTGTAAAGCTCTCCATCGGCTTTGACGCTGACGGTACCATCACAGGTGTTGGTATCCGTGAGACAAGCGATACTCCTGGTCTTGGATTAAAGGCAAAAGATGATGACTACAGAAATCAGTTCGTCGGCAAGAACTGCGACAAGCTTACCGTAACAAAGTCCGGTTCCGCATCTGACACTGAGATTAACGCGATCAGCGGTGCCACCATCACATCAAACGCTACAACAAACGCAGTCAATGCAGCTTTATATTATCTGCATAACTGCTTAAACTAGGAGGTGGGCATTCATGAATAAATGCGTAGAACGTTTATATAACGGTATTATCAAGGAAAACCCAACCTTCATCCTGATGTTAGGTATGTGTCCGACTCTTGCGACGACAACATCCGCCATCAACGGTCTCGGCATGGGACTTTCCACAACAGCCGTACTGATGTTTTCCAACCTGCTGATCTCCGCACTGCGTAATATTATTCCGGATCGTGTTCGTATCCCGGCATTCATCGTAGTCGTAGCCAGCCTGGTTACAGTCGTACAGCTCTTAATGCAGGGCTACGTTCCGTCCCTGTATGCATCCCTGGGTATTTATATCCCGCTTATCGTTGTTAACTGTATCATCCTTGGCCGTGCAGAGGCATATGCCTGCAAGAACGGTCCGGTTGAATCTTTCTTCGATGGTCTTGGTATGGGACTTGGATTCTCTCTTTCCCTTACCGTCATCGGTATGTGCCGTGAGCTCTTCGGTGCAGGTGCGATCTTCGGACACACCATTATTCCGGAAGCTTACCACATTTCCATCATCATCCTTGCACCGGGTGCTCTGTTCACTCTGGCTATGCTTTCCGCGATCCAGAACAAGCTCCGTCTTCCATGCGCGACCAACGGTGACGCACCGAAGTCTGACCTTGTATGCGGCGGTAACTGTGCAAGCTGTGCAGGCTGTGTCAGCATGACAAACCATGCTGCTCTTGCTGAGAAGAAGGCAGAGGAAGCAGCAGCCGCAGCGGCAGCAAAGAAGGCAGCAGCAGAGAAGGCCCTCGCAGCTAAGAAGGCAGCTGAGGCTGCAAAAGCGGCAGAGGCAGCTAAGACTGAAGCAGCAGACGCCGGCAAAGAAAATTAAGGAGGAAATGGAGAAATGAAAGAACTTTTATTGATCGCCATCGGTTCTGCCCTGGTGAATAACGTTGTTTTAAGCCAGTTCCTCGGTCTTTGCCCGTTCCTTGGTGTATCCAAGAAAACAGAGACAGCAGCTGGTATGGGCGCTGCAGTCGTATTCGTTATTACGATCGCATCCGCCTGCACAAGCCTTGTTTATGATTTCGTTCTCGTAAAGCTCCATATCGAGTATTTACAGACGATCGTATTTATCCTTGTAATCGCGGCTCTGGTTCAGTTCGTTGAGATGTTCTTAAAGAAGAACATGGTAAGCCTTTATGAGGCACTCGGCGTATACCTTCCGTTAATTACAACAAACTGTGCGGTTCTCGGTGTTGCGCTGACAAACGTACAGAAGGGCTACAACTTCATTCAGAGTGTCGTAAACGGTATCGGTATTTCCGTTGGATTCCTGATCGCCATCGTCCTGCTTGCAGGTATCCGTGAGAAGATCGAGCACAATGATGTGCCGCACGCTTTTCAGGGATCCCCGATCGTTCTGATCACAGCAAGCTTAATGTCGATCGCTCTCTTCGGATTTTCCGGAATGATTTAAGGAGGAACGAGAGATGAACATGACAGGCATTATCATCGCTGCTGCGGTTGTCGGTATCGTCGGTATCGTCATCGGCGTACTCCTTGGAATCGCCAGCGAGAAGTTTAAAGTAGAAGTAGACGAGAAGGAAATTCTGGTTCGTGCAGAGCTTCCGGGCAACAACTGCGGCGGCTGTGGTTACGCAGGCTGTGACGCTCTTGCAAAAGCAATTGCAGAGGGCAAGGCAAAGGTTGACCAGTGTCCGGTCGGCGGCGCTCCGGTAGGAGAAAAGATCGCTGCGATCATGGGCGTTGAGGCTGGTTCCGCTGAGAAGAAGGTTGCATTTGTAAAATGTAAAGGTACCTGCGATAAGGCAACCGTGAAATACAACTATTATGGTATTGACGACTGTCACAAGATCGCAGACGCAGTTCCGGGCGGCGGCTCCAAGGGCTGTAACTACGGATGTCTCGGTTCTGGAAGCTGTGTGAAGGCATGTCAGTTTGACGCGATCCATGTTGTAAACGGTGTTGCCGTTGTCGACAAGGAGAAGTGTGTTGCCTGTGGTAAGTGTGCGGAGGCTTGTCCGCGTCACCTGATCGAGCTTGTTCCGTACAAGGCAAACCACCTCGTACAGTGCAGCTCCCACGACAAAGGACCGGCTGTCAAGAAGGTCTGCGAGGCAGGCTGTATCGGATGTACGCTCTGCACAAAGCAGTGTGAATTCGATGCGATCCATATGGATAACAACGTTGCTGTGATCGATTACACAAAGTGTACCGGCTGCGGCAAGTGCGCGGCGAAGTGCCCGGCACATGTTATTATCTGATTGGGTAACAACATATAGAAAAAGGAAAGACCCGCGGAAGGCAGAAATGCTTTCCGGCGGGTCTTTTTTGTGTGTAATAGGAGATTACGCGGAATTTCCTATTGCACAAAAGGCACTAACGAGCCAATGATACACACCCGCGCGAAGATGTAGATTGTCGCAAGCGACTGCGCCTTGGCGCATTCTTTATTATTTTCACTAAAGAGATTCGTATGATCAGGACAGTTGGGAGAGGAGTATTTGAAAAAAGATCCCAGGGAAGTTCTCATATAGAATTCCCTGGGATTATGCTTTTGTTTGTTCTGGGTTTAAATCAGATTGACCGGGGTCAAATCAGAATATATTGCCTACTGGATCGTTGTGCCGCCTTTACCGGCTAAAGCACTCTTTGCACCGTCAAGGGAAGTGATGATCGCGCGGCGTCCTTTTCCTGCGTTGATGAAGTCGATGGAGCTTTCAACCTTCGGCAGCATGGAACCTGTCTTAAAATGACCTTCCTCGGCATAGCGGGCTGCGTCAGCCGTTGTCATCTTATCGATGTTGATCGGGTGATCACTGCCGTAATTTAATACGACATTCGGAACACCTGTGATGAACATCAGGACATCAGCGTCAAGTTCCTTCGCGAGTAGTCCGGCTGCGCGGTCTTTCTCGATCACAGCGCTGGCACCCTTTAAGTGGGAGCCCTGTTCCATAACCGGGATTCCGCCGCCGCCTGCAGCGATCACCGGCTGGTCAGCATCAGCGAGAGCGCGGATCGCGTCGATTTCAACGATTGCGACCGGCTTCGGAGCCGCAACGATACGGCGGTAGCCGTCGCCTTCCTTCACAACGAAGTTACCCTTTGCCTCTTCCGCTTTTGCCTCCTCGGCGTTCATCACACGTCCAACCACCTTCATTGGAGTATAGGAGGACTCATCGTACGGGTCAACTGTAACCTGTGTTAAGATCGTAGATACAGCTTTGTAGATGCCGCGTTTGATAAGCTCGGAGCGGAGAGCGTTCTGGAGATCGTAGCCGATATATCCCTGGCTCATTGCGGAGCAGACGGACATCGGGGCCGGAGTGTAACCTTCATGATTTTTCGCGAATTCATTTAAAGCGGTGTGGATCATGCCGAGCTGCGGAGTGTTTCCGTGTGTGATCACTACCTGCCAGCCGTCCTGAATAAAGTCGGCGATGGCTTTTGCCGTTTTTGTAACGGCTGTTTTCTGTTCCGGAAGATTGGTTCCGAGAGCATCATGTCCAAGTGCTAAAACAAGTCTTTTTTTTGCCATATCAAGATCCCTCATTTCTTTATTTTTGCAAAATTGGAATAATCATGTATTTTCAGATATTTTACCATATTTTTGGAAATTATGGAAGGAAAAATGAAAGGATTTAAGAAATAAATTACGGACAAAGTGAGTGTGTTGGCGAAGGAACGCGGTGAGCATCCGGGCAGGAGTGCTTGAGGGATGCAGGGATGGTTCCGCTAAGCTCCCGGGCGACTGTTAAAGACGGAAGCTAAGAGGAACCAGATCCCTGGATTAAGGCGCACTTCTGCCCGGATGCTCACCGCTGGTAGTTGGCGGGAGAGAGGAAAGAGGGATAGTGTGCAAGGTTGCCGGATGAAGGCGCATTTTTTTCAGAGTATTCACCGCTGCTGGTTGGCGGGAGAGATAAAGAAAGATCGCGCGATTTTGGTAATGATAAGAATTTTTTGCAATTTTGGTTTGTTTATGGTAGAATAGGAACAACTGAGTCGAAAAACGTTAAGGAGGAAACAATTTTGAAGCTGTTATCGATCGCGATTCCATGCTACAATTCAGCGGCATATATGGAAAACTGTATCAAGTCTCTGCTTCCGGGTGGAAATGAAGTGGAGATCCTGATCGTGGACGATGGATCTGTAAAGGATAATACGGCGGAGATCGCCGACCGTTATGAAAAGGAATATCCGGGGATCTGCAAGGCGATCCATCAGGAGAACGGCGGCCACGGAGCTGCCGTCAATGCCGGTTTAAAGGCCGCTTCCGGAATCTTTTTCAAAGTCGTGGACAGTGATGACTGGGTCAATGAGCAGGCATACAGACAGGTGCTTGACACCCTGCGCCGCTTCGTCTACGGAAAAGACACCCTCGATATGCTGATCACAAACTTTGTCTATGAGAAACAGGGCGCAAGACACAAGAAGGTCATGAGCTACAAGTTAGCGCTTCCGAAAGATGAGCTCTTTAGCTGGAACGATGTGAAGGTGTTCGTAGCAGGACAGTATATCCTGATGCATTCCGTGATCTACCGCACCGAGCTCTTAAGGGACTGTAAGCTGGAACTCCCGGAGCACACGTTCTATGTGGACAATATCTTTGTCTACGAGCCGCTCCCGCATGTACATACGATGTACTATCTTGATGTGAACTTCTACCGCTACTTTATCGGCCGCTCGGACCAATCTGTCAACGAACAGGTCATGATCGGAAGGATCGACCAGCAGATCCGTGTGACGAAGCTGATGCTTGGCTACTACGATGTGACAAAGATCCAGAACCGGAAGCTCCGCCACTATATGGTCCGCTATCTGGAGATTATGATGGTCATCTGCTCGATCCTTGCGATCAAGTCCGGCAGCGAGGAGAATATGGCAAAGAAAAAAGCGTTGTGGGAAGAACTGAAAAAATCCAATCCGGCGCTCTATCTGCGACTCCGCTGGGGCTTCTTGGGACAGGGCATGAACCTTCCGGGAAAAGGCGGAAGATCCCTCTCCATCGCGGGATATAAGATCGCGCAGAAGTTTTTCGGATTTAACTAAATGCCGGGAGATGGATCGAGATCAATGGAAAGTGGTACTACTTCAACCCGATCCCGGACGGAACAAAAGGCATCCTCTACGCAAACCGCAGGACTCCGGACGGCTGGTTTGTGACAGAGGACGGAAACCGGTACGGAAAGAGCAGGTAGTTTCCGGTGTGGTAAGAAGGAAACAGAGGGGAAAAAGATACGGCTGAATTGATGATAGTAAACGAGCGTGCCTATGTAAAATAAGCACGCTCGTATAATTTACGCGAACAACGATCCCAAGTCCGCGCATGCGTGAGACCGTGGCGACTATTGCGATGACAAGGGGAAACTCGCGAAACGTGTTTTCACTTGTTTTACTTTCCAAGAACAATTTTCACGATCAGCACCGTCACTACGCAGATCATCACCGGCCGGATGATCTTCGCGCCGTTTTTGATGGCGAAGCCGGCACCGATGTAGTTTCCGAGAACGTTGCTTACGGCACACGGGATCGCGATCATGTAGAACACATTTCCGGAAAGGATATAGGAGAGAAGCGCTGTGTAGTTGGAAACGATCAACGTGAGCTTCGCGTTTCCGGAGGCAGTGCGGACATCATATTTTAAAAGAAACGTGAAGAGCAGCATGGCGATTGTGCCGCCGCCCGGTCCGTAGAGGCTGTCGTAAAGGCCGATGGTCATTCCGATAAAGAGGGCGCGGAGCACATTCGGCAGGATCAGCGGTTTTTTCGTATCGGTATAGTTCCAGGCATTCTTCATAAAGACCACGAGGATCGCGGTGAGTGGAAGCAGTACCATTAACATCGAGCGGATCTGTTCCTCTTTGAGGTAAAAGATGATCCTTGTTCCGAGCATGGAGCAGAGGAACGAGGTCACTGCGCTGATCAGTGTGATCTTAAGGTCGAGACAGCCGTTTTTAAAGTATTTCCATGCCGCCACGGTGCTTCCGAAGGCGCACTGGAACTTGTTGCAGCCGTAAACATAGTAGATCGGCATTCCGCACATCATATAAGCCGGAAGCGCGATCAGGCCGCCTCCTCCGGCGATAGAGTCGATAAATCCCGCAATGAAGAGGAGCGGGCAGAGCCAGATCAGATTATGGATGTATTCCATGGATATCCCCCTTGTATTTTTGCGGCGGGCAGATGAAAAAATGCTGCAATGCCGCTTTTTCTGATAAAATTCAGGTTGGGACCTGTCCTTCCATACTATATAAGAACTCTCAAAAAGTCAACCGGTTTTCTGGCAGGAGCGCTTCTTTGCGCTGCACACTGCAGCCTGCCTATCGGCGCGATGAGTGGCGTTACAGTACACGGGCACTTCATGCCCGCGCACTGTAACAGGATTTTGCCGATGCTTCGCATTCCGAATCAGCAAAATCCGCGGTCATAACGGTATCATACGGAATTTTCAGTTCAGAAAATTCCTACCCATGAAAAGTAACATGAACGCATTCCTGGCAGAATTGAACCGTACAAGACACCTTGACAGAACCGGGATTCTATGGTAAATTTATTGAGTTAAAATGCGTCGAAGAGGAACAGTAAGAGAGAAGACGGGGTACAGAGAACTGCCGGGCGGTGCGAGGCAGAGTCCAGAAGCTTTCCGAACTCGCCTCGGAGCAGCATGCTGAAAGAGCGGGCAGAGCAGTGGGAAAACGAAACGCTGTCTGCGGATATCCTCAGATAGGCATTGCCGGTTTCCACCGTTATCGGAAAATGAGTGCATACGGGTGAAAGCCCTGTATGAAATAGAGTGGTACCGCGTGAGAATCTAAGTCCCCCACGTCTCTATAAAATTATGATAGAGATAGAGGGACTTTTTTGTTGCCCGGAAACCGGAAAAGCGGTCAGGCAATCGAACAGGGTCTGGGAGTTCCCGGATTCCGGTAAATGCAGCGGCGGCGGGCGAAATCCGCGGAGCGTATTTTTGCACCGCCTTCAACGATATGAAATGGAGGAGAAGAGCGTCATGGCACAGTACAACCACACCGCCATTGAGAGCAAGTGGCGTGAGAACTGGGAAAAGAATCCGATCAATGTCAATGATGGAAAGAAAGAGAAGTATTACTGTCTGGATATGTTCCCGTATCCGTCCGGCAGCGGACTTCATGTAGGTCACTGGAGAGGTTATGTAATCTCCGATGTATGGAGCCGTTATCAGTTATTAAAGGGAAAATATGTGATCCACCCGATGGGCTGGGACGCGTTCGGCCTTCCGGCTGAGAACTACGCGATCAAGATGGGGGTTCATCCGGCGATCTCCACAGCGTCAAATATCAAAAATATCAAACGCCAGATCAACCAGATCGCAGCACTTTATGACTGGGATATGGAAGTAAACACGACAGATCCGTCCTTCTACAAATGGACCCAGTGGATCTTCGTACAGATGTTCAAAAAAGGACTCGCATATGAGAAGGAATTCCCGATCAACTGGTGTCCGTCCTGTAAGACAGGCCTCGCGAACGAGGAAGTTGTAAACGGCTGCTGCGAGCGCTGCGGCACACCGGTTACAAAGAAGAATCTCCGTCAGTGGATGTTAAAGATCACAGCATACGCAGACCGTCTTCTGGATGATCTTGACAAGCTCGACTGGCCGGAGAAGGTTAAAAAGATGCAGACAGACTGGATCGGCAAATCCTACGGTGCAGAAGTTGAGTTCCCGGTAAAGGGACGCGACGAGAAGATCACTGTCTACACAACAAGACCGGATACGCTTCACGGCGCAACCTTCATGGTGCTCTCCCCGGAGCATAAGCTTGCGAAAGAGCTTGCAACGGATGAGACGAGAGAGGCTGTTGAGAAGTACATCTTCGACGCATCCATGAAGTCCAACGTAGACCGTCTCCAGGGCAAGGAAAAGACAGGCGTTTTCACAGGATCCTATGCGATCAACCCGTTAAACGGCAAGGAAGTTCCGATCTGGCTGTCTGATTATGTTCTCGCTGACTACGGTACCGGAGCGATCATGTGCGTACCGGCACACGACGACCGTGACTTCGAGTTCGCAAAGAAATTCGGTCTTCCGATCATCCAGGTCATCGCCCAGGACGGCAAAGAGATCGAAAACATGACAGAGGCTTACACAGACGCAAAGGGAACCATGATCAACTCCGGCGAGTGGAACGGCATGGAGTCCTCCGTCTTAAAGAAAGAAGCTCCGCACATCATCGAGAAGATGGGTATCGGAAAGAAGACCGTCAACTACAAGCTTCGTGATTGGGTATTCTCCCGCCAGCGTTACTGGGGCGAGCCGATCCCGATCGTTCACTGCCCGAAGTGCGGCAATGTTCCGGTTCCGGAGGATCAGCTTCCGTTAAAGCTTCCGGAGGTTGAGAGCTATCAGCCGACCGGTACCGGTGAATCCCCGCTTGCGGCGATCGATTCCTGGGTCAACACGACATGCCCGTGCTGCGGCGCACCGGCAAAACGTGAGACAAACACCATGCCGCAGTGGGCTGGTTCTTCCTGGTACTTCTTACGTTATGTGGACAACAAGAACGATAAGGAGCTTGTATCCAAGGAGAAAGCAGACAAGTACCTTCCGGTAGATATGTATATCGGCGGCGTTGAGCATGCTGTCCTTCACCTCCTGTACTCCAGATTCTACACGAAGTTCTTATATGATATCGGAGTGGTAGATTTTGACGAGCCGTTTAAGAAGCTGTTCAACCAGGGTATGATCACCGGCAAGAACGGTATCAAGATGAGTAAGTCCAAAGGAAATGTTGTCTCCCCGGATGATCTTGTAAGAGATTACGGTTGTGATGCGTTAAGAATGTACGAGCTCTTCGTTGGACCGCCGGAGCTGGATGCCGAGTGGGACGACAGAGGAATCGAGGGCGTTGCCAGATTCCTGAATCGTTTCTACAACCTTGTGATGGACAGCAAGGACAAGGATATCAAGGAGACAAAGGAGATGGTGAAGCTTCGCCACAAGCTTGTCTACGATATCGAGACACGTTTCAACCAGTTCAGCCTGAATACCGTGGTATCCGGATTCATGGAGTACTGCAACAAGCTCACAGATGTTGCAAAGAAGGAAGGCGGAATCGACAAGGAGACCTTAAAGACCTTCGTGATCTTACTGGCTCCGTTCACCCCGCATCTCGGCGAGGAGCTCTGGAGAGAGCTTGGCGGTACAGACAGCGTATTCCACGCGACCTGGCCGGAGTGCGATGAGGAAGCCATGAAGGACGATGAGATCGAGGTTGCTGTACAGGTAAACGGTAAGGTAAAAGCGGTCATCATGGTTCCGGCTGATATCGCAAAAGAGGATGCGATTGCTGCAGGTAAAGCTGCGGTAGAAGGAAAGATCACTGGAAATATCGTGAAAGAGATCTATGTTCCGAAGAAGATTGTAAACCTTGTTGTAAAATAAAAAGTAATGATTCAGCAGGTCTGCGCATCTGCTGCGTTGATTGCAGTAAAGCATAAGCTTGAATGCAGTGAACAGTTACGATAAATAAGAGCAGCAGTTCAGACATGTGATAGAGACTGGGACCTGCTGCAGCAAATTGAGGCATTGGAAGTCGCTTTCTAAGCAGAAACGGCTTTCAGTGCCTTTTTTGCTTCTGTGAGTCAATAAAGACATATGTTCCTCGTGCATGTACATAATGTCAAAAAACAGAAAATAAATTATACAAAATAAACAAAACAATCGTGAAATAACGAATTTAATTGACAATAAGTAACAAATGGTGATATTCTTATTTTATAAATTTTGAGAAGGACAGTGCAGATGAGATACCTGTCTGAAAATAAGAGGGAGGATATGCGAATGAAAAAACGAACAGCAGCGAGGTCGATAGCGGCACTTATGGGGGCAGCAATGGTGCTCACAGCCTGTGGAGGTGGAAACACTACAGCTCCTACGACAGGTGCTTCTTCCGGAGGAGAGACTCAGACAGCTTCTGAGAGTGCAGAAAGCGGGAAGATCACAAAAACAGATATCGTTGTCGGTCAGGCGTCGGATATTGTTACGCTTGATCCTGCGGGACAACAGGATACGACTTCGGGTGTGCTGATGAAACATGCGTACAGTACGCTTTTGGACGTTGATAATGAAGGAAAGGTGGTTCCGGATCTGGCAGAAAGCTATGAGATGAAGAGCGACACGGAGTATGTGTTTAAACTCCGCGAAGATGCCTGCTTCTGGGACGGCACTCCGGTGACAGCTCAGGATGTTAAATTTTCTCTGGATCGCGCGAAGGGAATGCCGAAGACAAAGTCGAATACCTCAAAGATTGAGGAGGTTACCGTAAATGGGGATCATGAGGTAACGATTAAACTGACAGAGCCGTATGCAGCATTTAAAACAATCGTAACACAGCACAACCTGAGCATCCTTTCAGAGAAAGCCGTGACGGAAGCGGGAGATTCATATGGTGATGTGGATAATCTTCTCGGATCAGGGCCATTTAAAGTAACAGAGTGGGTGCCAAACGATCATTATACTCTTGTAAGAAACGATAATTATTGGGGGGAGATGCCGATCGCAACCTCTATTACCTGTCGTGTGATCCCGGAGGGAAGTGCCCGCACGATCGCTCTTGAAGCAGGAGAGATTGATGTTGTCTGGAGCGTAGATCCGACAGACTGCGCAAATGTAGAGTCAAATCCTGACGTAAAACTTCTTTCGCAGCCGTCAACAGGTATTGACTACGTGGGAATGAACACCCAGAAAGAAAAGTTTTCTGATAAAAGAGTCCGTCAGGCTATCAACTACGCCCTTGACAAGCAGACCTTCGTTGACACGATCATTGAAGGTCGCGGTCTTGTAGCAAACAGCTATATCAATGCAGCAATCCCGGGATGGACCGATGAAGTGGAAGCTTATCCGTATGATCCGGAAAAAGCGAAAGAATTGTTAGCGGAAGCCGGATACCCGGATGGATTTGAATGCTCGATTTTTGTAAATGGCGATCTCCGTACCCGTTCTGCACAGATTCTTCAGGCTCAGCTTGCGGATGTAGGAATCAAGGTTGACATTTCCACATATGAGTGGGGTGCCCTTCTTGATACTTTAAATGCAGGCGAACACGAAATGTTTCTTCTTGGCTGGTCCAACACGAGCTTTGATCCGGACGGAAGTACCTATCAGTTATTCTATTCTGGAAATCATGGTGCAACCGGAAACCGCGCATTCTTCTCAAATGACAAGGTTGATGAACTGATCCTTTCTGCACAGCGGGAGAGCGAAGAGTCAAAACGTATGGAACTTTACAAAGAACTCCAGTTTGTACTTCATGAAGAATCTCCGTGGTGTCCGTTATACTACAAAGAGAATAACGTTGGTGTGCGTGCAGACTTAAAGGGATTTACTCTTCATGCAGGCGCACAGCATTATCTTGGTAACTGCCATTACGAAGAATAGATACAGCGAAATCAGGAGCATTCAAATCGTTTAATAAATTTCTGATAATATAAATATTCAGAGAAATTTGGGGCGGGATCTTTTTGATCCCGCCCTTTTGAGAAAATAAAGGATAAAACGATCCGTCTGAAGATACGCAGGCCGGAAAGAGTTAGTATTTACTATACATGCTGGAAATCTCCTTTTGTGAATTTTGAACAAATTGTAAACAGATTATGGCGATAGAAAGGCTGAAACCCAATAAAAGAAACAAATTAAACAAAAAATACGCAGAAAGGAAAACCTTATTGACAAAAATGTTAGAAAATGATATCCTTTAATCATGAAATTCAGAAAAGAGTGTATATATAGGTATAGTAAATATTTACATTTAACGATTACCAACAACACTCTGACGAAACAGAAATAACTTGAAGGAGGGCATGTGAATGAGAAAAAGAACAGCAGCGAGATCGGTGGCAGCCGTTGTTGGAGCAGCAATGGTGCTGACAGCGTGCGGAGGCGGAAACAATGCGGCGGCAACGACCGCGGCGGCGGGCGGCAGTGAGACTCAGGCGACAGCGGAAAGCTCCGGCGGCGGAAATATCACAAAGACAGATATCGTCTTTGCCCAGGCCTCTGACGTTGTGACCCTGGATCCGGCAGGACAGCAGGATACCACTTCCGGTGTACTTATGAAACATGTGTACAGTACCTTGATGGATGTCGATGACGATGGCAACCTTGTTCCGGATCTGGCAGAGAGCTACGAGATGAAGAGTGATACGGAATATACCTTCACCCTGAGACAGGATGCATGTTTCTCCGATGGCACGCCGGTTACAGCGAAGGATGTAAAGTTTACATTTGACCGTGCGAAAGATATGCCGAAGACGAAATCCAATACCTCCAAGATCGAAGAGGTTATCGCGGATGACGATCACCATGTTACCTTCAAGCTGACACAGCCATATGCGGCATTTAAGACCATTGTTACTTCGTCGAACCTTAGTATTGTTTCCGAGGCGGCGGTCACAGCGGCGGGAGAGTCCTACGGTGATGTTGACAATGTTCTCGGATCCGGTGAGTTCACAGTTACCGAGTGGGTTCCGAACGATCACTACACCCTTACAAGAAACGAAAAATACTGGGGTGAGATGCCGATCGCGACAACGATCACCTGCCGGGTGATCCCGGAGGGAAGCGCCCGCGCCATTGCCCTTGAGGCAGGAGAGGTCGACCTTGTATGGAACGTTGACGCGACAGACTGTGCGAACATCGAGGCAAATCCGGATGTGACGCTGTTGAGCCAGACGTCTTCTTCCATCGAATATCTCGGTATGAATACGACAAAAGAGAAATTCTCGGATGTGAGAGTCAGACAGGCGATCAATTACGCGCTGGATAAACAGACATTTGTTGATACGATCATTGAGGGTCGGGGAACTGTAGCAAACAGCTACATCAACTCAATGATCCCGGGCTGGACAGACGAAGTGGAAGCTTATCCGTATGATCCGGCGAAGGCAAAAGAGCTTCTTGCGGAAGCAGGCTATCCGAACGGATTTGAATGCAAGATCTATGTAAACGGCGACGTTCGTACCCGTTCCGCCCAGATCATTCAGGCCCAGCTTGCAGAGGTTGGAATCACGGTTGATATCTCTACCTATGAGTGGGGCGCTCTTCTCGATTCCTTAAATGCAGGTGAGCATGAGATGTTCCTCCTCGGATGGTCGAATTCAAGCTTCGACGCGGATGGAAGTACTTACCAGTTATTCTATTCCGGAAACCATGGAGCGACCGGTAACCGTGCATTCTTAACCGATGATAAAGTCGATGAGCTGATCATCGATGCACAGAAAGAGAGTGACGATACCAAGCGCATGGAGTTCTACAAAGAGCTTCAGGTATATCTCCACGAGATCTCCCCGTGGTGTCCGTTATACTACAAAAATGACAATGTCGGTGTCCGCGCAGACTTAAAGGGATTCAAGCTTCACAAGGGCGCACAGCACTACCTTGGCAACTGCCACTATGAAGATTGATAATATTTAAAATGTAAAAGACGGGGGCAGGCATAAAGATGTCTGCCCCCTTTTCAATGACACGCATTCGCGCGAAGATGCAGACTGCCGCAAGAGGCTGCGCGGGATGCCCGAAGTTGTAAAGACACATTTTAAAAAATACACAAAAAATACTGGAATTGCATGAGATATTCAGTTATAATGTCACTATCATGTATAGTACAATGTATAGTGAATTATAACTATTCAGAGAATTCGCTGATAAAATAGGGACAGGGCTGAATAGTAAAACAGGAGGAGATGAGCATGGGAATTCTCGAAGAAGTAAACGCAAGCTATGAAAAACTCAGCCCGGTTCAGAAAAGGATCGCGGATTTTATCTTCAAATATCCGGATCAGGTCTGCTTTTACTCCCTGAAAGAGCTTTCGGAGACACTGGGTGTGACGGAGGTGACCATATTAAGGTTCACAAAGAAGATCGGGGCCCAGAGCTTCGTGGAGATGAAGAACCGTCTGCGGGAGCATTTGCAGACGAGACTGGTCCATGGGGACGGTTTGAACAGGATCGCGGATTATGTGGGCGGGATCCGGTACGGTGACCACGATAAGGAAGAAATGTTCCGGGAGTTTGTCACGAACGAGAAAAATGTGATCGCGAAGACCTTTGAACAGGTCTCCTTAAAGGATATCCTCTCCGCAGTGGCGATCATCAGGCAGTCCCGGAAGATCTATGTGGTGGGGAGCGAGCTGGTAACTGGACTCTGTGCCTACACGACGAGAAGACTCCTGACATTGGGGCTGGAGGCGCTCGATCTCTCGAATCTGAGCCGGGCTCTCTACAATAACTACCTGGCCCACGCTACGCCGGAGGACTGCGCGATCATCTTTTCCGCACCCGGATACGCGAAACATATCGTGAATACCGCAAGGTATCTCGATAAGAAGAAGATCCCGCAGATCGCCATCACGGATCAGAGGACTTCACCGATCGCGTCCTACGGAACGACCGTTTTTACCTGCAACAACCACGACCTGTTCTTTTATAATTCCGTGATGGGATATATGTCTGTGGCGAACGCCCTGATATATTTCTCTGCCATGGATAACCCGGAGGAGACGAATAAACGCCGTGGACGCCTCTCGGAAGTGAGAAGTGCAATCGGCAGCATCGACTTCGTTAAAGACTGTTTATAGGCAGTGGATCCTCGGAGGGGCAACCTATCAGCATAATAGGAGTATAGTAAATACAATACAAAAAAGATAACTATAATTTGTTAAAATTGCTAAAATAACCCTGTATAAATTGAAAATTATTGACAAATTTGTTAAAAACTGTTATTCTTGGTTCATAAGAACGAACTAAGTACTGCATGACGGGTATAGTGAACACTGACATATGCTACCGTTATGAAGTGCGACCGCTGTGGGGAGCGGAAGAAAATAACAGGAGGAATTTGTGAATGAAAAGAAGGGGTATTGCAAGAACAACAGCAATGGCAATGGCAGCAGCTATGATCCTTACAGCCTGCGGAGGGGGAAACGCGGATCAGTCTACAAACGCACCGGCAGGCAGCAGCGCGCAGACAACTACCGATAACGGCGGAAGCGGCGAGATCACAAAGACGGATATCGTTGTGGCTCAGGGTGCAGATGTTGTAACACTGGATCCGGCAGGACAGCAGGATACCACATCCGGAGTACTGATCCATCACGTATACAGCACACTGATGGATATCGACGATGACGGTAACCTTGTTCCTGATCTGGCTGAGAGCTATGAGATGAAGAGTGATACAGAGTATACCTTCAAGCTCCGTGAGGATGCATGCTTCTCAGACGGAACACCGGTAACAGCGAAGGATGTAAAGTTTACGTATGACCGTGCGAAGGATATGCCGAAGACAAAGTCCAATACTTCAAAGATCGCAGAGGTTATCGCTGACGATGATTACCACGTAACCTTCAAGCTTACACAGCCATACGCAGCGTTCAAGACAATCGTTACCCAGACAAACTTAAGTATCGTTTCTGAGGCAGCTGTCACAGCAGCAGGCGATGCTTACGGCGATGTGGAGAATGTACTCGGATCCGGTGAGTTCACGGTTACGGAGTGGGTTCCGAACGATCACTACATCCTCACAAAAAACGAAAAATACTGGGGTACAGAACCGATCGCAACTTCCATTACTGTCCGCGTAATCCCGGAGGGAAGTGCAAGAACCATCGCTCTTGAGGCAGGAGAGGTCGATCTTGTATGGAACGTTGACCCGACAGATTGTGCGAACGTGGAAGCAAACTCCGACGTAGCGCTTCTTTCCCAGCCGTCTTCTTCCATCGAGTACCTTGGAATGAATACGACAAAGGAGAAATTCTCCGATGAGAGAGTCCGTCAGGCAGTCAACTACGCGCTGGATAAACAGACCTTCGTTGATACGATCATTGAGGGACGCGGAACTGTAGCAAACAGCTATATCAACTCCACGATCCCGGGCTGGTCTGAAGAGGAAGAAGCTTATCCGTATGATCCGGAAAAGGCAAAAGAGCTCCTTGCAGAAGCAGGTTATCCGAATGGATTTGAGTGCAGCCTCTATGTAAACGGTGACGTTCGTACACGTTCCGCTCAGATCGTTCAGGCACAGCTCGCTGAAGTTGGAATCACTGTTGATATTTCTACATATGAGTGGGGCGCATTGCTTGATTCCTTAAATGCAGGTGATCATGAGATGTTTATCCTCGGATGGTCCAACACAAGCTTTGACGCAGACGGAAGCACCTACCAGTTATTCTACTCCGAGAACCATGGTACGACCGGCAACCGTGCATTCTTAACAGATGAGAAGGTCGACGAACTCATTATCGCCGCTCAGAAGGAAAGCGATGATACCAAACGTATGGAACTCTACAAGGAGCTTCAGGATCGTCTCCACGAGATCTCCCCGTGGTGCCCGTTATACTACAAATACGATAACGTCGGTGTCCGTGCAGACTTGAAGGGCTTCAAGCTTCACAAAGGCGCACAGCATTACCTTGGCAACTGCCATTATGAAAAATAATATCTGATCCGCAAAGAGGACAGAGTCCATGCAAAAACAGGGTACGGGTCACGAAAAGGGATCCGTACCTATTTCCAGAATCCGGTGAAAGCCCGGAAAACATTCCAGAAACCCTGAGACAAGGATCCGGAACTTCGGCCCCGACAGACGGGTTTCGGAAACACAAAAAACAGCCGCAGGATGCGGTAGATTGGATGGTGTGCATGAGCAAATATGTGTTAAAGAGACTTGCGATGCTGATCCCGGTACTGATCGGCGTGACATTCATGGTTTATTTCATCTTAAGCCTTTCACCAGGTGATACAGCAGCAATGATCGCAGGCGAGTCGGCAGACGCGGAGACGATCGAAGCGACAAGAAAAGACCTCGGACTTGATCAGCCGGTTATCGTTCAGTACGGAAAATATATGCTGAATCTTCTTCACGGCGATATGGGTAAATCTTACAAGACAAAACGTGACGTTTTCCCGACGATCATGGCAGCTTTCCCGAACACAGCAAAGCTTGCGTTCTGGTCGATCCTGGTAGCAGTAGCGATCGCACTCCCAATCGGTATCATCAGTGCGACGAGGCAGTACAGCGCGATCGATAATGTCGGAATGGTCGCCGCCCTATTGGGTGTCGCGACGCCAAACTTCTGGCTGGGCCTGATGCTTATCATCGTATTCTCCTTAAACCTTGGATGGCTTCCATCCGGCGGTATGGGATCCTGGAAGAACTACATCATGCCGGCGATCACCCTTGGTACCGGTGATGCAGCGCTGATCTGCCGTATGACACGTTCTTCCATGCTTGAGGTCATCCGTCAGGATTATATCCGTACCGCGAGAGCGAAGGGTGTGCCGGAGAAAATGGTGATCCGGAAACACGCGTTAAAGAATGCGCTGATCCCGGTCGTTACCGTTATCGGCCTTCAGTTCGGTTCCCTTCTTGGCGGCGCGACTCTTACCGAGACCGTATTTGCATGGCCGGGCGTTGGCCGTCTCCTGGTAGACTCCATCAAGAGTAAAGATGCCCCGTTAGTCCTCGGCGGCGTTATCATGATGACCATTACCTTCAGTATCGTAAACCTTTGCGTGGACATTCTCTACGCTTTCATTGACCCGCGTATCAAAGCGCAGTATAAGAAAAAATAAGGAGGAAAGCGTATGGGAACATCAAAGAATCAGGAAGCGGCGTCCGGCGCGACTGTAAAGAAGCGCGGCCAGTTCAAAGAGATCTGGCGCCGCTTGAAAAAGAATAAAATGGCAATGATCGGTCTTGGAATCGTCGTTTTCCTCGTACTGATCTCCATCTTTGCAGATTTCCTGTTCGATTACAATACCGTTGTTATCAAACAGAACACAGCCATCCGTCTCCAGACTCCGAGCGCGGCTCACTGGCTCGGAACAGATGAGTTCGGACGTGATATTCTGGCACGTCTCGTTCACGGATCAAGAGTATCCTTAAGCGTTGGCGTTGTAGCCGTATCCATCGCACTTCTGATCGGTGGATCTTTAGGAGCGATCGCAGGCTTCTACGGCGGAAAGATCGATAACGTGATCATGCGTATCATGGATATCTTCCTTGCGGTACCGAGCCTTCTTCTTTCCATCACGATCGTATCCGCACTTGGACCGAGCATCTTCAACTTAATGCTCGCCATCGCGATCTCTTCTGTGCCTGGCTACGCGCGAATCGTCCGGGCTTCCGTCCTTACTGTAAAGGATCAGGAATTCGTAGAGGCGGCGAAATGTATCGGAGCAAACAACTTCGAGATCATTTCCTCCCATATTCTCCCGAACTGTATGGCACCGATCATCGTTCAGGTATCTTTAAAGGTTGCATCCGCGATCCTTTCCACATCCGGCTTAAGCTTCCTTGGCCTCGGCGTAAAGGCTCCGACACCGGAGTGGGGCGCAATGCTTTCCGGCGGACGTGCTTACTTAAGAAACGCTCCGCACCTGACCGTATTCCCGGGTATTGCGATCATCATTACGATCCTTTCCCTGAACCTGTTAGGCGATGGTCTTCGTGATGCGTTAGACCCGAAACTGAAGAAGTAGGGAGGACAAAATATTGGAAGATAACAAAAACTTAATTCTTGATATCAAGGATCTTGTGATCCATTATGAGACCGATGACGGCGTTGTAGAGGCGGTAAACGGCATCGATATCCAGTTAGAGCACGGAAAAACCTTAGGACTGGTAGGAGAGACCGGATCCGGAAAGACAACGACCGCTCTTTCGATCCTGCGTCTTGTTCCGGACCCGCCGGGAGTTATTAAAAACGGTTCCATCCTTCTTGACGGAAAAGATATCTTAAATATGCCGCAGAAGGAGCTGGAGGCGATCCGTGGAAATACCGTTTCCATGATCTTCCAGGATCCGATGACATCCTTAAACCCAGTGCTCACTGTCGGTGATCAGATCGCCGAGGTTATCAAGCTTCATGATAAGATCAGTGAGAAAGAGGCTGAGCAGAAAGCCGGCGATATGCTGGAGGTCGTAGGTATCCCGAGAGAACGTTTCGGCGAGTACCCGCACCAGTTCTCCGGTGGTATGAAGCAGCGTGTCGTTATCGCTATGGCGCTTGCCTGCAACCCGAAGCTTCTTCTTGCCGATGAGCCGACAACCGCTCTCGATGTGACGATCCAGGCACAGGTCCTCGAGACGATGAAGGATTTAAGAAAGAAATTTGGTTCCGCGATGATCATGATCACCCATGATCTGGGAATTATCGCAGAGGTCTGTGATGAGGTGTCCGTTGTCTACGCCGGACAGATCGTAGAGCATGGAACCCTGGAAGATATCTTCAACCACACCATGCACCCATACACAGAAGGTCTTTTCGGTTCTCTTCCGAACATTGAGGACCGCAAGGCAAGACTTCAGCCGATTCCGGGCTTGATGCCGGATCCGACAAACCTTCCGAAGGGCTGCCCGTTCTCCCCGAGATGTAAGTACTGCACAGAAGCGTGCAAAAAAGACAGACCGGAAAAGAAGTGGGCGAGCGATACGCACTATGTGCGCTGCGTCCGCTACGAAGAGCCGGGATTTTCCATTGAAAGGAGTGAGCAGTAATGGCAGATACGATCCTTGAAGTAAAACACCTGAAAAAATATTTCAACACTCCAAAGGGACTGCTCCATGCGGTCGATGACGTGAACTTCACTCTGGAACGCGGAAAAACCCTCGGTATCGTAGGTGAGTCCGGATGCGGTAAGTCCACCACAGGACGTTCGATTTTACGTCTCATCGAGCCGACCTCCGGTGAGGTCATCTTCGATGGTGAGGATGTATGTAAAAAGAATAAAAATGAGCTCCGTCTCTTAAGACGTGACATGCAGTTGATCTTCCAGGACCCGTACGCGTCCCTTGACCCGAGAAAGACAGTCAGTGAGATCATTGCTGAGCCGTTAAAGCTCCAGAAGCTTATTACGGACCCGAAAGCCCGTATGGACCGAGTGCGCGAGCTGATGCAGGTCGTAGGTCTTGCAGACCGCCTGATCAATACATACCCGCATGAGCTTGACGGTGGCCGCCGCCAGCGTATCGGTATCGCGAGAGCACTTGCGATGAAACCGAAGCTGATCGTCTGCGACGAGCCGGTTTCTGCCCTTGACGTATCCATTCAGGCGCAGATCTTAAACCTGATGCAGGATCTTCAGGAACAGATGGGATTAACCTATATCTTCATCACACACGACCTTTCCGTTGTCAACCACTTTGCGGATGATATTGCAGTTATGTATCTTGGACAGCTGATCGAGAAAGCTCCGTCTGAGTTGCTTTTCGATAAGCCGACCCATCCGTATACACAGGCTCTGCTCTCCGCAATCCCGGTACCAAGCCTGAAAAAGAAGAGAGAGCGTATCATCTTAAAAGGTGAGATCACATCTCCGATCAACCCGAAACCTGGCTGCCGTTTTGCTGCCCGCTGTCCGTATGCTACAGACCGCTGCAGAAGCGAGGAACCGGTGCTCCGCGAGATCGAGCCGAATCATTTCGTGGCATGCCATCTGACGGAAGGCAAATAAGGAGACATTTATATGCCCCCGCCGGTATCTGGCGGGGGTATACTGTTTTAAATGATTGTGTGCTCTGCAATCGGAACTGCCGACAGAGCTGACGTGATATGCTGTGCAGGGCTGTGATGGTATCGAACAGATACGTAAGTATATTAAATTTGATAGGGAAATGATCCTGCGATAAAACTACATATATAAATAGGAAAGAGAGGACCTGGAACCATGAAACAGATCGATATCAGAGACTTTACAAATTATCATTATCCTACGATCTTTACCCCGGCACCGGATGGAAAACATGCGGTGATGGCAGTGGTGGATGCCAATGAGAAAGACAACTGCTATGAGTCCTGCTTATGGCTCTATGATATGGAGACAAAGAAAACTTCCAGATTGACAGGCGGAAAGAAAGAGCGCACCTTTATTTGGATGGATTCCGAGACTGTCCTCTTTATTGCGGACCGTGAGAAGACTTATCAGGAAAAGGCGAAGAATGAGGAAGACTGGACCTGCTTCTACACCCTGAATATCCATGGTGGCGAGGCACAGTTCGCTTTCGCTGTTCCGTATAAGGCAGTGAAGATGAAAAAGGCCGGAAATAAACTTGTCCTCACGGTAAAATATGATTACAATAAGCCGGATCTCTCCCATATGGAAGAGGGCGAGGAGAAGAAGGCCGCACTCAAGGCCTGGAAGGAAGAGAAGGACTACGAGGTATTTGACGAGCTTCCGTTCTGGGCGAACGGTCAGGGAATCGTAAACAAGAAGAGAACGAGACTGGCGGTTTACGATCCGGAGAATGGTTCCTGCGAGATCGTGACACCGGATTATGAAAATGTGGAGAATTCCTGGGTAGAGGGAGACGATACGATCCTCTATGTCTCCAGCCTTTATACCGATAAAAAGGACGTATATCAGGGCTTAAAGCAGTACACGATCTCCACTGGTGAGCTCAAGACCCTTGTGGAGCAGAAGGACATGAGCATCGATTACGCGTGCATCCTCAAAGGAAAAGTGACCTTCTTTGGTTCCTATATGAAGGAATACGGCTTCAACGAAAACGATAAATTGTACACAGTGGAGGATGGCAAGGTGGAACTTCTGTCCGATTACGATGACAGTGTCCACAACTCTATCTGCTGTGACTGCAAGTTCGCGGACGGCGCTTCTGCGATCCATGATGAAGATAAGATCTACTTTATCGCGACTTTAAGAAAACAGAGTGTGATCCGGACCTTCGATGCTGAGGGCAATATGGAGACGATCCTGGACCGTCAGGGCAGTGTCCACACACTGGCGAAGTCCGGCGATACCGTGTACTTTACCGGTATGCGTGATATGGGACTCACCGAGTGCTACGCGTTTGACGGAAAAGAGGAGACGAAGCTCACTTCCTTCAACGATGCTGTGATGGCAGAGCGCAGTGTATGCCCGGTTGAGGAGTTCACATTTACATATAAGGATCTGGAGCTTGACGGCTATGTGATCAAACCGGTGAACTTTGACCCGAATAAGACATATCCGGGAATCTTAACGATCCACGGCGGTCCGCGCGCGACTTTCGGACCGACGTTCTTCCACGAGAGCGAGGTATTTGCGAATGCCGGATATTTCGTATTCTTTACGAACCCGCTCGGAAGTGACGGACGCGGAAATGAGTTCGCAGACATCACCGGAAAACACGGCGGGATCGACTTTGAGTGCTGTATGGCAGTGACCGATGAGGTGTTAAAGCGCTATCCGCAGGTCGATGAGAAACACCTGGGCGTTATGGGCGGAAGCTACGGCGGATTTATGACAAACTGGGTGATCGGAAACACGACGAGATTCGCGGCGGCCTGCTCCCAGAGAAGTATCTCCAACTGGGTATCCAAGTGCATGACCACCGATATCGGCTATTACTTCAATATGGACCAGATCAAGGCGGATCCGTGGAACAGCCCGGAAAAGATGTGGCAGCACTCCCCGTTAAAATACGCGAACATGGCAAAGACTCCGACCCTCTTTATCCAGTCGGACGAAGACTACCGCTGCTGGATGGGCGATGCGATCCAGATGTTCTCCGCGTTAAAATACTTCGGTGTAGAAGCCCGCATGTGCCTTTTCCATGGCGAGAACCACGAACTTTCAAGAAGCGGTAAACCGAAACACAGAATCCGCAGAATGACGGAGATGATGGAGTGGTTTGAGAAATATCTGAAGTAAGATGGCAGACAACAGAAAAGTCAACAATTTATATTAAAGCAAAGAGGCTGTCCGAAAGGGCAGCCTTTTTGGCTGAGAAAACGGAAATGATTCTATCATTGCATCTCTGTTTATTAGCAGGCCTTTTTATATTGATGAATTTGGAAGTATGACAGGCTTTTAAGTGGAGCGGACAGGCCTTAATATGGAATTTTTGTGGCAAAATTTCGTCAGTCCTGATTTTTCGGTGACAAGTTGCGTAAAGTATGGTACTATACATACAAGTGTGGGTCTGTCTTTACAGATCCCGTAAGAAATTCGATTTTATATTCGGTTTTCACTATACACGACTCCTGTGGAAATGCGAAAGCAGTAAGCTTCACGGCGAGATTGGATCAGAGAAGGAGATTTTTGCATGCGGAAACGCTTATTTGCGATAGTTCTTGCGCTGACAGCAGCAGTTGGGATTTCTGGTGGCCCTGCGTCTGGCGCAGTAAGATCTGCGCAAGTCGATACGATCACGATGGACGCAGAGATGCCCGATGATGAGGTAGCGGTAGATCTCGGCTGGAAGATCCAGCAGGATAAAGGACGCTGGATCGATAAGATGGGGATTGGTGACGATGTAAACAGCCTGCTCCTGATCATCAATAATCTGGATATCGAAACGGATACAGTAAAAACAACAAAAGATCTTACCTCCAGCGAGAAGGTTGTCCGCGCGAAGAGAAAACAGCTTCCGGGGAACTCGAGACTTCTCTACCTCTCGAGAACGGATAACGGCTGGCAGGAAAATTTTTCGGTCAACTGCTATGTTTCCGGCGGACAGGAGGATGACTCCGAGGCGTATGGTGTTTACCGTCTGGAGAGTACTTTCGGAAGTGAGAATGACCCGGGCAGTCTTGCACCGTACCGGAAACTTACGGAAAATGATTACTGGATCACGGATCCGGAAGCAGACGGTTTCGGGGTGATCGCCGGAAAGAAGCCGGAAGGACTTCTGGCGGCTCAATTTGTCAATCTGGAAGCAATGCGTGCTTTTTCTAATTTTGGAATGATATTAAAACCGGAAAAGGACGCGGAAGGCTATCCGGCGCTGGTGGTAAACTGCCAGCAGTCCGGTGCAAAGAATAGATCCCTCTGCGGGATCCAGCTCGCTCAGTCCTTTGTGAGAATGCTGATCCAGTCTATGGATTCCGGGACCAGAATCATGATCGCCGGGGAAGTAGAAGATCTGGAAGATATGGTGAAGTGAACTACATCGGCAATTGAATTACCGAGCATCTGATTACAAAGCATAGCTCCGTAGCTTCAGAGGTGTGTCCATGATACCCGTACTGCTACCCAGATGGGTTACACAGCTACTTTTATTGTTTTTGTGCTGCTCAGCCCGGTTACGGGCATATCAATTTCTTTGCCGAATACGGCATGATACTTTCTCAAAATGTTATAAGCTCCTACTGCATCTGCATTGTAGATCATGGTATCTACAATGTAGATGCCACGCTTTTTTCGATTCCTTTTCTCTGCATAAATGCGCGATACTTCTTCTAACTGCATATAGATACGGGCATATGGCAAACCGTGAAGCTTCTGGTTGGTTTTCCTCCCCACGTTTCTCTCTTTACAAATCCCCTTTATATTTCCAATTACAACCGTATGAATATCATTCTTTACACAATAGTTCGTGATATCTCGTGTCATCTTATGAATATAATCTTTGATACAGTCATTTTTCTTTCGATAGAGTTTCTGCAGATGCTTAGATGTTTTCAGATCCTCCTTTTCCCTTGCAGCCTGGATCCGGTCCCATTGTGACTGGACTCTCGCGATTCCCTTGTTATAAAAATAAGAAAGAGAAAGATATTCCCTTCCAATAATAAAAGTTTTCCCTACATTATCATAACAAGTCATAAGATTATGCAAGCCCAGATCAATCGACAGATAATGTCCATTGTGCTCTTCTGGCAAAACATCTTCCACCTCATAAATAACAAGGATCCTGCTGGTTCCGTCATTTGCCGGAGGATATATTTTTATCTGTTTTATGATATCCATGTTTGAAAAAACAGGATTTTTCAAATAAAGGTATGCAGCACGAATATTATAGGTATGAGCCATATATTCCTTCAGCTTTTTTTGTAAAGAAAGTCTTACATTAAAAGAGCCGTTTTCATGTTGAATACCATTTTGCATATAGGTAATCGGCATTTTATCTTTCTTATATCTTGGTGTTCCCGGATTCTCGATACCTCCACTTTCGTGTGTGCAAACTTCGGAACGATCCGGAATCTCGTCATGACGGTGAAGCTTGGAAATATCCGTCCGAACTACAGTGAGGGCTTTGTAGCCTTCACAAACCGGAAATCCGGCGTGATCGAAAATTTCTCCATCAAGATCGAGAAGGAACTTCATGCGAAAAACAGTATCGGAACATTCTTGTGAGTGATCTTGATTTTTCCGGAAAGAGTATCTCCAGTATGCAGATCGGTTCCGACCGTGATCCGTTTACCGGAAAGCTCTACGGGGACGGCCACACGATCCGGAATATCAGCGGGGTCGGCTCCTCCGTCCTGTCGGTCCTTTCCGGCGCGGAAGTGAAGGATCTGAACTTTGAAAACGTGGAACTCATCACCAATGATTCCAATGATAATAAGGCGAAGTCCTTAGAAGCCGGAATCTTCGGAAAAGTTTTAAACAACAGTACCTTAAAGAATATCCGGGCTTTCCATGTAAAACTGTCCGATATGCCGAACCATGTCGGCGGACTCGTATCGTATCTGGAATACAGTACGATGGAAGACTGCCGCACGGAAGACGTTTCGATCACAACGGCGGTCTATGGAGGCAAAGCACTTTCCGCAGGAGGACTCACCGGCTATGGAAAAGGCATCAAGATCTATAACTGCTATGTGTCAAATTAAAAGTGACGCAGGCACGGATCTTTGAGTTCTCCGGAAAGTATATCGTGGAAGTCCTTGCAGAAAACGGCGGAAACGGCTTCCTTCTGGATCACATCGAATGTGAAGGCCTGAACTTTGAGATGGCAGAAAAAAGGACACAGGAATCCCCGATGGGACTCAAGTACGACGATGTGAGACCGGTAAAATACCAGTCCGTATATCCGGCTGTCGCCGTGTTCAGAAAAGGCGATGCGACAAGACGTCTTGAGATCCAGATCCGGGTGGAGGACGGAACGGTCATTGCGAGAGTCATCTACAATGCGGAACAGTGGGTAAATGCCATGACAGAGGCCGGACAGAACTATGAAAACTTCAAGATCGAGGGCGACATTGATCTCACAAGCTATGCAAAGGCCGGAAAACTCCCGATGGGATTAAAAATCAACTCCCTGACCGGCGGTTCAAAGAGCGGCGGAGAAAAGTATACGATCTCCAGCGGAAACGTATCCTACAGTACGTCCTCTCCGGCGGAGTCCATGTTTACGGCGATCTCCGGTGGGATCAGGAACCTTAGGTTTGCGAATATCACATTGGATAACGGAACGAAAGCCGGAACAAACTTCGGCCTCGTCGCGTCAAATCAGGGTACGATCGATAACTGTGAGTTTGAGAATATCCGGCTGAGCGGTTATCAGGCATCCCAGGTGGGTATGATCGGGTCAAACAGCGGAAGTGTGACGAATATCAGACTCAAGAACATCAATGTGTCTACCACGGCTTCCATGAATTACATCGGCGGTCTTATCGGCTACAACACCGGAACTGTGAAGCATGTTGAGGCAGAGGGAGACGCGGTCAATTATACTTCCATGGAGGATATGCCGAGAGGCAGCCTCTTCCACTATCAGGTAACGGCAGCCTCAGGTTCCTACGTCGGCGGAATCATCGGCATGACGAGGCAGTTGAAAACGCAGCGAAGCTGAGAGTACAGCCGGATCCGAGACTGAGCTACAGCGTGACGTTATACGAGAATGGAAAGAAAAAACAAACGAGACCTTAAAGGGCTGCACCAAAGACTTTTCTTCTGAGATGAAGGAAGGAAAGTTATATACGTTTATGGTAACAGCGGTCAACAGCGATGGAAAAAAGAGCAAGACCGTCGAGGGACCGGGAATGGTCTATACCGGAACCCGGTTTGTCTCCGAGGATGGAAAAAGTGATTCCGGACAGACCTTCTCCGGTGCCTGGATCCAGGAGGATGGAACCGGGAAGTGGCGTTACGTCACGAGTGCCCGGGGCTTGTCCTATTGTAAGGATCAGTGGAAGGAGATAGGCAGAATCTGGTACCGGTTCGATGAGAACAGCTATATGGTGACCGGCTGGTATCAGGATCCGTATGGAACCTGGTATTATATGGATGGATTAGGAGCGATGGTGACCGGAGAGCGTACCATTGACGGAACTGTGTACCGCTTTGGAAACGGATCCGACGGGACAGCAGGAGCATGGATCTCATAGTCGTGTCTGGCTCATTGATGTCGCAGCAGCTTTCAAGGTCCCGTACAAGGGCAGGTCTTGGTTCAATGTCTGCGTAAATTGAGAAGGAGGCTGCAGGGACATGGTGATAGCGAACACGTCCGGCAGCCTCCTTTTTACTGGCAGGGATTTTTTGAACAGACGAATCAGAGATTACAGAAAAGAAGAGATCCGTTGTATCGGTATTACGGCGGATTCTGAAGTCTGCCGGCAAGCCGGCGGATCATCTCCGCTTTTTGACGCTCTGCCGGGGAAAGACTTTCTGTCAGGACCTCGAACAGGAGTTCCTGCTCGCTTCCGGAAAAGTAGATGGAGCTTTTCCGCATCTTCTGGTTCAGGGAGAGAAAGGCCTGCATCTTCCGGTTATCCGGCGTTTTCATAAGTTCATCCGCAAAGGAGGCTAAGAGAGCGATCTTTGCAGGATCCATGTTGTGAAGCCTCGGGTCGGAGCGCCAGTTTTTGCTCTGGCTGTTCCGGGTGTTTCCGTTATATTCCGTCATGGGGTACCTCCCGGCGCGAAGCTCTGGATCACCATCTGCAGGGTCTCAAATTGTGCCTGCACATCCGGCGGCAGGATCGCGAGAAGCTGGTCCGGCGTGATCCCGGCGCTGCTCCGGCCTTTTCGGCTGTTTAGAAAACGGGTCATCATGTCGATGGTATCCTGTTCCTGCTTATTTGCGTAGGGGCGGACGGCGGCGAGCATGGCCTCCGGGGTTGGATGATCCATGTTCAGATCACAGACACTTAGCATTCCGTCATCGTTCTCCCGGAAAAACTCCATCGTGCGCATCAGCTCATCGGCTTTGATAAACATGGACAGAGCACGCTGTTTGCTGATATCCAGATAGGGGAGCGCCGCCTTCATCATCTGAAGATGGTGATCGCCGGTGGCGTAATCCAGATCGGTTAGCTTTAATTCTTTTTCGCTCATATTTTGGACCTCCTGTATGTGACAATATATGAGGAGAAGGGGGTTCTCATGCGGGAATTCTTCACGAAAGCTGGTCCGGGGGAATAAAATGACAGTAAGCAGACAGAAAAATTTGAGTGGGGTTTTATGGGACGACTTGTGATAGATGGAAACAGCGTTTACGAGATCGATGAGGAATGCGAGCGGAAGAAGGAGGAACAGAAACGGCAGGTTGACGGTGAGAACACCGGCGGTACAAAATAAGGGGCGGAAAGACCGCCCCCTGAAATAGCCCGCAGATTGCTTAGCAGCCGAAACCGCAACCGTTGCCGCATCCATTTCCCCATCCACCGCAGCAGCAGAGAAGGAGAATGATCCAGATACAGCTGTTGTCGAAGCTGTTGCCGCAGCCACCGCCGCAGCCGTTATGTCCGCATCCGCCACAGCAGCATAAGAGCAGGATGATCCAGATCATATTGTTGCTGCAGCCACACCCACCGCCGCAGCCCGGTGCCGGGGAGTCACACCCACATCCACAGTTTGTAGCAGCTAAATCACTCATGTTATTTCCTCCGGAAATCTTCTTTACACTTTCAGTATATGCGGAACGGCATGTCAGAATTTCGCAGGAAATCATGAAATAAGAGAAATGAATTTTGTGACATCAGGAAATGTCCGAGGAGTCCGTATTTATCTGACCTTTGATGCACTCAGCACACCGGGGGCAAGCGCGAAGGAGAGAAAGGATGCCATTGAGGCGAAAGCTCTGGAAGCGGAGAAAAAATCGAAGAAAAAAGCGAAAAAAATACGCAGCACGGAGATCGCTTACGGCTGGTATAAGGACGCAAACGGCTGGTGGTATATGGAGGAGGACGGAAACTGGCATTCCAACGAGTGGAAGAATACAAACGGGACCTGGAGCTATTTAGATGCCGATGGATATGCGAAGACCGGGTGGTTTATAGTCGACGGTATCTGGTACTATGCGGGTGCCGATGGAACACTTTTTGTAAATACGGTTACTCCGGACGGGTATCATGTGAATGGTGATGGGGCATGGGTATGATCTGATCATAAACGATTGCAGAAAGTCTCCGCTTGCCATACCTGTCTCCTGTGCGTATAATAGACATAGTGTAAATCTATGTGATATTTCGATGATAGAAAAATAGTGACAGGAGATATAGAGCAATGAAAAAATTATATTACGATTCCGCATATATCCGCACATTCGAGGCGAAAGTCCTTTCCTGTACGGAGGGAAAAAAGGGGTATGAGGTTATTCTGGACCAGACGGCGTTTTACCCGGAGGGCGGCGGACAGCCGTATGATACGGGAATCCTCGGCGGGGCGCATGTGACGGCGGTCCATGATGTGAAAGGGGAGATCGTCCACTATACAGACGCACCGCTTACCGCCGGTGAGACCGTGACTGGTCAGATCGACTGGGACAGACGTTTCCATAACATGCAGGGACATTCCGGTGAACATCTGGTCTCCGGCCTGATCCACGCGAAATACGGATATGACAATGTGGGATTCCATATGGGATCGGAGGAGATCACGATCGATCTGAACGGAACACTCACATGGGACGAGCTTCTGGAGATCGAAAAGAAAGCGAACCGGATGATCTGGGAGAACCTGGAGATCTACGCGGGATTTCCGTCCCAGGAAGAGCTTGCAAAGATGGACTACCGGAGCAAAAAGGAGCTGACCGGGGACATCCGGATTGTCAGCATCCCGAACGGCGACACCTGCGCCTGCTGCGGGACACATGTGGCGAAAACCGGTGAGATCGGGCTCGTGAAATTTTTAACCATGATCCACTATAAGGGCGGTGTCAGGATCTCTCTGCTCTGCGGGGAAGAGGCCGTGATGGATTATGAGAAGAAAAGGGAAGAACTCCAGAAAATTTCCGTATTCCTGTCCGCAAAAGCCGGAAAGACTGCGGATGCCGTGGAAAAACTGAAAAATGAGCTGATGCAGACCCAGGCAAAATTGTCTGAGACTTCAAGAAAACTTATGAAATTCCAGGCGGACCAGCTAAAAGAGGGAAATGATAAGATCTGTTATCTCGGAGATGATCTTGATATGACGGAGCTCCGTCACTTTGTGAACTTCGCACTCGAAGGAAAGAGGGGGAAAATTGTCCTCGCCCTGTCAGAAAGTGTGAATGGGGGATTCTCTTATGTTCTGGGGAGCCAGAGCGAGGACATGCGCGCTCTCTCGAAGACATTAAATGGGGAACTCTCCGGAAGAGGCGGGGGAAGCAGCCAGATGGCACAGGGAACTTTCTTTACGGAGAAAGAGAACCTGATCGCCAGTCTGGCCGCGAAAGGATTCGTTATGGCCTGATGACTGCTTTATGCTTTCGGCAGACACGCCTTTCTGACCGGGACATCATGCGCCCGGAAAGGCGTGTGGGGATCTGCGGAGGGAAGCGGATCATCCGGATCAGATCAGCAGCCCTGGACCATGTACTGGATCAGGCGTCTGGAATCACTGTCGTTGTGGGTCGTAAGGTCTAATTCCTTGATGTTCCCGTTTGAAAATACAGTTGCCATCGAGAAATACTGGCTGAGTTTTGATTTTAAGTTTACACTTCCGCCTTCCGGAAGACTTAACTCAACCGCGCCGTCACACTGGTTGATGACTTTAAATAATGTATCAAGATTGGAAATGTTTTTCATTTTTAATTTCATGATTGTTACCTCCTCAAAGGTGATCGCAGCGGTTCCCTTGTGTTCTGGGAATTTTCTGCCGCTGTGTGATTGATTTACTTCGTTTATCTTTTAACGACTTGAATTCTACCAGATGAGTAGGAAAAAAACAATCGACGGATTAGATAAAAATTTAACAATCTAAACTGGTTTTTTATGGAAATTATGGGGAATGGTTGAACAATCCCGACTGAACTGTCGAAAATGTTATAAAAAACGGCGAAAGGGACGTCCGGAATTTACGGAGAGGAAATCTGAGTGTGTGGAAAGCACCTGCGATTGGAAGATCTGGTGTGCGGGAGTATAAAATGCAGGGGAGGAGCGGAAAAATGGCATATTTTCCAATGTTTGTCGATCTTGCCGGAAAGGATGTCCTCGTGGTCGGCGGCGGAGTGATCGCGGCTAGGCGGATCCGGACACTTCTGGAGTTCGGCTGTGAGATCACGGTCGTCTCGCCGGAAGTGTGCGGGGATTTAAGAGAAATGTGCGAAGAAGAAAAGGGGAACGGAGATGTTTCCGAAGCCTGCGTGAGATGGAAGAAAAAAATGTATGACGCCGGGGATCTGGAAATGGAAGAAACGCCGGAATCTGCGGCAGATGTTGGAGATCTGGAAACAGGAGAGAGATTCGGATCTGTGGCAGATGTCGGAGATCACGGCAGAAAAAGTCATGGATTTTTCTTCGTCCTTGCCGTTGCCACGGCCCCGGTCAACAAGCTTGTCGTCTGCGACTGCCGCGAAAAAAAGATCCCGGTCAACAATGCGTCCGACCGGGACCAGTGCGATTTCTATTTCCCCGGGATTGCGAAAAAGGGAGAGTCGGTCATCGGGATTACGTCCGGCGGCAGCGACCACAAAAAGGCTGCAGAACTGGCCGGGGAGATCCGGAAGGTGCTGGATCGGTAGCCAGCAATCTTTGTTTGAGGCAGAATATGAAAGATTCAGGAAAGGTGATCGTATAACTTAACTTTCCTGAATCTTTTTGCTTAGCCATATTTCACTTATGCATGCATTGTCCCGCCAAGAAACATCGCTAATTTAATATCATCCAAGTACAGCGCCGACACCCGCAGACCGCCGCGTCCGGAACCGATCTCGATATCCGGCTTTGCGGCGCCATGAAAATCGGAGCCGCCGGTCGGGGCGAGGGCGTATTTTTTTGCAAGTTTCCGGAGCTTTCCGCTCTCGTCCTGGTTGTTGGACGAATGGAAGCATTCAAGACCGCGGAGCCCGTGATCCGTTAACATCGCGATCAGTGCCTCCGTTTCCGCCCAGCCCAGCTTATAGAGGAGAGGATGGGCGAGTACCGGGAAACCGCCGGCACCGAGGAGTACCATGAGAACTTCCTCCGGAGTGATGAGCTCCCGGGAGCGGTAGTATGGGCGGTCCGGGTTCAGGTATTTTTTAAACGCCTGATCCACACTTGTCACATATCCGTGCTTTAAAAGTGCTCTCGCAAAGTGGGCGCGGGTGACGACCGTCTTCGGATTCCCACAGAAAAGATCCTCCTCGGTGAGCGCGAAACCGTCCTTCCGGAAGGCGGCGAGCATTTCCATATTGCGGTCATATCGTTTGCGGGAAGCTTCTTTTAAAAAGGAGAGAAGCTCCGGGTTCGTATGATCAATGTAGAGACCCAGGATATGGATCTCTTTTTCTTTATAGATACAGGAGACCTCGATCCCGGGAATGACCTCCATATCGAGGTCCTTTGCGGCTTTTAACGCCTCGCCGATCCCGGAGACCGTATCGTGGTCCGTGAGAGCCATGGCGGTGAGCCCGAGACCGGCTGCACGGTTTACGACCTCGGTGGGAGTCAAGGAGCCGTCGGAGGCGGTAGAGTGAACGTGAAGGTCGATGAGTTTCATATATCGGAAGTTCCTTTCTTGATCTGTAATTGCGATGCTGTACATCAATGACAACAGCAGACTGTTACCTTATTTTAACATATCTGAGACAAAATTGTGAATAAAATTTAAGATTTCTGTTATACCATTTTTCTTAAATTATGCTATACTACTACCTGTATATCTGCGCGTTTTGCGGAAACGATGTCCCGATACATTTTCTGTACCGGGATCGGCTGCCTGTAAGAGCCGGAAGCTTCGCGCGGATTCGGATTCAGAAAAACGGATGGATAGAGAGAAGATCCGTCCTGAAAACAAAAATAAAAGGTGAGAGCAATGAGTGACACATTCAGAAACAGCAGAGCGGGCGGAAGATCCCGCCAGTCCAGCGCGGCAGACCGCATCATGGCGGTACAGAATGCCCGGAATAAGGGAACCGGGGCAAGAAGAGGAGGCTCCGGAAGAAGACGGGGCCGGGGAAGAGGAAGAGGTCAGGGACCGGATATGGCAAAGATCGTCCTGATCGCGATCGGCGTCGTGATCTTTCTGATCTGCGTGGCAGTCGGACTCCAGAGCTGTGCAAGGTCCGGGAGACAGGACGCGGGATCCGAAACATCCACGGAGGAGACAACGACGGAGCCGGAGACAGAGATTGAAGCGGAGATCACGGTAAACGGGATTCAGATCCACGGTCTCACAAAATCCGAGGCGATGGAGAAGGTCCTTGCAGATATGGGATGGAAGATGAAGGTGACCTTCGGTGACAGCACGGAAGAACTTCCGAACCTTATGGAAGCAAATGTAGATGCGGTGATCGAAGAGGCACTCGCAAAGAAGGAATCCGGCGACTATACTGTTCAGACGGATGGCCTTGATGACGCGGTCCAGGTCGAGGTAAAAGCTCTGGCCGCAAAGTGGGATGTTGAGCCGAAGAATGGTTCGATCGCTTCCTATGATAAATCGACCGAAAAATTTACATTCGCGGGCGCCCAGACCGGAAAGAAGATCGATCAGGAAAAACTTGCCTCCGATATCACGGCGGCGATGAAAGCGGGAGAGTACGACAAGACGATCACGGCGACGGCGAACGAGGTACAGCCGGAGATCACGGAAGCTCAGGCCCGCGACAATTTCAAAAAGATCGGAACATATACGACGACGACAACGACAAATAAGGACAGAAACGAAAATATCCGTCTCGCCTGCGCGGCGATCAACGGCACGATCCTTCAGCCGGGAGGAGAATTCTCCTTTAATAAGATGACAGGCAACCGTACCACAGAAAAAGGATACAAACCAGCGGGTGCGTACTCCAACGGCGTTGTGGTTCAGGAGCCGGGCGGCGGTGTCTGCCAGGTATCCTCAACTCTCTACAATGCGGTCGTATTTGCCGGACTCAAGACGACGGAACGCCATGCACACACATATGAACCTTCCTATGTCACACCGGGCGAGGATGCGATGGTAAGCTATGACGGATATGCGGGTCCGGATCTGCGGTTTGTGAATAACGGAAAGACAGCGATCGGCATCAAAGCGTCCATCTCCGGTCAGACCCTGACGGTTTCCATTTACGGAAACCCGATCTTAGAGGACGGCGTGACCGTGTCGATGCATTCCGAAAAGATCAAGGAACTCGACGCGCCGGCACCGACTTATGTCGAAGACCCGACTCTCCAGCCGGGTACCGAAGTTGTCGCAAAGGCGGCAACACCTGGAAGCAGATGGCAGACGAACCTGATCACGAAAAAGAACGGGCAGGTCGTGAGCGATGTCCTTCTCCACAACAGCACTTATAAAGGAAAGGCGGCTACGATCAAGAGAAATACTTCCGGAACGGTTGCGGCGACTGAAACGCCGTCCACGGAGTCAGCGGCAGCACCGTCTGAATCTGCTGCGGAGTCAACGGCGGCGGGGACGACGGCTGCAGAGACAGCAGCACCGACAACGGCAGCGGAGACAACAGCAGCGCCGACAACGGCAGCACCGTCCGCCGGATCCAACTACGGACCGGGATATACGCCGGAGACAACGGCAGCGCATGCGGAGACGAACCAGGCTCCGTCCGATATGGGGCTGATCGCTCCGAACGGACAGTAGCGGATCTCCCACTCCAGGACAGCAGCGAAGGTCCTGCTTGAGAGCGGGGAATGGTCGGACCAATAAAAAGAATACTTTATATAAAAAAGCGGTGAACAGGAATCAAAATGATTTCCTGCCTCACCGCTTTTTATTTAAAAGAAATCATTATCTGTAAAAGAGAGAAGTGCTCCGGAACAGAAGTTTGTCAAAACTAACCAAATGCACATTCTCACAATGCGGATAACATTCCATAATGTGAAAAGATAATGCAAAAATTTTAATATTGTTTATGATTTGGTACATGATTCTGCCGTTTTTGATTTGCATTTTAGGGAAAAATTGCTATAATAATTTATAGATGTTCTGATAAACGCGGAACACATAAGTTTAATAAATATTTACATATTTATACACTTTACAGGAGGAAATCAACTATGGCAAGAAAAATGAAAACCATGGATGGTAACCATGCAGCCGCTCATGCTTCCTATGCATTTACGGATGTAGCAGCCATCTACCCGATTACCCCTTCTTCTCCGATGGCGGAAGCTACCGATGAATGGGCAACTGATGGAAGAACAAACATGTTCGGACAGCCGGTACAGATCACCGAGATGCAGTCCGAGGCAGGTGCTGCCGGCGCCGTACATGGCTCCCTTGCAGCAGGTGCATTAACAACAACTTATACAGCTTCTCAGGGTCTTCTTCTTATGATCCCGGATCTCTATAAGATCGCTGGTGAGCAGCTCCCGGGCGTATTCAACGTATCCGCTCGTTGTGTAGCAACTCACGCTTTAAATATCTTCGGTGACCACTCCGACGTTTACGCCTGTCGTCAGACCGGATGCGCAATGCTCTGCGAATCCAGCGTACAGGAGGTTATGGACTTAACACCGGTTGCACACCTTGCAGCATTAAAGGGTAAAGTTCCGTTCATCAACTTCTTTGATGGTTTCCGTACTTCCCACGAGATCCAGAAGATCGAGACATGGGATTACGAGGATTTAAAAGAAATGGCTGATATGGACGCCATTGATGCATTCCGTAAGAACGCTCTGAACCCGAACCATCCGGTACAGAGAGGTTCCGCTCAGAACCCGGATATCTTCTTCCAGGCAAGAGAGGCATGTAACCCGTACTACGATGCTCTTCCGGCAATCGTACAGGAGTACATGGACAAAGTAAACGCTAAGATCGGTACAGATTACAAACTGTTCAACTACTACGGAGCTGCTGATGCTGAGCACGTTATCATCGCTATGGGTTCCGTAAACGATACAATCGAAGAGACGATCGACTACCTTGCAAAACAGGGCAAGAAGGTCGGCGTTGTTAAGGTTCGTCTGTACAGACCGTTCTGCACAGAGGCTCTTATCAACACAATCCCGGATACCGTTAAGCAGATCTCCGTACTCGACAGAACAAAAGAGCCGGGTTCCATCGGCGAGCCGTTATACCTTGATGTTGTTGCAGCATTAAAGGGCTCCAAGTTCGATAAGGTTCCGGTATTCACAGGTCGTTACGGTCTCGGTTCCAAGGATACAACACCGGCACAGATCGTTGCTGTATACGAGAACACAGAGAAGCAGAGATTCACGATCGGTATCAACGATGATGTGACACACCTTTCCTTAAAGTTAGGTGCTCCGCTCGTTACAACTCCGGAAGGAACAACAAACTGTAAGTTCTGGGGTCTTGGTGCTGATGGTACTGTAGGTGCTAACAAGAACTCCATCAAGATCATCGGTGACAACACAGACATGTACGCTCAGGCTTACTTCGATTATGACTCCAAGAAATCCGGCGGTGTTACAATGTCCCACTTACGTTTCGGACATACTCCGATCAAGTCCACATACCTGATCCACAAAGCAAACTTCGTTGCATGCCACAACCCGGCATACATCCGCAAGTACAACATGGTTCAGGAGCTTGTTGACGGCGGTACATTCCTCCTCAACTGCCCGTGGGATGCTGAGGGTCTTGAGAAACACTTACCGGGACAGGTTAAGAAGTTCATCGCTGACCACAACATCAAATTCTACACCATCGACGGTGTTAAACTTGGTATCGAGACAGGCATGGGCCCGACCCGTATCAACACGATCCTTCAGTCCGCATTCTTCGAGCTGACAAAGATCATCCCGGCTGACAAAGCAAACGAGCTTATGAAAGCAGCTGCAAAGGCTACTTACGGTCGTAAGGGTGAAGACGTTGTTATGAAGAACTGGGCAGCGATCGATGCAGGCGCTAAGGGACTTGTAGAAGTTAAAGTTCCGGAGAGCTGGAAGAACTGCGCAGACGAAGGTCTTGACATGGTTCACGCTACAGAGGGCCGCGAGGATGTTATCAACTTCGTAAACAACATCCAGGCTGCTGTAAACGCTCAGGAAGGTAACAACCTCCCGGTATCCGCATTCAAAGAGTATGTTGACGGTACAACTCCGTCCGGTTCTGCTGCATACGAGAAACGTGGTATCGCAGTAAACGTACCGGTTTGGAATCCGGACAACTGTATCCAGTGTAACTTCTGTTCTTATGTCTGCCCGCACGCAGTAATCCGTCCGGTAGCTATGACAGAGGCTGAGGCTGCTAACGCACCGGCTGGTACAAAGACAATCCCGATGACAGGTATGCCGGAGTACAAGTTCGCTATGACGATCTCCGCACTTGACTGTACCGGTTGTGGTTCCTGTGCTAACGTCTGCCCGGGCAAGAAGGGTGAGAAGGCTCTTACCATGGTTCCGCTTGAAGGCAACGCAGCAGAGCAGGAAGTATTCAACTACGGTCAGAAACTTGACATCAAGCAGGATGTAATCGATAAATTCAAAGAGACAACTGTAAAGGGCAGCCAGTTCAAACAGCCGCTCCTTGAGTTCTCCGGCGCATGTGCTGGTTGTGGTGAGCCGCCGTACGCAAAACTGATCACACAGTTATTCGGTGACAGAATGTACATCGCAAACGCAACAGGATGTACTTCTATCTGGGGTAACTCTTCACCGTCCACACCTTACACAGCAAACAAGGCAGGCAAAGGACCGGCTTGGTCTAACTCCCTGTTCGAGGATAACGCTGAGTTTGGTTATGGTATGTTACTCGCTCAGCAGGCAATCCGCGATGGCTTAAAGGCTAAAGTTGAGGAAGTTGCTGCAAACGAGAACGCAACAGCAGAAGTAAAAGCTGCATGCCAGGAGTGGTTAGACACATTCAGTGTCGGTGCTACAAACGGTGCTGCAACTGACAAACTCGTAGCTGCTCTTGAGAACGTTGACTGCCCGACATGCAAGGACATCGTCAAGAACAAAGATTTCCTGGCTAAGAAGTCCCAGTGGATCTTCGGTGGTGACGGTTGGGCTTACGATATCGGATTCAATGGCGTTGACCACGTACTTGCAAGCGGCAAGGATATCAACATCATGGTATTCAACACTGAGGTTTACTCCAACACAGGCGGACAGTCCTCCAAGGCTACTCCGACAGGTGCTGTTGCTCAGTTCGCTGCAGGCGGTAAAGAAGTTAAGCAGAAAGACCTTGCTGCAATCGCTATGAGCTACGGCTATGTATACGTTGCACAGATCTCCATGGGCGCTGATATGAACCAGACCATCAAGGCAATCGCTGAGGCTGAGGCATATCCGGGACCGTCCCTGATCATCGCTTACGCTCCGTGTATCAACCACGGTATCAAGAAAGGTATGGCAAAGGCTCAGACAGAGGAGAAACTTGCTGTTCAGTCCGGTTACTGGAACCTCTTCAGATTCAACCCGGCAGCTGAGGGCAAGAAGTTCAGCCTTGACTGCAAGCCGGCTACCGTTGATTATCAGGAGTTCATCAAGGGTGAGGTTCGTTACACATCCCTCGCACTGAAGAACCCGGCAAGAGCTGAGAAGCTGTTTGCTAAGGCTGAGCAGAACGCGAAAGATAAGTACGCTTACCTTGAGAAGTTAGTAAAGCTTTACGATGACAACGAGCAGTAATCTGCAAAATTGAATCAGATCGTATTGAGATCCCGGGAACAGCTTCGGCTGTTTCCCGGGATCTTTTTGCAGTGCGCTGCATTTGCAGCGGCTTCCGCTTCATTGTAAATAAATCGTAAGAAAAAAGACCTGTGATATTCCTTGATTTCACAGGTCTTTTTCTCTATACTAACTGTATTAAGAGTGTTGATACGCTTAGAAAGAATAAACAGATAGAAATTTTTTCTGTCCCAGGGCCCGGAAATCAGGAGTGTATCACGCAGAGACTCGGGAAAGGAGGAGGCTTATGATCCTGTTAGACTACAAAGACCGGCGGCCGATCTATGAACAGGTGGTCGCGAAACTCGAGGAGCTGATGCTGCTCGGCGTGATGAAAGAGAATGAACCGCTGCCGTCCGTGCGCAGCTTTGCGATGGAACTTTCGATCAATCCGAATACGATCCAGCGCGCGTATGTGGAGCTGGAACGGCGGGGATACATCTATACAGTGAAGGGAAAGGGAAGTTTTGTGGCAGACAATCAGGCAATGAAAGAGAATAAGAAGAAAGAGGTTCTCCTGAAGGTGAGCGATATGATCGATGAGGCGATCCGTGTCGGGATCCCGGGAGAGGAGATCAAAAACATGGTGGAGATCCAGTATGAGGCGGCAAGAAAGAACGGAGGTGGAGACGAATGATCGAGACAAGCGGACTGACCAAACGATTTGATGACATCGCAGCGGTGGACCATATCGATGCGAAGATCAAAGAGGGCAGCGTGTTCGGGCTGATCGGGACGAATGGTGCCGGAAAGAGCACATTTCTCAGGATGGTCAGCGGGATCTTAAAACCGGACGAGGGAACCGTTCTGATCGACGGGGAGAACGTCTATGAGAATCCGAAGGTAAAGTCGAAGTTTTTCTATATCTCCGACGACCAGTATTTTTTCGCGAACGGAACCCCTGTGGAACTCATGAAGTTCTACAAGACGATCTACCCGGCGTTTGATGAGCCGAGATTTTTCCATCTCCTGGAGTCCTTCGACCTTGGAAAGAAGAGAAAGATCTCCACGTTCTCAAAAGGGATGAAAAAGCAGCTCTCGATCATCTACGGGATCTGCGCGGGAACGGACTATATTTTCTGTGACGAGACCTTCGACGGTCTTGATCCGGTGATGCGCCAGGCGGTAAAGAGCCTGTTCGCGAACGATATGGCGGAGCGGAACCTGACACCGATCATCGCCTCCCACAACCTGAGGGAGCTGGAAGATATCTGTGACCATGTCGGACTTCTCCACAAGGGCGGGATCCTGCTCTCAAAGGATCTCGATGACATGAAGCTGAATATCCATAAGATCCAGTGCGTCTTAAAACCGGGAGTGAAGGTGGAGGACCTTACCAGTCTCGATATCTTAAAGACAGAGTACCGGGGCAGCCTGGCGACGATCACGGTGCGCGGAACGAGAGAGAATGTGGAGCAGCAGATGGCGGCGTGTGAACCGCTGTTCTTTGAACTGATCCCGCTCTCACTGGAAGAGATCTTTATCAGTGAAACGGAGGTGGCAGGATATGACATCAAAAAGCTTATTTTTTAAACTTATGAAAGAGGACATGAAACGAAGACTCTGGGCGGTCGCTTTTTCCCTGCTCACATTCTTCTTTGCAATGCCGATGGCGGCGGCCATGGGGATCGCGAGCATCGGAAAAGAGTATGAAAACTGGCTCGTGAACGGGACCGGATATGCGGAGATCGGGGCAGATGCCCTGAAACACACGAAGATCCTGCGCCTCGTCGGAGAAGTTCTAGGATTTGAGAATACGTTCCTGTGCGTTTTAGTGGCGGCAGCGGCTATGATCCTCGGGTTGACCGGATTTCTGTATCTGCATTCCAAAAAGCAGGTTGATTTTTATAACTGTCTCCCGGTCAAAAGAGAGCAGCTGTTTGCTGTGAAGTTTCTGGACGGCTTCCTGATCCTCTTTGCGGCATATTTGATCAACATGATCGCTGCATTTGCGATCTTCTGCGGAAACGGGATCCAGGGAGGCAGCATCGTGAAGATGATGCTCTCTGCGTTCGCCACTCATCTGGTAGGATTTTTACTGATCTATGCGGTGATGGTGATCGCGGTCCTGCTCACGGGAAACCTGTTCATCTCGATCCTCGGTGCAGGTGTTCTGTACGGCTATGCTCCGGCCATTTCCCTTTTACTCAGTGTCCTGAAGGAATTTTTCTTTGTGACGACCGGAAGAAACAGCGATATGGGATGGATTGCGGAGTACGGATCTCCGATCGGATATTATGCAAAACTGATGGAAGCGGGACTCCGGATCTTCCATTCAGATCAGTTTTTTGATGATATCGATTATGGATATTCCAGGATCCAGATGAGTATCGGAAGCACGGGAACGGGAATGGGACTCTATAAGCTCTGTGTGATCGGCCTCCTTGCTGCGGTGCTCCTCACCGTCCTGGCGCTGATCCTCTATAAGCTCCGCCCGTCAGAGTCTGCCGGAAAAGCGATGGCCTTCAAAAAGACGCAGGCCCCGATCAAAGTCCTGCTCCTTGTGCCGGTCACAACGGCAGCGACGATCCTGCTGTGGAGTATTTACTACAGCCTGTCCTGGGCAGCTATCGGCTTTATCCTGGGACTTGTCCTCATGAGCTGCATGATCGAGATCATCTATCATTTCGATTTCTCGAAGCTCTTTTCGAATCCTGCCCAGACAGCAGCAGGGGGAGTCCTTGCCCTTCTGCTGATCGGGATCTTCTGGACGGATGCGATCGGTTATGATTCGTATCTTCCGAACGAGAAGAACTTTAACTATGCATCGATCAATGCCCATCTCGACGATCTCGATTACGGGCTTCCGTACCGGAACGGAACCTCCTACGGATGGAAGTATCTGGATTACGGAAATTATGCGGATGAGAATATGAAACTTACCGATTACGCGAAAGTCCTCGCCTTCGCGGAGCACGGCGTGGAAGAGGCGAAGCTGCAGAGGGAGGCGAGGATCAAAGGAAATTCGACTTCCATCTATGATGACAGCGAGAGAATGATCTATGCACAGGTCGGCTTCCATATGAAAAACGGCAAAACCGTTTACCGCTCCTACACGATCCCGCGCTCGGTACTCGGAAGCAGTCTCGATGAACTCTACGCATCGAGAGAGTACAAAGAGGGCGCTTATCCGGTCATGTCCTACACACCGGAGAATATCACGGGGATCTACTGGATGACGGATGGAGACATCTCGGAGCTCAGGACGGACGATTCCATGAAGGCGGAGATCTTATCCGCCTACCAGGATGAGCTTGCAGGTCTGACGTTAAATGAGAGAGCGGTAAATGCACCGGTGGCTGCGCTGCGCTTCCTCACCACGGCTGAGCAGGAATACCTCACGGTGATCAGCAAACAGCGCGGAAATACTTCCTCTGGATTCCGCCTTGATGATATGAATAATGTAAACTTCTTCCCGGTCTATCCGTCCTTTACAAAGACGATCGCCCTTTTAAAACAGGCGGGTCTCGATGTGGAGCAGAGAATCTCCGTGGATGAAGTGGCTGCCGTAAAGATCCTGTATCCGGTGGACTATGAGACGGAGCAGACCGGGACAGATCCTCAGACAGGAGAGTCTGTCTTAGCGGCAGATATGGTGGCTGACGAGAGCGCGGTGCAGGCGGAAGCTTCTTCGGATGAAAAAATGGCGATCGCGACGAGAACGTACGATGACAATTACCGGGCGATCATGATCGTAAACGATGGATCGGAGGAAAACAGAAAGAAGATCGGAGAGGTCCTTTCGGCGAGTGCCTCGGATAACCTTCTCCAGAGAAACCGCCTCTGCACATATGAGAGCGGGATCGAGATCTATGTGGAACTGAAACCGTCGGGAAATGAGGTTCTGACCGGAACTCCGGAAGAACGCCTGTACCGGTTCGTCGGAACGACAATCCCGGAATTCCTGGATCAGACGTTAAATTACGATCAGATCGTGAATAAATCCGTAAACAAGGGGATCGGAGTCAGCGAAAGTGATTGATGGAATGGAACGTATCGTGTATAATCAGATCGTCTGAATGAAACAGGATTTACCACAGACCAGGCAGAGACGCCGGATACACCGGCAGCTGCCTGGTCTGTCGGGCGCATGAGACACCCGGACGTCCCCGGCAGATCGCTGCGCTGTGTGGAAATGGAGAATGGGATCATCCGGACAAAAGATTTATGGAGGTTTATCATGGAATTTTTTGGCAATATCATAAAGGGAGTCATGATCGGGATCGCAAACATCATTCCCGGCGTTTCCGGAGGAACGATGGCGGTTTCCCTTGGCATCTACGATCGGCTGATCGGTGCGGTTTCCGGTCTGTTTAAGGAGTTTAAGAAAAGCATCGCATTCCTGATCCCGATCATCATCGGCTGCGGGATCGGGATCGTGGGATTTACCTATGCGATCGAATATCTGCTCGACAAGCACACATTTGTGACATGTATGGCGTTTGTGGGGCTGATCCTCGGCGGACTTCCTGCGATCATTTCCTCCATGAAGTCAAAGATGACTTCCGGCGGGATCGGCGTGTTCGGGATCCTGGCGTTTGTGATCGCCTTCGTGATCTCCGGTGGAATGCCGCTCTTAAAGGAGAGCAAGGACGCTCTGACCGTGATCGCAGTGACTCCGGTGAATATGGTGATCTTATTTATTCTCGGAGTTGTGGCTTCCGCGACAATGGTGATCCCGGGCGTATCCGGATCCATGATGCTCATGATCTTCGGATATTATTACGCGATCATCAATACGATCAAGACATTCCTCGACAATCTCCGTGCGTTTGATCTCATGGGAATGAAGGACGGGATCCTGCTTCTGGCTCCGTTCGGGATCGGCGTGATCCTCGGGATTTTCCTGATCGCAAAGCTGATCACGTTCCTCTTTGAAAAATACGGGGTTCAGACATTCTGTGCAATCCTGGGACTTGTGATCTCATCCCCGATCGCGATTTTTATCAACACGGGTCTCGTATCGAAGCTTGGTTCCCTGTCCATCTGGGAGATCTTATTCGGGATCGTTCTCATGGGCGCGGGTGCGTTTGTGACGGTGTTTGTGGGAGAAAAATAATAAAAGAAAACCGGCGCTGCAGCAGGGATCCGTGGAAAGGGATTCCTGCAGACATCGCCGGTTTTCTTTCTGTCAGATGGTTTATTCGTGATCTTCGGTCACATTTGCCGTAGTCTCGGCGGATCCGTCTTCGAATTTCTCATCCGGAACCGCTTCGCAGGCGCAGGTATCATCGGATGTTTCGTTTTCGGCTGTCTCAGCTGTTTCAGCAGTATCGACAACGTCGACAGGGGCATCCTCCGGCATCACTTCCGCGATCTTAGCACCGCACTTGCTGCAGAAAGCGGCGGTCTTCTCGATCCTTGCACCGCATTCCGGACAGTGGATAAATCCTTCTAAGGTGGAGAGCTTGTCCTGGAGTTCGTCGATCGTCTTTAAGCTTTCACGGATCAGGGCAAACTCAGCAGAGTAAGCTTCCTCGTCGGCTGTGTTTGCGGCTTCGAAGACTTTCTTGCCGATCTGGGCGTACTGGCGGTTCACCGCCTCTTTTTCTCTGGAGATCTGTGTTTTTAACTGAACGGTGTCGGAAACTTCCTTCGTTTTCTGAGCGACCTGTTTTCCGGCCTCCGTGAGACTGCGCTTCATATCTGTAAAAAATGCCATATGCAATAGACTCCTTTCTGAATATGGATAGTGAGCGGCTGTGTGAGAACAGACGCTGGATATTATCTTTATTTTAGTCTTTTTTGTGGGAGAAGTCAATCATTATGCTGGCAGCGTAACGACTTTGGTAGGTTGAAGCGGAAGAGAAAGTGTGCTATGATAATAGACAGTTTACACATCGGACCACAGTCCGGGGGAAAGAGAGGAACTATTATGGGAGAGAAGAGAAAACCAGCAACGATCTGTATCCAGAGCGGCTGGAAGCCGAAGAACGGGGAGCCGAGAGTTCTCCCGATCTATCAGAGCACGACCTTTAAATATGAGACGAGCGAGCAAATGGGGCGTCTGTTCGATCTGGAAGAGGACGGATATTTCTATACAAGACTCGCAAACCCGACGAACGATGCAGTCGCAGAAAAGATCTGCGAGCTGGAAGGCGGTGTCGCTGCGATGCTGACTTCCTCCGGACAGGCTGCAAACTACTACGCAGCCTTCAATATCTGCAACGCAGGTGACCATATCATCAGCGCGGCAACGATCTACGGAGGAACCTCCAACCTGTTTACCGTTACGATGAAAAAACAGGGGATCGATGTGACGCTTGTTGATCCGGATGCACCGGAGGAGGAGATCGAGAAGGCGTTCCGCCCGAACACAAAGATGGTATTCGGCGAGACGATCGCAAACCCGGCGTTAGTCGTTCTCGATATCGAGAAGTTTGCCCGCCTTGCGCATAAACACGGCGTACCGTTGATCGTGGACAACACGTTCGCAACTCCGATTAACTGCCGCCCGTTCGAGTGGGGAGCAGATATCGTGACACACTCCACGACAAAATATATGGATGGCCATGCGATGACTGTCGGCGGCTGTATCGTTGACAGCGGAAACTTCGACTGGAATGCCCATGCGGACAAATTCCCGGGACTTACGACACCGGATGAGTCTTACCATGGAATCGTGTATACAGAGCGTTTTGGAAAGAAAGCGTACATCACAAAGGCGACAGCCCAGCTGATGCGTGACCTCGGATCGATCCCGTCCCCGATGAATTCCTTCCTCTTAAATGTCGGACTGGAGACTTTACACCTCAGAATGCCGAGACACTGTGAGAATGCACAGAAGGTAGCAGAGTGGCTGCTTGCGAGAGAGGATGTTGCCTGGGTCAACTATCCGGGACTCAAAGACAACAAGTACCATGCGCTCGCGGAGAAATATATGCCGAACGGAAGCTGCGGCGTGATCTCCTTCGGCTTAAAGGGCGGAAGACAGGCAGCAGGCGAATTTATGGACAAACTGAAATTCGTTGCGATCGTTACCCATGTCGCTGACGCGAGAACGTGCATCCTTCATCCGGCGAGCCATACCCACCGCCAGCTGACCGATGAGCAGCTTGTGGAGGCCGGAGTTGATCCGTCCCTGATCCGCTTGAGCGTCGGGATCGAGGATGTGGATGACATTATCGAAGATTTAAGACAGGCACTGGAAGATTAAAAACAGTTTTGCAGATCAGCCAACTGATCGGAGACTGATATGGACGAGATAAGTTGAGGCATAATATATGATGGAAATGGATGAAATGAAGGGAAAGGGAAAACGCGGACTTTTGAGAGTCGTATTCGGACGAACTGCGTTCTTCCTCTTATTTATAGCGCTGCAGCTGGCAGTGCTGTACTGGGTCTATGTGTGGCTGGACAAGCGATACCAGGCATGGGGATATGGTTCCTTTGCTGTGATCAGCGCGATCCTCACGATCCATATCCTGAATGAAAAGCAGAATGCGAGCTTTAAGATGGCCTGGCTGGTCCCGGTCCTCCTGTTCCCGGTATTCGGAGCCCTGTTTTATGTGTTCGTCCAGCTCCAGACAGAGACGAAGATCTTTGCGAGACGGATCGAACAGGTGAAAAAGAAGACGGACCATTACCTTGATCAGGACCCGGATGTTTGTAAGAGACTGGAACTCAGGAGCCGGAGCAATTCTAATCTCAGCCATTATATGAAGGAGAGCGGCGGCTATCCTACCTGGGACCGGACGAATTTCAAGTATTTCCCGCTGGGAGATGACTTCTATGAAGATGTTCTCCGGGAGCTTCAGAAGGCGAAGCGCTATATTTTTATCGAGTATTTTATTATCGCAAAGGGAGTTATGTGGGACTCCATCGTGAAGATCCTGGAGCAGAAGGTGAAGGAAGGCGTCGAGGTGCGGATCCTCTACGACGGAATGAACTCCTTCTCAAATCTGCCTCATGACTATCCGAAGGAGCTGGAGGCAAAGGGGATCCACTGCCGGATCTTTAATCCGATCCGCCCGGCGATCTCGACAAGCCAGAATAACCGCGATCACAGAAAGATCCTCGTGATCGACGGCCATACGTCATATACCGGAGGAGTGAATCTTGCGGATGAGTATATCAACCGGAAAGTCCGCTTTGGACACTGGAAGGACAATGCGATCCGCTTAAAGGGCGATGCGGTGAATAATTTTACCGTGATGTTTCTCCAGATGTGGGACGTCTGTGTGAAAAAGCTGGACTCCGATTTCGATTACAGCAGATATCTGGACACCGGCGATTATTTCCACGCCCCGGAGCTCAACATGGACGGCTTTTCCATTCCGTTTTCCGACAGCCCGATCGACGGGGAGCCGGTCGGACACCAGCTCTACCTGGACATCATCTACCAGGCGAGAAAATATGTGTACATCATGACTCCGTATCTGGTTCTGGATGACGATATGATCACGGCGCTCACCTATGCGGCAAAGCGCGGTGTGGATACAGTGATCATTATGCCGCATATCCCGGACAAGAAATCGGCGTTCATGCTGGCACATTCCTACTATACGGAGCTGATTGAGGCCGGTGTAAAGGTATATGAGTATCTTCCGGGCTTTGTCCATTCCAAGACATTCGTCAGTGATGGGGAGAAGGCAGTCGTCGGATCTGTAAACATGGACTTCAGGAGCCAGTACCTGAATTTTGAATGTGGTGTTTATATCTATGAGAATCCGGTCGTGAAGGATATCCGGTATGACTTTGATGAGACGTTAAAGAAATGTGTCCGTATGACGAAGGAGAGTGTGGACGCGCTTCCGACACTCCATAAGTTCTGCGGAAAGGCGATGCGGCTCATTGCACCGCTGATGTAAAAAGAATCAGACGAAAAAATGGAGCAGAGAAGATCTGCTCCATTTTGTTTTCACTTGTTGAAATCCTGTGACGAAAAAGACCCTGTTATTCGTTTCCGCTCTTATCACTGAGCGGATCTGCAGAGGCTGTATTGACGGATGCTTCCGCGCGTTCCCTGAGACTTACTGAGGCATTTTCTTTTTTGTAAGCGGAGATGGCCTCAGCGATCCGTTCTCTAATGTACTGATCCTTTTCCAGTTTTCGTTCCGCTTCGTCCGGATTGTCAAGGATCGGCACAAAGAGAAATCTGCGGACAGCAAAGAGGATCGCGACGGCAATACAGCCGATGAGCGCCTCTTTTATGGCAAGGTGCTCGATGACCATTTGTCTTGCGACAGAGAAGAGAAGAACTTCGACGATAGAGTCGATATCATGGCGGCAGAACATCTTCAGAAGCTCGACACCGATGACGAGATCAAAACTTTTCTTCATAAAGTCTGAGAGATCAAAGCCGTTGTCAAGATACAGACTGTACAGGTTTTGCGGGACCGGTATGAACGCGATACAGATCGCGACGATCAGGATCAGGGCACAGGCGATCTCAAGATAAGAGGAGACTTTCATGAGAAAAAGCTGTGCCCGCTGGATCCGTGGGCTGGTGTAATGTTTCATGTGGGGTACCTCCTGGGTGAATTTATCTCAGTCTGATAAGATCCCGGCTGCGTACGGCCGGTAAAAAGCATCAGACTTATATACAACGTGAAAGCGTTCAGAAGATCCGATTCCATATGCCGGAAAAGTCATGACTTTTGTAACTTTAGACAATACGGACAAATAATTAAGAATATTATATAAAAATTTAGCAATGTTTTCAATTATAAATGTCGCTTGTGCAAGAAAAAATACAGGATCTGTTTTCCGGCTGGCGACAGTGCCTGGGGATGGAGCACCGTGTACAGTCACCGGGTGACGCCATGTTCACAATTTTTTAATATAAAATTTTTTGCTTTTTGATTACAGATATGTTACACTAATGTTTGTATGTGCATGACAGGGACAATTGTCCCTGCCCACAAAACGCTCTGCTTCGTCTGCTCGGAACGTGACAGACGGGGAGCGGAAATCGGAAACAGCATGGAGAGAAACATATGAATGATGATAAAGATACGGTAAACTATATGGATTCAATCAATAAAGCGAGCAGAAAGCGGAGAAGAAAACCATCTTTCTGGGAACACTACGGGATCCTGGTGATCGGCGCAGCAGTTCTTGCGGTGATCGCTCTGGCGGTATTGTTCGGAGGAAAGGCTGTGACTGCGGTCCGCTCAAAGATGGCGGCAGCACAGGCGGCTTCCGAGTCGGCGGCGGAGAGCGAGAGTGCGGAGGAGTCTTCCCTTGCGGCGGAAGAGGAGAGCCGCGCTGAGATCGAATCAGAGTCTGAGGCGAGAGATGCGAAGATCCAGGAAGTGATTGATTCCTATTCAAATCTCGGGATCGCAAAGGTGACAGGATACCTGAATATCAGAAAAGACCCGGACGGAGCGGCGAATGTCGTCGGAACGCTCTCGGACGGAAGTGCCTGTGAGATTTTAGAGACTCTGGATGGCTGGGTAAAGATCAGCTCCGGGGAAGTTGAGGGATATGCAAGCTCCGAATACATCCTCACCGGGGATGAGGCGAAAGAGGCTGCGAAGGACCTCGTGAAGGAGCGCGCCTATATTACGGCGGATAACCTGAATATCCGTGAGACTCCGTCCACAGACGGACAGATCGTCGGAAAATGCCTGCAGGGAGAGCTCCACGAGATCGTCGGGGAAGAGAATGGCTGGTATAAGATCTCCGGCGGTTACATCTCTGCGGATTATGCGGAGAAACGCTTCTGTATGAATGAGGCGAACAAGCTGGATATGAAGGCGATGGTGCTAAATTTCTATGACCGTCCCGGCGTTTCCAATGTCTCAAACTACCTGAATATCCGTGCCGGCGCCGGGGAAAATGAGAAGATCATCGGAAAACTCCCGAGCTATGCCGGATGCGAGATCCTGGAGGATGCGAACGGCTGGTACAAGATCAGTTCGGGCGGGATCACCGGATATGTAAAGAGCGATTATATCCTCACCGGAGACGAGGCAAAGCAGGCGGCGATGAACCACGCGGAGTTAATGGCGATCGTCCATGCGGACCGACTGAATGCGAGAACGGAGCCGTCCACCGATGCGAAGATCTGGACACAGATCTCTGAGAACGAGCGCTACCATGTTGCAGAACAGCTTGACGGCTGGGTAAAGATCGAATTTGATGAGAGCGGCGAGGGAGACGGAGATGATGAGATCTCGGCGGCCTATGTATCTTCCGAGTTCGTGGAGGTACGGTACGCCCTTTCCGAGGCGATCAAGTTCTCCCCGACGGAGGAGAGCGCGTCCTTAAGGAGCCGGATCGTAAACTACGCGATGAAATTCCTTGGAAATCCGTATGTATGGGGCGGAACGAGCCTCACAAAGGGAGCGGACTGCTCCGGATTTACGATGTCCGTCATGAAGAACTTCGGAATCTCCCTTCCGCATTATTCCGGATCCCAGGCAAAGAGCGGAAAACGGATCAAGTCGAGCGAGATGCGTCCGGGTGATCTGGTATTCTACGGAAACAGCCGTGGAAAGATCAATCATGTTGCAATGTATATCGGAAACGGGCAGGTCATCAATGCGGCGAGCCGCCGGAGCGGGATCAAGATCTCGACCTGGAATTACCGCACACCGATCTGTATCGTGGATGTGATCGGAAACCGTTCTTAAAACGGAGAATGACTCAAAACAGAATATGATTTCCTGAAATGGAATGGATAGGAAAACTCCTTTCTGTGCATACTGGGGATACCTGGTATGTCGGAAAGGAGTTTTTTGATATGAATGAAAAGGAACAGAAGGAGATAAAGGCGGAGGAGGAACGGATCCGGGAGAATGGTCAGGCGACGCTTGAGGAGAACGGAAAGCGGATCCATCTTTTGTCGATCATCGGGGAGATCGAGGGGCATGAGAACCTGTCGGGAAGCACAAAGACGACGAAATATGAACATATCCTGCCGGAGCTCGCCAAGGTGGAGAGCGATGAGACGATTGGCGGTGTCCTGATCCTTGTCAACACGATCGGCGGGGATGTGAGCTGCGGACTGGCACTGGCGGAGATGATCGCCTCCTTAAGCAAACCGACGGTGTCTCTTGTCATCGGGGACAGCCATTCGATCGGAGTTCCGCTTGCAGTGGCATCGGATTATTCTTTTATTGTGCCGACCGGAACGATGCTGGTGCATCCGGTGCGCATGAGCGGGATGGTGATCGGAACGGCACAGACGTATGAATATTTTGAGATGATCGAGGACCGGATCATAAGTTTTGTGTCGGAGCACAGCCGGATCGACAGGGAAAAACTGAAAAAGCTCATGCACAATACAAAAATGCTGACAAAGGATCTCGGGACCGTACTTGTCGGAAAAGAGGCGGTGGAGTGCGGCCTTATCGACGGGGAAGGCGGGATCCGGGACGCGATCGGGAGATTAAACAGGATGATGGAAGAAAACGTTGTTTCCCACAGGTAGAAAATCCGGAACCGAAAATATGTTCGATTTGTGATTTCTTACGGTTGCATTTTGAAAATTTTTTTTGTATACTATATTTTGGGGTACTTGCCCTGTAAAATAAAAGGGGGAAAAGCACTTGGCTGGAACCAGGAAACAAAAAGAAACGACAAAACAATCACAGACGTCCGCGAGAACGAGATCATCATCAACAGCGAAGACAACAGGAAGATCCGCACAGGCGTCTAAAAATAAGACAGCAAAAAATCAGACAAGATCCACGGCAAAGAAGAGAGAGCCGGAACCGGAGTACGAGGAGGACACTGGATTTTTACAATCCGAAGCGGTGATCCTCGGAACATTCGCGGTATGTGTGCTGCTATTTTTAAGCAACTTCCATATCTGCGGATTTCTCGGGAATTTCTTCAGCCAGATCATGCTGGGTGTATTTGGCTGTATCGGCTATCTTGCGCCGCTCCTGCTTTTCGCGGAGCTGTTATTTTACGCTTCAAATAAGGGAAATATCCGCGCGGTCTACAAGATGATCGCGGTGGAGGTCCTGCTGATCGTGCTCTGTGGACTTGCGCAGCTGATCTTTGGAGGCGGATACCAGGAAGGGCAGACGATCCTCGATATCTACCAGTCTGCCGGCGCGAGCGGACTCGGCGGCGGTGTGATCGGCGGTGTCCTCGTCATGATCCTTCACACAGCGGTCGGAACGATCGGAGCCTATGTGGTCCTCATCGTGTTCATGATCATCTCCCTGGTATGCATCACGGAGAGATCGTTCGTGTCCGCGGTGAAGAGCGGAAGCGGAAAAGCCTACCAGTACGCGAAGGAAGATTACAGCAGAAGAAAAGAGATCCATGAGGAGCGCCAGGCTGAAAAGCGCAGACTCCGGGAAGAACAGCGCGTCCAGGGTGTAAACCTTGCGGCGACGGATTTCTCGAAAAATCCGGATTTCGGCGGGATCGCCGGCGGATATATGGGGGTTGTGGATGCCGAGGCGGTTTCTGAGACGGACGTGACAGAGGAGAAACAAGCAGCCTCCGGTACATATCATGAGGAAAAACAGGGTCAAAGATCAGAGGCGAAACAGATGCAGCCGGATCCGGCCGATATCTTCAAAGGGAAGATCACGATGGGCGGACGTCCTCTTGAGGAGGCGGATGTCTCCCGGGAAGAGAGAACGGCGGAAGAGACTGCAAAGAATACAGAACGAGTTCCGTTTGCGGAAGCTCCGGCATCGGCCGGAACCCGTGAGGACGAGGACGTGTTTATCCGTCATGGGGAGAATGCCTTTGACGATCCGGATCTTTTTCCGGATGAAAAGAAGAGGGAGACGGAAGCCTGGGAGAGAAAACCGAAGGTGTCTGTCTTATCCAACATTCCGGATATCCCTGTCGGGGAGTCTGGGGAGGACGATGAGATCCTCGCCGCGATGAGAAGAGACGCAGAGAGGGAAGCAAAGATCTTCCGCTCAGAGCCCCCGGAGCAGAATGAGAGCGCAGAGAACCGGGAACCTTCAGAGATGCCGGAGACGGTATCCGCAGAGAGCGGACAGAAAATAGAAGCGGAGACAGGAGCAAAGAGCGGGGAAATGACCGCTGCAGCTGCTGAAAGTGAACCTGTATCCGTATCTGAAACCGCGGAAACTCCGAAATCGTCCCGGATTTCAGAAGAAAAGTCCGTGATGGATCTGACAGATGATGAACTTCTTGATACGGAGCCGTATGTGGAAAATGACGATTACTGGATCCAGGCGGCTGCGGAGCCGGGAAGCCGCGCTTACAGAGCGGCCCATCCGGAGAGTGCGGAGCACAATGATCCTGTGACAGAGTTCCATGATGACAGTGAACCGGACGAATGGGATGAGGAAACCGGTCCGTCAAAAGTACAGGAGATCCCGGGGTCCGGACCAGGACCGGAGGATCCGATCGTGGAACCGGTGCCGGCTGCATCCGGACAGTCAGACATGGAACAGCCGACGTACCAGGAAGAGCGTTCACCGGACCGTCCGGCAGCCCGCGAATCTGCAGACGACAGGCGCAGGGTCGTGACCGCTTCCGGCAAGGTGATCGAAACGGATACAGAAGAGATCATAAAGAAAAAAGCGGAAGCGAGAAAGCGGGCAGCTGCCGAGAGAGAAGAGGCAGGAAACGAAGTCTTAAAGGAGATCAAACAGACGGAGGAAAAACCGAAGAAACCGTATGTGATCCCGCCGCTTGATCTCTTAAAGAAAGGAGTTTCTGTGACGGGACAGTCGGAGCAGGAATTTAAGGATACCGCGATCAAACTCCAGCAGACACTCCGGAACTTTGGCGTCGGGGTCACTGTGACGAATATCAGCTGCGGCCCGACGGTCACCCGGTATGAGCTTCACCCGGAACAGGGCGTGAAGGTGAGCAGGATCCTGTCTTTAGCGGACGATATCAAGCTGAATCTCGCGGCGGCGGATATCCGTATCGAGGCGCCGATACCCGGAAAAGCGGCCGTCGGGATCGAGGTCCCGAACAAGGTCAACAGCATCGTATATCTGCGTGATCTTCTGGAGAGCCTGGAATTTAAAAACCATAAGTCAACGCTGGCGTTCGCCGTCGGAAAGGATATCGGCGGCCAGGTCGTCGTTGCGGATCTTGCGAAGATGCCGCATCTTCTGATCGCAGGACAGACAGGTTCCGGTAAATCCGTGGGGATCAATACAATGATCATGAGCCTCATCTACCGGTCGTCACCGGATGACGTAAAACTCATCATGATCGACCCGAAGGTGGTGGAACTTTCTGTATATAACGGGATTCCGCATCTTCTGATCCCGGTCGTGACCGACCCGAAAAAGGCGGCCGGCGCGCTCAACTGGGCAGTTGCGGAGATGATGGACCGCTACAACAAATTTGCGGCCTCAAATGTCCGTGATCTGAAGGGATATAACGCGAAGGTTCAGACTCTGGCGGAGAGCGGGGATATCCCTGCTGATCAGATCCCGAAGAAACTGCCGCAGCTCGTCATCATTATCGATGAGCTGGCGGATCTTATGATGGTCGCTTCCAATGAGGTGGAGGACGCGATCTGCCGTCTGGCACAGCTCGCCCGCGCTGCGGGGATCCATCTTGTGATCGCGACCCAGCGTCCGTCCGTCAACGTCATCACAGGCGTGATCAAGGCGAACGTGCCGTCACGAATTGCCTTCTCCGTCGCATCCGGCGTGGATTCGAGAACGATCCTCGATATGAATGGCGCGGAGAAACTGTTAGGAAACGGCGATATGCTGTTTTACCCGTCCGGCTATCCGAAACCGCTCCGTGTTCAGGGCGCTTTCGTCTCGGACGGCGAGGTATCAAATGTAACCGAGTTCTTAAAAGAACAGAACACGGATACAGGATATAACACGGAAATCGAAAAGAAACTGAGCCAGTCCTCCTTCGGAGGAGGAGCGGGCGGACAGAATGAACGGGACGCGCTCTTTACGGACGCGGGCAAGTTCATTATCGAAAAGGATAAAGCGTCGATCGGTATGCTGCAGAGAATGTTCAAGATCGGCTTTAACCGCGCTGCCCGGATCATGGATCAGCTTGCCGAGGCCGGTGTTGTAGGTGAGGAAGAAGGAACGAAGCCAAGGAAGATCTTAATGTCCATGGAAGAGTTCGAAGAATTCCTGGAAGCAGGATACTAGGAACTGCGGCAGCTGTGTGGATATCAGACGGCTGCCGGACGCGAATTGCGCAGATCCACTGAAAAGTTATGCTACTACAAAAGGAGGATACCGATTATGAAGACCGATATCGAGATTGCACAGGAGACAAAGATGCTCCCGATCACTACCGTTGCATCCCAGTATGGAATCACTGAGGATGACCTGGAACTTTATGGAAAGTACAAGGCAAAGATCTCCAATGAGCTCTGGCAGGAGATCAAAGACAGACCGGACGGAAAACTCGTTCTGGTGACAGCGATCAATCCGACTCCGGCAGGAGAGGGAAAGACGACCACCAGTATCGGACTTGCCCAGGCGATGGCAAAATGCGGAAAGAAAGCAATGCTTGCCCTCCGTGAACCGTCCCTCGGACCGTGCTTTGGGATCAAAGGCGGAGCTGCCGGCGGCGGATATGCCCAGGTTGTTCCGATGGAGGACTTAAACCTTCATTTTACCGGTGATTTCCATGCGATCACAACGGCAAACAACCTTCTGGCTGCTCTCCTGGACAACCACATCCAGCAGGGAAATGCACTTGGGATCGATCCGAGACAGATCCTCTGGAAGAGATGCCTGGATATGAATGACCGTGTGCTCAGAAACATCGTTGTCGGCCTCGGTGCAAAGGCGGACGGCTTTGTCCGTGAAGACCACTTTGTGATCACGGTTGCCTCCGAGATCATGGCGATCCTCTGTCTGGCGACGGATATGAAGGACTTAAAGGAACGTCTCGGAAAGATCATCGTAGCATATAATTTCGCGGGAGAGCCGGTGACAGCAAAGGACCTCAACGCAGTCGGCTCCATGGCAGCACTCTTAAAAGACGCTATCAAGCCGAATATGGTCCAGACTCTGGAGCACACAGGCGCCCTTGTACATGGCGGACCGTTCGCGAACATCGCCCACGGATGCAACAGCGTTATGGCAACAAGAACCGCATTAAAACTTGCTGACGTTGCGATCACGGAGGCAGGATTCGGAGCGGATCTCGGAGCTGAGAAGTTCTTCGATATCAAATGCCGCAAAGCCGGCATCCATCCGGACGCAGTCGTTCTCGTTGCGACCGTGCGCGCGTTAAAGTATAATGGCGGTGTTCCGAAGGACCAGCTCTCTGAGGAGAACCTTGACGCGTTAAAGAAGGGAATCGTAAACCTGGAGAAACATATCGAGAATATCCAGAAATACCATGTTCCGGTCGTAGTTACCTTAAACTCCTTCCTCACAGACACCGAGGCGGAATATGAGTTTATCCGGAACTTCTGCGAGGAGAGAGGATGTGAGTTCGCTCTGTCCGAAGTATGGGCAAAAGGCGGCGACGGCGGCATCGAGCTCGCAAAGAAGGTATTAAATACTCTGGAGACAAAGAAGAGCGATTTCGCTCCGTTATATCCGGATGAGATGGGAATCTCCGACAAGATCGAGACGATCGCGAAGGAGATCTATGGAGCCGGAAGCGTAAGCTATTCCCCGGCGGCGAAGAAGGCAATCGCAAAGATCACAGAGATGGGATTCGGCGATCTTCCGGTCTGCATGGCGAAGACCCAGTATTCCTTATCTGACGACCAGAAGAAGCTGGGACGTCCGGAAGGATTTGATCTGACTGTGCGCGACGTCTATGTGTGCGCGGGTGCCGGCTTTGTGGTTGCGCTCACAGGTGCGATCATGACAATGCCGGGACTTCCGAAAAAACCGGCGGCGGACAATATCGACGTGGATGAGAACGGAAAGATCACAGGACTGTTCTAAATTATAAAAGTGAAAGAAAACTTGCAGGCGGGCGCTTTTTGTTCCCGCCTGTGCGGGTTATGGGAAAGGATGACGACAGTGGTAATTGGAGATTGGTTAAAACGCATGAAATATGTTCTGGTTTCCGGCAGTCTGGATCAGAACGTGGATGAAGTGATCTATGATTCAAGAAAGGCGAGACCGGATTCTGTGTTCGTGTGCATTCAGGGCAGCACCAGGGATTCCCACGAGTTTATCCCGGATGTGTTAAAGGCGGGCTGCAAGGTCCTCGTGGTAGAAAAAGAAGTGGAAGTCCCGGCAGATGTGACGGTGATCCGGGTAGAAAACGGAAGACTTGCACTGGCGGAACTCTCCGCGGCGAGATTCGGCTATCCGGCGGAGAAGCTGATCACGATCGGGATCACCGGGACAAAGGGAAAGACCACGACGAGCTACATGATCAAGGCGGTCCTGGAGGCCGCCGGAAAGAAGACCGGGCTTATCGGAACGAACGGAGCTGTCATCGGGGATGAGAAATTCCCGACCTCCAATACGACTCCGGAATCCTATGTGGTGCAGGAGTATTTCCACAAGATGGTGGAGGCCGGCTGCGAGTGCTGCGTGATGGAGGTTTCCTCCCAGGCACTGATGCTGCACAGAGTCGGCGGGATCATGTTTGATTACGGCCTGTTCACAAATATTTCCCCGGACCATATCGGGCCGAAGGAGCATAAGAGCTTCGAGGAATATCTTTTCTATAAATCAAGACTTCTGACTGTTTGCAAAACAGGTGTCGTGAACCGTCTGACCGACCACTATGAGGAGATCACCCGTGATGCATCCTGCAGACTGGTGACATACGCGCTGGGCGGGAATGCAGATTTTACAGGTGATGACATTCACTATGCGTCAGGCCATGATTTCGTGGGGATCGAATTCTCCGTCCACTGACA
>OGKA01000179.1_pt1 | contig 77446 bp, 60 predicted proteins | sample 1572211 | NCBI WGS metagenome assembly OGKA01 (sample SAMEA2582125, study PRJEB24529) | metagenome | biome: Human gut stool | place: China | collected 2011 | reverse complement strand
TGCTTTTAACACCCACTGTCGCCACCTTCCTACCCTTGATTTTCTATATATTTTCTCAACATCTCTTCTGAAACATTTCCTACACTGCAGACAAAATATCCGTCCGTCCAAAAAGTATGTTCTTTCCAGAAATGTTTTCGTAGATAATCCGGATATCTTTTCCAAATATGATATGTTGTATAACTCTTCATCAGATTTACTATTTTACTGATAGACATTGTTGGTTCTGTTTCTATCATGTAATGAATATGATCTTTATCTGTCTCCATATATCTGATAATGACTTTATGCTTTTGACATATCTCATAAGAAAACTGCTTTATATCATCTGATATTTGTTTTGACATCAGCAATTTCTTTCTATACTTGCATACGAAAATAATATGATACTGTAACAAATATTTGTGTCTGTTTTTTGATTTCCACGTTTCCATAACGCAAGTATAGCACAAACCTCCGCTTCCGGCTACCTTAACCCACCGTCTAAAGCCAGTGGGATTGCGGTAGCCCTATTTCAACACAGATAATTTCTCATAGACTTCAGCGCATTCTTCTCAAGTCTCGACACCTGTGCCTGGCTGATCCCGATCTCGCAGGCAACTTCGGTCTGGGTTTTCCCCTCAAAAAAGCGCATATCGATAATGTGGCGTTCTCTGGTCGGAAGATGTTTCATCGCCTCGCTCAGCGAGAGCTGTTCGACCCAGTTTTCCTCCCTGTTTTTTTTATCACTGATCTGGTCCATGACGCAGAGCGGGTCGCCGCCGTCGGTGTAGACAGGTTCATAGAGGCTCACAGGGCTCTGGATCGCGTCCATTGCGTAAGTGATCTCTTCTTTGCTGATCCCGACCTCATCGGCGATCTCCATGATCGTCGGTTCCCGTAAATTTTTCTTTGTGAGAAGTTCTCTTGCTGACAACGCTTTGTAGGCGGTATCCCGGAGCGAGCGGCTGACCCGGATGGAATTGTTGTCCCTGAGGTATCGTCTTACCTCGCCGAGTATCATTGGAACCGCATACGTGGAAAATTTTACATTCTGCGACAGATCGAAATTGTCGATCGCTTTGATCAGGCCGATGCACCCGATCTGGAACAGGTCATCCACGTTCTCACTGCTACCCGAAAACCGCTGGATCACACTCAGGACAAGTCTCAGATTTCCTTTAATATATGTTTCTCTTGCGTCCGTATCTCCATTCTGGATCCGTCTGAAAAGGTCGGTTTTTTCCTCATTCGTCAGAAGCGGGAGTTTAGAAGTATTTACCCCGCAGATTTCAACCTTATATCCTGCCATGATAAGAACCTCCGCAATTTGTTTTCATAGAAAAATGATTCACGAAAACAGGACAGTTTATACATGAAAAAAACGGGAGTTATTTCCTGAGAATCATTCCTGATTTCGACATCTTATGCAGAAATTTGACATCTTGTGCAGAAAGAATTGCGTATGGAACAGAAAAAATATATAATAGAATTATCTATGAATCGTGGAATAGTCTGATATTTTGCGAGTAGAATCCGAAAGAACCTGTCATAAAGGGGGAAATGAATATGAGAAAGAGAAAATGGTATGAACGTATGTCTGCAGCAGCCCTGATTGCGGTCCTTCTGGTCAATCATGGCGATATGGGGATTATGGCGAAAGCGGAGACGATCCCGGCGCTGGAAGAAAATCTGGAAGAAGAGAATAAAAAAATCGAGGCCGAGACAGCCAGCGAGTCCAATGCGGACGAGAAACGGGATACAACTGTGGATTCAAACGAGACGACCGAGTCTGACCTTGAGAAGGAGACCGCGACAGCATCAAATGGGAGAGAGATCCCGGAGATAAAGAGAAAAATGGCTAAGAGTGCGATGAATGCGGAGCCGGTTACGGAAGGAATATATACGATCAGCCAGACAGATGGGAAGTTTAAGGTTGTTGGCGGAAGCTTGACAGAAGATGGGGAAAACTTAAATAGTCTGACAGATGCGTTCAACAAGATTTTGAGTTTCGGTACAGATACGAACATAAATATTAATTTTGATAATGTCAATATTAGTAGAGAAGCGCCGACACTTACGGAAAGCTGCGAATTGACTTTGAAAGGCACATATACGAGTGCAGCTGAAGCATTTATTATTGGCTCAAATGACACATTTATTATACACAATGAGGCTGATATAACAACAAGTTCGTACGTTATTCGTAGGTCTTCTGCTAAGAATTCTAAGAATTCTACAGTTATTTTTGAACAAAATGGCGGTACTGTTAAGTCTGTAGATGGCTTTTATATGTATGAAAATGATGTGATTTCTTTAAATGGAGGAACAATTAATGGAAATGCCAGAGGAAACGGTGGAACAGGCAGTATTAAAATAAAAGACGGTACATGGAATGGACAACTGGCACAAATAAAAGATATAGATATATGTGGGGGACAACTCAATAATATAAAAGATGATACGAGTACGATTACTGCAATTAGCGAAAGCGAAGAGGTTTCTATCAGTGGTGGAAAAATTTATGCCGAGAACACTAATTCATCGGGAAGAGCTTTTGCAATTTCAATGTTAGATAAGACAAAATTATCATTATCAGGTAATATTGATATATCTGCTGCAGGTAAAAATACGTATGGATCGATATATTATGGTTACAGTGCTCAATCCTGTGCTACTATTGTTGCAGTGAATTTAAAAACGATAAATGGCTCATTCAAATTTGTGGTAAGTGACCTTGCAATGCAGGCCAGTTCATCATTGAAAAACTGGATCAAAGGTTCATCTGAGAACATGGATACGTTAGTCAATGGGATTCATTTAAGCATTGTCAATCATAATTCTTCTGTAGGAAGTGCGGGCCAGTATCAGAGTTACAAAGCGAGAGCGGTGGGCATCTATATCCGCATTATGAATCAAAATGCTGAATCCAGTTTGATTCCGGCAGGAAATATTAAAAGTGCGGAAATCCAGTTACCTTCCGATCCGGAAAAGTATCAGGTTACGATTACGTATGACAAAACTGAGGATGGGACTGAGAAAGTAGAGACGGTCAAGTACACTAAAGCCCAAGTTACAGTATCCGGAATTATAGATGAAATTCTGCTGAGAAACACTGGAACGGATGGAGTAGAAATCAGTGTGGGAACAACAAAAAATCCAATTGCTGGAGATATTACAGTAGATTCAGGCAACGCTGACGATAAACCAGTTTTGCTTAAGGGAAAGATCACTGGAAAAGTAAATGTTGTTGGAACGGGAACTTTGGAATCTGAAATTAACTGCAGCGGTTTCAATGGAGAGACAAAAAGTACGATCCATATTACAGGTGGGGAGATTATTGGAACTGTGAATGCAGATAATGCGAATGAGTCTGTTATCACATTGAACTCTGCAGATCTGATTGTAGATGGTAATGCGCATATTGTAGATCAGTCCGCTTATTCTTCGCAAAACCGATATGCAATCAGCGCAACTGGTGGCGTAAAAGTAACAGTTAACGGTGGAACGATAGAGTCAAAAAAGAATACGGCGGTTTATCTGTATAGATCTGGAAGCAGCGGATTGCAGGAAGACCATGCTAAGTTCGAGATGACAGGGGGAACGATCAAAGGCGGAGAGTATGGTTTAAAGCACACACATCTCAATGAAGTTACCTTGTCAGGCGGAAAAATTTCCGGTGGTGAGAATCGGCCGGATGTTTATATGGCTTTAGAGAAAAATAGTGTCAGCGGGACTGCAAAATTTACGGTTGAAGGAAATTTCCCGTTCGCATCTATGCAGATCGAAAGTGCTTCAAAAGTAAATGAGATCGATTTTACAAAGGCAAAGGCAACAGGCGAAGAAAACCTCAAAATCAATCTCCCGTTGGACGGAAATGACGCAGGGGCGAACATGAAGCTTTTCAAAGCCTCGACCTCAAATTATCGGGATCTCCTTGAACATATTACACTGTCTGGCGGAAAGACTCCGATCTTTGCAGTATATAATGAGCATAAGATTTCTGATAATCCGGAAACAACTGAGATTTATGCATTCAGCGCACCGAATCTTTATACAGTTCATGTGAAGTATTATACTGGAAAAGATGAAAAGGATCCATTTTACGATGAATATCTTCTGAATCTTGACGATAGCCATCGAAGCTATTTGAGCAATCTCGGGTTGCCAGATGGTGCGGCTTTTTCAGTATGGAGGTACAAAGAAGATTCAAACAGAAATGGCACTGCGACAGATACAACAGCAACAGTGAATCAACTTGTCGAAGATAGGTTAAATCCACAAGGTCAAATACCGGAAATTGAACTTTACGCAGGATATCAGGTTAAGTTTGACGCAGCAATATCATCTGATGATATCAAAGAGAATTTTGCGACTATAAAGGGAACTTCAGATGGAACAAAAGTATACTATACAAATTCTAATTATCAAGGATACACTGGAGAAGCGCTCAGAGCAGAAGCAAAGAAAGAGGATAGTAAGGCGAGCTTTGCAACAGTAGATGTAGAAAATGGTAAATTTTCTATTGAATTGAATAATCTCTCTGTTGATACGTCATATACATATTATCTTGTAGCAGAGAATGATAATAATGATGTGTCGGAAATGCAGACAGTCAAATTTAAGACTCTCAAACGCACGCTGACAACGGATGATTTCCAGATAGTTGGATCCACTGAATTTACCTATACACATAATGGTGATATACATGAGATAGAAGTGCGACCTGTAGAGGGAAAAGAAGGATCGTTTGGCATCGGTGCTGTTCAGTATAAGGAAAAAGTTGGTGCAGAGGATGCTGATAATTTCATCGGTGCTCCGGCGGCAGCAGGAACCTATGGAATCTATGTAAGCACCAATAGTGAAAATGGAGTTGAACGTGTTACAAATTTACGAATTGGAGAGATAACGATCAAGAAAGCCACGTTCAATCCTGACTGGTTTCAGACTGTAACAAGCATCAACTATGGCAACGATAAAGAGGACTATCTTAAACCGGGAATAAAGGATGCTTATTCCGTTGGCGGACATACGGTGACAGGTTATGGAGAGATCCGGTTTGAACTGTATCGTGACGCAGAGTTGACCCAGAAGGTTTCGAGAAATGCAGAAGGACATTATGAGGTCAATGCAGATCCGGATCAAGAATATGCAACTTATTATATGGGAATTACCAGCAGCGGTGGAAAGAATGTGGAAGCGCAGGAAAATCCTGTACGCATAGGGACAGATTTAAAGATCTATCGCGCTTCAAACACAATCTCCACAGTAACATGCCCGGATATCCGCTACGGAGAAACACCGAAGCCGGAGCTCACGGCAGCGGACACCACAGGAGAAATTAAATACATCTACAGTAGTAACGAAAACGGTGAATATAAGGAATGGAATGCAGAGAATAAACCTGGACTCTGGTATGTAAAGGCAACCGTAAGCCAGAGCCGGAATTACAAGAAAGCAGAAAGCACCCCGGTCGCATTTACAGTCTCCAAAGCGCGGCTCGTTCCTTCTGTAAACACTCTTCAGTCAAAGACTTATGATGGAGGTACAAACGCTGAGGGAACGCTTACGCTCAGTTCTGCTGACGGAAAACCGATCTTGCCGGAAGATGCGGGAAAATTAAAGGCCAATGGAACTTTCCAATGGACCTCCAGTGATTCCGGGACAGATACTGTGAATGTGACAGAGATCAAATTGGATCCGAAATTTGAGGATCGTTATGAACTTACAACGAGTGAGCTTTTCAATGTCTCCTGCAGCGGTGCAAAGATCGAAAATGCCAAAATTCAGAACGTTTCTGTACGGCAGACGATGGAATTGACCTACAATGGAAGGGAACAACTGCCGGAAGTCGAGGCAACAGGAAGTACGACCGGTGGAACGGCTATCACCTTCCGCTATGGCCTCACAGCAGAACAGGCCGCAGACGAAAAGCATGCATTAAAAAATGCTCCTGCCTTCACCGACGCCGGCATCTATACGGTATATTACACTGCATCTGCAGCAAACCATGATTCCGTATCCGGCAGCTTTGAAATCGAGATCAAAAATGCCTCGATCACAGGCGTTGACGCAGCCGGATATACAGGAAGCTACGACGGAAAGTCCCACGGAATCAAGATCACCCTTACCGGAAACGCTGGAGACGGTGAGATCCTTTACGGTGAGTCCGAAGATAACTGCACGCTCACAGAAAGCCCTGTATACAAGAACACAGGCAGCTATACCGTATACTACACGGTGACAAAGAAAAACTTTGACACCATAAGCGGCTCCGCAACCGTTGCGATCACCCCGGCACAGCTCACTGTGACGGCAGAATCAAGAAACGTGACCTATAAGGACGAACCGCCGGTATACAGCAGCACGTTCGAAGGTTTCGTAAACGGAGAAAACACAGAAGTCCTCGGCGGAACACTCTCCTACGAGTGCGCTTATGCGGCCGGCAGCGATGTGGACGAGTACGAGATCATTCCGTCCGGTCTCACAGCGGAAAATGGAAACTATGAGATCACATATCAGCCAGGGAAACTGACCGTATCCCAGGCGAAGCCGGAGTTCGAACTTCGAAATCTGGATCAGTTAAACCGTGTCTATGACGCGAAAAACACCGCGCCGGAGGCATGGACGGACAGCGATGGAAACGTGACCGTGACGTTCAAAAAGGGCAGCGAGATCTTAACGGAAGCGCCGATGAATGCCGGAATCTACACGGTGGAAGTTCATACGGAAGCCGGAAAGAACTACGAGGCTGGAAGCCAGATATTCTCCTTTGAGATCAAAAAAGCACCGCTCAGTGTAAAAGCAGTGGATCAGAATGTCACAGTTGGAGATGCGATTCCGGAGTACGCAGTCCTCTACGAAGGATTTGCAGGAACAGATACCGCGGATGTGCTGAACGGCAGCCTGAAGTTTACCTGTGAATACGCGCCAGACAGCGCGGCGGGCGATTACTCGATCCTGCCGTCTGGTCTGACATCTGAGAATTACGAGATCCACTTTGAGAATGGAACACTTCATGCAGTCCGCAGGGCAAGCAGTGGATCCGATGATTCCGACAATTCCGGCGGTTCCGGCAGCACAAAGAACCCGGTGGCAACGAACTTTGGAAAGAATGTTTCTAACAACAGCTCTTCCGAAAAGGATGCACAGGGAACCTGGAAACGCGATAATAAGGGCTGGTGGTTCGAATTCAAGGACGGCACCTATCCGGCAGGAGAAAAGATCAGTGATCAGAACGGTGAAAAGCTGGGCTGGATCCAGAAAGACGGAAAATGGTGGGCTTTCGGTTCTGACGGCTATCTGAAGACCGGCTGGGTGTTCGATGGCGCAAGCGGAAAATGGTATCTGCTTAATGAGAAGATCGGAATGCAGATTGGCTGGTATTACGATGAGTCAGGACGCTTCTGGTATTACCTTGATCCAGTGAGTGGAGCTATGCTCACAGGCTGGCAGCTCATCAATGGAAAATGGTACTACTTTTCAAAGACATCCGGAGCTGTGCCGCTTGGCTCCATGTACAGAGAAACCAGGACACCGGATGGATATTATGTCGACAAAGACGGTGCATGGGATGGACTTGAAGCAAAAGAAAATTAAGGCATGAAGTAACTGTTCAGTAGGTCTGCGCATTTACTGCGCTGACCGTAAGAAAACTTAGAATAGAAGGCAAAAATCCTATCGGCATAGCCGATTAGGAATGGATTTTTGCGCGTAACTGTGAGGGCACTGAACAGTTACGACATGAAGTAAAAAAGATCCGCAGGATCCTAAAAGTGGGAACCTGCGGATCTTTCTTTTTCTGCAATCGAAATTCGTGTGAAATGAAGCCATAATACGCTTCACTTCCGGCATTTATGCGATATTTAAGCGAAAAAAAAAATCTCCCCATGCATTGCTGCATGGAGAGACGATGGTTTTCACCGCGTTACCACTCTGATTCGTCCATAGAAGACGCTGCTTTACAGGATACCGGCCGGATATCCTTTCCCTGTAACGGGAGAACCCGTTTCCGCCTACCGTTCAATTTCAGCGGAACCGCAATGTAAGATAGTCAAGAAAAAGTTTGAGAAATTACAGTGAACGATCGAAATTGCCCGGAAACATTTTGCTATTTCTATCATGATTCTGCAGACGGAATTAAGATCACCGATGCGTAGAACATCCCGTTCTTCCATTCAAACCGCGCATCTCCATGGTGCCGTTCAGCGATGAGACGGATAGACTGGGTACCTATGCCGGGGCCACTGTGCTTTGTGGAGAGAAAACGCTTTCCTTCAAGAGCTGGCGGCTTCCGGCAAGGATTGTCCACCGTGATGGCTATGAGGGAGGTGCCGGTCTGGCGGATATGGACCTTGATCGCGCCGCTTTCATTGTTTTCCCGACATGCGTCCACCGCGTTTTCCAGTAAATTTCCCAAAAGAACGCAGAATTCCGGCTCCGGAACCGGTATTTCCTTTTCCATCTGTGCCTGGATCTCCAGAGCAGTTCCGGCTTTTTCTGCAATCTGCGCGTAGTAGCTAAGGATCGCGTTGACAGCTTGATTTTCACAGTAAGCAGGCAGCCATTCCGGCATCATATGTTTCCGGAAGGACGCGAGATAGTCTGAGATCGCGTCAAGATCTTTGTTCGCCGCGTATCCCGAGAGCACCGTGAGATGCTGACGGAGGTCATGGCGGGCGATCCGCGTCTCATCGATGGAGCGCTGGAGATTGCGGTACTGGGCACTCTGGAGCTGCAGAAGCTCATTTTCCCTCAAAAGTCTCGTATTCTGGTTCATCTCCGATGCCATCAGATAGAATATAAAATAGAAGAGCAGGAGGAATGTCAGGAGCGCCAGAATTAAAATCGGATAAAACTTCATGACCCGGTTCGTGTAGAGCGTCTCATAGTAGCGCGGACGGATCAGGCGGTTCAGCAGGAAGAAGGCTGCCGGGAATACCCAGAATATATACCAGGTCTTCGCCATTTCGATATCGTCCACCAGCCATTTCGCGGCATGGGTTGCCGGATACCATACGATGGCCACGATGAGAACGGAGAGCAGCAGGTGGATCCCCGCGCCCGGAAGCGTGAACAGACCGGAGATGTTCGTCCGGTCAATGAGGGCATCTGCGACGAGTGTCAGGTTTGTGATACAGGAGAAGACCGCGCAGACGGCGGTCAGGATACTGAACGGCTTCCAGAGGGCGAGATCACAGACCCGATGGAAGAATACCGCAAACAGGATAAAGGACGGCAGGACCCAGAAGTCACTCGCAATCCCGAAACCTGCGCAGACGAGGCCTCCGGCGAAAGCCCAGAGGATCGAGAGCGGGATACCGGTGAGAAAAATATTCAGCGGTTTTATGCGGAGCCGGTCCTGAACCGGAAGAAAGCAGAGAACCGCACAGGGCACCATTGAAAAAAATTCCAGAAAATTCCGCATGACAAGGGACCAGAATGGGCTGTTCATACTCAACAATCTCCTCTCGTTTCTATATGATCCATTATAACAAAGTTTTACTATCCTGAAAGTACAACTCATGCAGGATTTTGACATCTTGTGCAGGGATGAGAAGTTTTAGGATACACAGAAAAAACGTCTGTAATGGATTAGGTAGATCCTTGTCAATGAGGCAGGAGTCTTATATGGATGAGATAAAATCTGCGGCAGAAATCCGGTGAGTGGAATATCATCGGATTATGCCGCAGATTTTTTCAATATGGAACTTTTTATTTTTTAGTGGAACGCCTCTTTTGCATACTGCTCCAGCTCATCCCTGAAATCTGGGTGCGCAATCGCGATCATGGCCTCGGCGCGCTCTCTTAAGGTCTTTCCGGAGAGGTTCGCAATACCGTACTCGGTCGCAACGCTCTGGATCATGGTACGAGGAGCGGATACGGTGGAGCCGCCCGGGATGAACGGAACGATGTTGGATTTTAAGGTGCCGTCCTTTGCCTTTCTTGCGGAGTTGATGCAGATGTATCCTTTTCCTCCGACGGAGCGGTAGGCACCCTCAAGGAAGTCCATCTGGCCGCCGATGCCGGAGAGCTGGCGGGTTCCTGCGGACTCTGCGTTTTCCTGTCCCATAAGGTCAAGCTGCACGCCGCCGTTGATGCTGATAACGTTTTTCATGGTTCCGATGCGCTGCGGATCATGGACATAATCGAGGTCAGCCGGGTGGAATAGCTTTGGATTTTCAGAGATCCAGTCATAGAATTCCTGAGATCCCATCGCGAGGTTCCATGTGGAGAGACCGGTATCGAATTCTTTCTTCGCATTTGTGAGCTTTCCGGCTTTCCAGAGGTTTAAGTAAGCGTCACTGATGGTTCCGGTATGACAGCCAAGGTCTTTTAGGTCAGACTCCGCCAACATGTTTGCAACGGTGAACGGAACGCCGCCGACGCCGAGAGAGAGAACCGCGCCGTCCGGAATCTCGTTTACGACGAGCTTTGCGATCTGGATATCTGTCTCAGACGGAGCTTTGTAAGTTCTTACCGGAAGCGGCTCATGAGCGCCCTCTACGATATAATCCGCCTCGGAGAGATGGACACGGTGGGAACCGTCCACACCCTGAAGCTTCGGATAATGTTCATTGATCTCAAAGATCACAGTTCTTGCACTCTCAAACATGGTTCTCCATGCGAAGTTTGAGATGCCGAGACCGCAGTAGCCGTTCTCATCCGGTGCGGATACCGGGACGAAGGCAACATCTGTCCGGATATAGCGCTGGCGGTAGAGTGTCGGGAGAAGGCGGAGTACCACAGGCATGAATTTTACGAGACCGCGGGTCTGGAGTTTCCGTTCGTAGTCACCGATATGCCAGCTGTAGTAGGAGAAGCTCTCCTGCTCCGGATCAGCCTCAACGACTTCGATGCGCGGGCGGATCACAAGACCGCCGCGAACTTTCACATCTTTTAAATGACCTTTTCTTGCGGCGAGCGCCTTGTCAAGAAGCTCCGGATATCCGCCGCCGAATCCATAGTCGACCCAGTCACCATCTTTTACAGCAGCTGCAACGGCAGCTTCTGCAGTCACAAATTTGCTTTTAAAATTTTCCATATGTAATCCCTCACTATATATAATATTTTCGGTAAAACATGAACGATACCATATATGTTCATTATAGGAGTTTTTTCGGTATGAAACAAGTAGATTATTGAGAGTTATGATATTGAATTGATATGGATCATATCAGAAAAAAATATATTTTATTCTGAATGCATGATCCGATCCTTCACATTTCGGATCGGAAACAACTTTATTTTTCGTCCAAGATGTAATATAATAAATTTATATTGCAGGCGGCAGAAATTACCGTTTCTGCCAAAAGAAAATAATGCATGAGGGGAGTCAAAACATGAAGGATTACATGAAGATCTACCAGGAATGGCTTGCCAATCCGTACTTTGACGAGAAGACAAAAGAAGAGCTTCGCGCAATTGCGAACGATGAAAATGAGATCAAAGAACGTTTCTATATGGACCTGGAGTTTGGTACCGCAGGACTTCGCGGAATCATCGGAGCCGGAATCAACCGTATGAATATCTATACAGTCCGCCGCGCGACTCAGGGACTTGCGAACTATATTATCAAACAGGGCGGAGCAGACAAGGGCGTTGCGATCGCGTTTGACTCCCGTCATATGTCTCCGGAATTTGCCATGGAGGCTGCAATGACACTCGCCGCAAACGGCATCAAGGCGTATAAATTCGAATCCCTGCGCCCGACACCGGAACTGTCCTTCGCAGTCCGTGAGTTAGGCTGCATCGCCGGCATCAACATCACCGCGAGCCATAACCCGCCGGAATACAACGGATATAAGGTATACTGGGAGGACGGCGCACAGTTCACACCGCCGCATGATAAAGGGGTAACGGCTGAAGTTCTTGCGATCGAGGATCTCTCCACCGTGAAAACGACGACCGAGGAAGAGGCGTTAAAGAGCGGAAAATTCCAGGTGATCGGAAAAGAGATCGATGACAAATATATCGCCCAGGTAAAAGCCCAGGTAGTCAACCAGGAAGCGATCAACCGCATGCAGAAAGACATCACGATCGTCTACACACCGCTTCACGGAACCGGAAATATCCCGGCCCGCCGCGTTATGAAAGAGATCGGCTTCGAGAATGTCTATGTTGTGCCGGAGCAGGAACTTCCGAACGGAGATTTCCCGACCGTCAGCTATCCGAACCCGGAAGCTGCCGAGGCATTTGAACTCGGATTGAAGCTTGCAAAAGAGAAGAACGCGGACCTTGTTCTTGCAACGGACCCGGATGCAGACCGTCTCGGTGTTTATGTAAAAGATACAAAGTCCGGCGAATATATCCCGCTGACCGGAAACATGTCCGGCTCCTTGTTATGTGACTATGTGTTAAGCCAGAAACAGGCAGCAGGAAAGATCCCGGCTGACGGCGAGGTCGTAAAGTCCATCGTTACCACAAATCTGGTTGACGCCGTTGCGAAACACTATGGCTGCAAGCTTGTCGAGGTTCTGACCGGCTTCAAGTATATCGGTCAGCAGATCTTAAAAGAAGAGACAACCGGCAAGGGAACCTACATGTTCGGTATGGAGGAGAGCTACGGCTGCTTGATCGGTACATATGCCCGTGATAAGGACGCGATCTCCGCAACTGCCGCTCTCTGTGAGGCAGCCGCTTACTACAAGGAAAAGGGCATGACCTTATGGGATGCGATGGTCGCAATGTACGAGAAGTATGGTTACTACAAAGATACCGTAAAATCCATCGGCTTAAAAGGAATTGAGGGACTTGCGAAGATCCAGGAAATTATGGAGAACTTCCGCAAGAACCCGCCGAAGGCACTTGGCGGTTACGAGGTAACTTCTGTCCGTGACTACAAGAAGAACACGATCACAGAGGTTGCGACGAGCGAAGTAAAGGAGACAGGACTTCCGGAGTCCAATGTTCTTTACTATGATATGAACGACGGCGCATGGCTCTGCATCCGTCCGTCCGGAACCGAGCCGAAGATCAAATTCTACTATGGCGTTAAGGGAACCTCCCTTGATGATGCTGAGGCGAAGTCCAAAGCTGTCGGTGATGAGCTGATGGGCATGGTGGATAAGATGATGTGAGATCCCAGAGTGTGGGGATAAGCGCAGGGAAGATGCTGCGAAACAATTAAGATCGAGTGCCTGAGGATCTGGCTGTGAAAAGCAGTGAGACTTGGGCAGAAAGGAAAAGCTCCCGGATGGGAACCGCATGTTATAGATATGATGTGGTTCTTTTCGGGAGCTTTTTTATCGCAAACGACTGCACCCGGTACGCGAAGGTGCCAGGCTTTGTTTCCTTTACAGGCGGGAGAGTTCAGCAAGGTACATCTGGGCTGCCGGGGAGAGGCGTACACGATTGCGGAAGATGCAGGAAGCAACAAGCTCACGATCGTGCCTGCTCTCGGGCCACAACCACTCCGGAACCGGAAGCGCGGTGATCTCAGGGGGATTTTCACGGTCATGAAGCGGAGCAATGCCGATCCCGATCGAATCCGTCTGCTCGACGATGCTGTAAAAAGAAGCACGGCTGTTCACATAGGTAATCCCGGAGAGCTGATCCTGACGGATAAGAGACTGGATTCCGTTTAGAATGCTGCTTTCTGCAGAAATCTGGGATGCCGCTTCGGCGGAATGCAGAACAAAACTGTATTGATCGAAAAGCTCCGGAGTCAGTGCATTTGGATCCTTCAGAACCGGATGGGCATTCCGGCAGAAAAGCTGAAGGGGAGAGTGAAACAGGATCTGTTCTTCCAGGCTGTGAAGAGCCAGAAGCTCCTGTACCTTTTCATTTTGGGATTCCGGATACACGATGAAACCGATATCTGCATGTCCGGCATCGAGTTCCCGGATGACTTCGTGTCCTGCCAGCTCGCGGTAAAAAAGGCGGAATGTCCGATCGTGCTGATCAGAAAAGGCATGGATCGTCTTACTCAGGGCATCATTCTCAGGAAAACAGCAGTCTGCAGCAATCCGAAGACGGCAGAAGTCCGGGTGCTCCCGGAATGTCTGGCGGAACTGCTCTGCATGTTCAAGGAGATCCCGGCTCATATCGAGAAACAGACGTCCGGATTCCGTCGGGATGATCCCTGTTTTTCCGCGGGTAAAGATCGTGATCCCGTATTCTTTTTCTGTCTCACGGAGAACTTTACTCAGGTACGGCTGGGTCACAGACAGCCGCTTTGCGGCCGCCGACAGAGAGCCGGAGTCGGAGATCTCGAGGAGATATTGCATGTTTTGAAGATTCATTTAGAGGTAGCTCCTTTGTTGTAAAAAAATCATAAAAATAGTATAATTAAGTCTATTCGAAAACAATGGATCTGTCAAATAGGAGAGATGTGGAAAGTCAGCAGTAAAGTCTGCTGCTGCCGCTGCAACATATGGAAATACGACTTGAAAAATTTTTGCTCGTGAAGAGCAGTCAGACAAAAAAACAATGAAAGGAAGATCCGGATCCCGGACAGAAGCGATGGATAAAAAAGAATTTGTTTTAAAAGCAGTTGCGGACAAAAAAGACCTGATCGTCGAGGTGAGTGACAAAATTTTTGATTATGCGGAGACAGGCTTTCATGAATTTAAGACCGCAAAACTCTATGAGGATGTTCTGAAAAAAGAAGGATTCCAGGTGGAAATGGGAGTCGGCGGCATGCCGACGGCATTTAAAGCTACATATGGAACAGAAAAGCCGGTGATCGGATTTTTAGCGGAATATGACGCTCTTCCGGAGCTGTCCCAGGAAGGCGGCTGCACGATGAGAAAGAAAGCCGAAGGGGAGAACCCGGACGGACATGGCTGCGGCCACAACCTGCTCGGTGCGGGAGCCATGGCGGCAGCGCTTGCAGTGAAAGCGTATCTTGAGGAGCATCCGGAAGCGGGAAGCGTGGTCCTTTTTGGATGCCCGAGCGAGGAAAAAGGCGACGGCAAGGCGATCATGGCAAGAGAGGGAATCTTTGACGGCGTGGATGCGGCGTTCACCTGGCATCCGGGCGATAAGAACGAAATCTGGTCGGAGTCCACTCTGGCGAATGTCAGCGTCTTCTTTAACTTCAAAGGTGTGACCTCCCATGCAGCGGCAGCTCCGGAACTCGGAAGATCTGCGCTGGATGCGGCGGAACTTATGAGCGTCGGCGTCAATTATCTTCGGGAACATATCATCTCTGACGCGAGGATCCACTACGCGTACCGTGATGTCGGAGGAATCGCCCCGAATGTTGTCCAGGGACACAGCCGCGTCCACTATTTCATCCGCGCGCCAAAGTCCTGGCAGGTAAAGGAAATCTACAGGCGTGTGGTTGATGTGGCAGAAGGCGCCGCAAAGATGACAGGGACTGAGATGACATATGAGCTCTATGCAGGTCTTTCCGATTACATCCCGAACCATGTACTCTCGGAAGTTCTTCATGAGTCCATGGAGGAGATCGGCGCTCCGGCTTACGATGAGGCGGATTTTGCGCTGGCATCCAGATTCTTCCATGAGACCGCGACGCTGGAGGAACTGGAGGCAAAGCGAGCGTCCCTGCGGAAACTCTTCGGTGCAGATCATCTGGATGAGATCGAAGCCCGCCCGCTCCACACCCGGATCTCTCCGCTTGTATGGACTGGAAAGGTCCAGGCGGGTTCCACCGACGTCGGCGATGCCAGCTATGTGATCCCAACGGCGATGTGTACCACGGCGACAGCGACTCTCGGCACTGCCGCCCACACCTGGCAGATGACCGCACACGGCAACACGGAGATCGCCCACAAGGCAATGTTAAATGCGGGTGAGGCCATAGCATTGGCCGCCTTAAAGACCATGGAAAGCCCGGAAATCTTAAAGAAAGCCCACGACGAATGGCTGGCCGAGACAAACGGCATCTACGAATGCCCGATCCCGAAGGAGATCGGACCGAGGCTGGAGGATTAAGGGAGCTGCGTGCACAATCGAAAATAGAGGAGCAATACAATGAGACAGGAAACCATAGACAGGATCCGAAAATTCACCGACGACCGCGACTGGGACCAGTTCCATTCTGCCGCCAATCTGGCAAAATCCATTGTCATTGAGGCAGCAGAACTTCTGGAATGCTTTCAGTGGAGTGATGAGGAGTATGATCTTCAGCATGTGAAAGAAGAGCTGGCAGATGTGATCGTCTACTCACAGAACCTTTTAGACAAGCTGGGGCTGGATGCAGATGAGATCGTGAATATGAAAATGGGGATGAATGAGAAAAAGTATCCGGTGGAAAAGGCGCGGGGGAAGTCTGCGAAGTATGATCAGTTGTAGGGACTAGAGAAGAATGCTGCAGGGCAGCCATACAGCGTGGATTGGCTGCCGGCGGATCTTGGAGTAGTGGGGAAGATTGAGAAGTGGATGGAGAAAGAAATCTGATAAATTTTTTTGCTTTCGATATGCAAGACCAAATTATAGGACACCTAATGTGATATACTGTGTCTCAAAGAGATACAGAAAGTCAAACATATGGAAAATAGGAGGACTATGAAATGGAAAAAGACAAAACATGCAGGGATATTTATTTTGAAATGCGATCCATGAACCGGCATCTGCAGAGAGTGGGAAATATTGGGATGCTGGCGTTGCTCTTAAAGTTGTCGGAGGGCCTGGAAGATGACAAAAACGGAAAACGTCTTTTAAAGGCGGCTGCGATTCTTGTCGGCGTTGTGGAAGTGCTGCTGTTTCAGGAGGCAGTAACGGATTGTATAAAAAAGAGGAATGGCGAAGCAGACGACTGAGTGCCAATGGAAAAATATCCATAGGATCCTGCGAATCTGCGGATAACCCGATCGGGCAGATGGTGATGGATTCAGAAAATATGGAAAGAAAAATGCAAAGGAATCTCTGAATGAAGAAACACAAAGTATACCTGCAGGACCTGCTCAATGAGTATCCGGAGTCGGAAGACTATCAGAAATTCTATACATATGTGATGGAGCTGATCAGGAGAGACGAGCTTGTTCCGATGAAAAATGCGAAGAGCAACGGCCGGAGACCGGCGCTTCCGCTCAGCTTCTGGAAATATGAAGACAAACCGGATTATACGGATATCTATGAGGAACTGAAGTATAAGTATCATCCTCTGATCAATACTTCCTATTACAGGAACCATCCGGAATGCTATGAGACGGACAAGGAGAAACTTCAGATTCTGAGTGATTATCTGAAAGATCATTCCAAACTGCTTGATACCGAGGAGACGATGAATGAGCGGAGCTTCGAGATCTTCCGTCGGGAAAAGTTTTTCCAGAGAGAGGGCGGTCTCGAATTTTGCAGGAAAATTGGGATCAGCCGGGAACAGCTGGCATTTTATGAGACTTCTGAGCCGCTCTCTTATTATTCCCGGTCCAAACAGACCCCTCAGAACATTCTGATCGTGGAGAATAAAGACACATTTTTTGATATCCGGCGCTGTATGAATGCGGGGCATGACCGGATCCTTGGAAAACAGTTTGGTACTGTGATCTACGGGGCAGGAAAAGGAATCTGGAAGACGTTTGCGGATTATGTGAATGGGGCAGAATCCTATTTCCTTGGGGATAATGAATTGTTCTATTTCGGAGATCTTGATTATGAGGGGATTCTGATCTATGAACATCTTCTGGAGCAGAAAGAGTACCAATGGGACAGGCAGGGAAATGGCAGTGCCGGAATGATCCAACTTTTCCGGAAAGCATACGAGGCGATGCTGGATAAGGCGCTTCAGATCGGTTTTTCAGCTCTTCCTGACATGAAGGAAAAGCAGAATTCGAATATTGGAACGGTATTTCTGGATGTGTTTGATGAGGAGAGAAGGAGACAGATCCATGAAATCCTGTCAGCAGGAAAATATATTCCACAGGAAATTCTAAATGAGCATGACTGGTAGCCAACCGACAGAAGAGATACGGAAAGGTTATGATAAATGAACAAAACTGGTGATAAAAGATGATCGAGAAAGATTTTTTAAAGAATTTTGAGCAGCGAATGAAATTTGTCGGGAGGTATGCGTTGCTCTGCAGCAACAGCTTTGGAAAGCAGCAGTGGAAGGATTACGGCATAGAGACGCGGGATGAGCAGATGAATATGTTGTTTACACTGCTGCTTTTTATCATGGAGTATTCTTTGCGGGAAGAAAACTGCACGATGGACGATATTGCGGCGTTCGTGGAGGACATCAGCTACGAGTACCATGCGAAAAAGCTGAGCTTTGAGCAGAGTCGGGACTTTGCAAGATTTATGGTGGAGGATATCCTTGGAAACAGCGGTTCTTCCATGTATTTTAAGGCTTTTGACTATGAAAAACGGACATATAAGGAAATCAACATCCGTTATATCGACAACAAGGTCGTGTATCTGGAGAGTGGCGTCAGAAGAACATCCTATTACCTGACGGACGAGGGTTACAATATGATGCTCTCCACGATGGAAATGGAAAATAATCTGAAACTTTCGGTCCATGAAATGCTCTTTAAGCTGCATCTGGAAAAGGCAGATTATAACAGGGCTGTGGAAGATATCAAAAATATCTTCAGTCAGCTTAGAAAACAGAGCCAGAAGATCGAGGAGGCAATCCTGTCGGTCCGGAGAAATGCGTTGGCTTATTCAGTAGAAGAATATGGGCAGCTGGTGGAGGACAACATCAACACTGTAGTCGAGACAAGAGAAAAATTCAATCTTCACAGGCAGTTTATCGACGAGAAAATTGAAGAATTTGAAGAAAAACAGATGAATGCGGAAACATTCACGGAAAAAGAAAAGGGCAACTTGAACAATCTTCGTGTGATCGGAAGATATCTGACGCAGACTCTGGATGAACACCAGAGAATCCTCGGTCAGCATTTTGATCTGAAGAAATTATATGATGAAGAGCTGGAAAATTACTCGAACATGACACTGGTCCAGCGGTTTCCGTTCCGGAGCGATGTGTATGATAAGGTATTAAAAGATGTCTCGCTCCTGAAAAATGTTGATAAAATTTTTAGTCCGTTATTTACCGGACGGGTGGGGAAGATATTTAATCCGGAGAAAATGCTGGAATATCAGAAAAAGTTAAAAAAAGCGGATGTGGAAGACGAGACCGTGGAGCTGGATTTTGATGAAGAGGAGTACAACCGGGAGAAAGAAGAGCGCAGGAAAGAACGGATGAAAAAATATGAGGGCTGTGTGAAGGGAATCCTGGAACAGCTTCTCAAATATAAAGAAATGACGCTGGAAATCTTAAATACGGTGTGTACAGAAGAAGAACGGACACAGCTTCTTCCGACTGCAGAGATTTTTCGCGAGGTGATCATCGAATTCCTGACAGCGGGCACAATCGATATCGGAGCACTTCAAAATGAACAATCGGATTATCTCATGGATGCGTCAGATGGGTTTGTACTGAATGAGATGTTACTTGGTCTGATGGAAGACCGGGAATTCCGGAAAATCGGAAAGATGTTTATTTTCCCGATGGAAGACAGTGCGCATGTGTACTTTAAGAATGTAATGGATGAAAACGGAAACAGAAGAAATTTCAGATGTTCCAACGTGGGATTCCGGTATGAGGAGAGATAGAAGATGGCATACGAAGCAGAGATGATCACATACAGCCAGAAAATATTTTATTATCTTCGGTGCCACGGGGCACTGAGTGACCTGGATGCGGGAGTCAATGATCTGTACCGCGCGTATGTGGAACATGAAGAGGTCATGAATCTTGTGAAAAATCAGGCGGAAATTGCAGACTGCAGAATCGAGCGGTACGGGACGACGATCTATCTGATGCCGGATATCGACAATAAATACCTCGGTTTTACGAAGGCAGACCTGAAAAAAGAATTATGTAAACCGAATGCTACAGACCGGGATTATTATCTGGCACAGTTCGTAATCCTGACGCTGTTGGTGGAATTTTATGACGGACAGGGAAGTACCAGTAAATCCAGGGAATTTTTAAAACTCGGGGAGCTGCAGAATCTCGTATCAGAGCGTCTGAAAGCAGGACTTGCGCTTGAACAGGAGCGGGAACAGGATGGAACAAATCTTTACACAGAAATGTATGAAAATGTCCTGGATTACAAGAGTATGAGCGAGGCCTATGAGTCCTTAAAAAGCGCGGAAACGGGAAGCCGGTCAAAGTATACAAAGGAAGGCTATGTGAGCATTATCTGTGAGTTTCTCGATCGGCAAGGGTTGATCGTTTTCGTCCGGGAAGATGAGATGATCAAGACGACGGCAAAGCTGGACAACGTGATGGAGTATAAGATCCTGAATAAAGAAAACTATGCAAGGATCATGGAGGCATTAGGGGAAACATATGAGTAAGATAGCGAGGATCCGTATTTTAAACCTGAACTATAACAATAACACCATCAAAATTGATGACGAGATGTTTGACTTCAATGGTCAGAACACACTCATCTCCCTGAGAAACGGCGGCGGAAAAAGCGTGCTGGTACAGATGATTGTGAGCCTTTTTGTCAACCGCTCATATCGTGATTTCGGAGACCGGCCGTTTAAGAGCTATTTTACGACGAACCGGCCGACATTTATCATGACAGAATGGATCCTGGATAATAAAGCCGATCGTTTCCTGGCAGGTATGATGGTCAGGAAAAGCCAGCGGGAAGACAATGACGCGGAAGAGCTGGAAATGTACACTTTTACCGGCAATTATTCAAAAGCCTGCAGCTATGATATTGAGAATCTTCCGGTCATCAGACAGGAAGGTAGCAAAAAGATCCTGAGGGGATTTTCTGAATGCAAAAACCTGTTGGAGGAGATCAGTAAAAGTGAGTCGAGAAACTTTCGGCTGTATGACATGACCAGCGCCTATGGAAGAGGCCAGTATTTTAATAAACTTCGCGAGTATCAGGTCAACAATAAAGAATGGGAGAGCATCATCCGAAAGGTCAACCAGAAGGAGTCGGGACTTTCAGAGCTTTTCCAGAATGCCAAAGATGAGAAGAATCTGGTGGAAAACTGGTTCCTTCGCCCTATTGAAGATAAATTAAACCAGGAAAAGAATAAGACGGATGAGTTCCGGAAACTTGCGTTCCAGTTTATTGAACAATACAAGAGTAATCAGTCGAAAATTCAGCGAAAAGGGATCATTGAACAGTATTTTGAGGACACGAAGCCATTGAAAGTCCAGATCGATGATTATGTTCAGAAAGATCATGATGCAGCGGCTCTCAGAACAGAGATGATCCTTTATGTGAAGGCGCTGCAGAGAGAATTGAAGCGGCTGGAGACGGAAATTGCTGCCGGACAGGAGAAAATAGACCAGATCAAAAGGGAACAGAGACGGATCGTTTATGAGGAGCTCTCATATGGAATTTACATTGATGAGGACCGGAAGACAGCACTCCTTGCGAAGAGAACACAGCAGGAGACGGCGATCACAGAGCTGACCTATCGGAAAAATCAGTTGACACGGGAGATCGACCGGTATGATCTTCATAAGCTCTATCAGGAATTAAAGGATTTTGAACGTCAGAAGGCCGAGGTAGATGCAAAGCTGCAGGTGCTTTTAAAGAAGACGGAAGAATCAAAGGATGAGATCGGAAAGATCGGAAGTCAGCTGTATGCGCTGTATTCCGGGAAGGCAGAGAAGCTGGAGAAACAGAAGAAGCGGGAAGAAGAAAATCGTGTCGAGACTGAAAATACGAAAAAGGAAGCAGAGAAGGAATTCGGTGAAAATGAGCAGAAGATCCGAAAACTAGGCGTAGATATCGGTGCATTGACTTCAAGAGTGAAAAGCTTTGATGAGGTGGAAGACACCTTTAACAGAGAATTCAGTGCAGATTTGAGACGAAATATCGTAGGTCTTTATGTGGATGGTGCACTGGAGATTTTTCGGAAAGAAATGGAAGCAGGGCTTCAGGAAAAGAAAAATGAATCGGCAAAATATGCCGGAAAACTTCTCGAGCAGGAACAGACACAAAAAAGACTTTCCCGGGAAATAGTGGATGGAAATTTAAAAGCCAACGATCTCGCACATCAGCTGGACAGTCTTTCTAAGAAACTTCTGGATCTGGAGAAACAGAAGAATGAACGCCTGAGAATCATGAAGTATGTCGGCATGGATGAAGCCCATATGGATCAGAAAAATCTGATTCTGGATCAGCTGGACGGAAAGATGAAAGAGCTGGACATGGAAAGAGACAGTCTGATCCAGAAAAAAGCCGCTCAGGAGAAACAGCTCCGGCAGCTGAAGGAAGGAAAAACGACAGAGCTTCCGGAAAATATCAGGACCTACCTGGAACAGAACGGAATCGACCCGGTATACGGAATGGAATGGCTCACGAAAAACGGACGGACGGCGGCAGAGAATGCGGAGCTTGTAAAGAAAAATCCGTTTATTCCGTATTCTGTTGTGATGGAGCGGGCGGATTTTGAACGGTTCAGAAAGAATGAGGAGGAACTGTATACGAGCTTTCCGATCCCGATCATCATAAAAGACGAACTAGAACAGGAGCGGCAATCTGTGGATGCGAGATTTGCAGTCTATGGAAATGTGCATTTTTATGTCATGTTCAATACACATCTTCTTGATCGGGAGGAGCTGGAAAAGATTCTGGAGACGATCAGGAGGAAGATTGAAAGTCTGAAAAAGTCAATCGGGGACAAGGAATCGGACCTGGAAACTTACCGAAACTACAGGAGTACAATTGAAAGTCAGACGTTCAGTACCACTTTGTATCAGCAGACAGAAAAAGAGATTACGGATCAGAAAAAAGAGAGTGAATCCGTGAAAGAACGTCTCCAGGAGATCCGGCGGGAGCAGGGCAGACTGGATGAAGAAAAAGAAGAGACGAAAAAGCTTGCGGAGACGGTGAAACGGCAGATCGATAAGCTGAACAGGGAGAAGCACCAGTTTGATATTCTCTGCAAAAAATATGAGCAGTACGAGACAGAGCGGACGAGTCTGGAACGCCTGAACAAGGAAAATACAGAATTGACGGCGAAAGAAAGTGCTCTTAAGATCAGAATGATAGAGCTTCAGGAACAGGAGATTGGACTCCGGGCGCTGGTGAAGGAAATTTCGGAGCAGATCGACCGTGTGCAGAAACAAAAAGAAAAATTTGAAACTTTTGCTGAAACAGCCGGAAATCATGAACGTACCGGTCAGGAATCTGCGGATCCGGCAGAACTGGAAGCGAGATATTATGCACTGACGAAAGAAATATCGGATAGTGTCGATGAACTTCGAAAAGTGCAGAATGACTGGATCGGAAGAATCCAGGGGAAAAAGAAAGATATTCAAAAGAAAAATGAGGACAGCCGGATTCCTGAGGAGGAGTACCGGGAACTGATCTGCCCGGAAGAACAGTATGACAGCTGGAAACGTCAGAAAAAGCAGACAGAAAAAGAGCTGAATCAGGCAGTTGAAAAGAATGTCAGTCTGGGAGAACAACTGGGTGTTTTGAAACATCAGATCGAGACCAATATGAAAAACCTGAAAAAGGAAACGGGATTTGATCAGCCGGTCGATCGAAAGACGATTACAGACATAAACTTTGAAGAACGCTGGAATTTACAAGAATATGATCTCAGGACAGAGCTGCAGAAGCAGTCGCGTCTTCAGGAGAGAAATATCCAGCTGTCTGCACAGGTTGCGGTTGTAGCGGAATATGAGGATGAGATGCTTCCGGAAGCTGAAATGCTCACGCAGACAGAAGAGGGGCAAGAGGATGCCTTGACTGCCATCCAGGCACAGATTCCGGATATCCGAAATGCGGAGATCGAGGCTGTTAAAACGTATCAGAAAGAGATTCGCAGAAAAATGGCGGAGATTTCCAAAGCTCTGGATCAATGCAGACTCAGCATGTCAGAAATGATCCGCGAGATTGCGTCCGGTAAAGAGTACGCGGATGATTATTTCAGGAAAACGTTTGACAGCCTGCTCTCGCAGACTGCCAGTCCGCAGAATCTGTCCCGCCAGTTTGAGCTGAACCGCCAGGCATACGAAAATCAGCTGGAAAAACTGAAGATCGACCTTGCGCATATCGATGATGAGCAGAAAAATCTGGAAATGATGTTCCTGGAATACATTGAGCAGATCAATGCGAATATCGGCATGATTGACAAAAATTCTACGATCTCTGTGCGCGGCAGAAGTCTCAAAATGCTGCGAATCCAGGTACCGGACTGGGAGACGGAAAAAGAGCATTTCCGCCTGAAGCTGCATGATTATTTTGAACATGTGGTGAAAATGGGAATTGAGACGATCGAGAAGAATGAAAATCTGACGGAGTTCCTGGGACGGGTGATCACGACGAAAAAGCTGTATGATGACGTCGTAGGAATCCAGAATGTGAAGATCCGGTTGTATAAAATCGAGGCGGAACGGGAGGTTGCGATCTCCTGGTCTGAGGTATCGGCAAACTCCGGCGGCGAAGGTTTCCTGTCCGCATTTGTGATCCTGACCTGTCTCTTAAGCTATATGAGGCGGGATGAGACCGACATCTTTAATTCCGGCGAGGAAGGAAAGGTCCTAATCATGGACAACCCGTTTGCGCAGACAAACGCGGAACATCTTCTGAAACCGCTGATCGAGATGGCGAAAAAGACGAATACGCAGCTGATCTGCCTTTCCGGTCTCGGAGGCGATTCCATCTATAACCGGTTTGACAACATCTATGTACTGAAACTCATCGAATCCAGCATCCGAAATGGAGTGCAGAGAGTTGACGTGACCCACGTGAAAGGCGATGATCCCAAAAGGATGGTATTATCGGACTTCAAGATGGAACAGATAAGTATGTTTGATATGGATTTTGAAGGGTAGGGATTTTCTGCGCTGAAAATTCCGTATGATACTGTCGCGGCAGCAGATTTTTCCGATTCAGGATGCGAAGCATCGGCAAAATCCAGTTCCAGTACACAGGCGAAAAGGGCGTGTGTACTGGAACTGTTTGATATGGAGGCTGAGGAGTAGGAAACAGCGCGTTGCTTTCCGTAGTATCGGTTTTCTGTTATGATACTGGTAACGGAGGTGCACGAAATGGAGACAAAGGACGTTATTTTTGGACTGCGGACAAAAAAGGGTTTATCTCAGGACGAACTGGCTGCGAAGGTCATGGTCACGAGACAGGCGGTGTCCCGATGGGAAAACGGTGAGACAGTTCCGAACACAGAGACCTTAAAGCTCTTGTCAAAGGGGTTCCGGACAGGTGGCTCAGAGAGCCCCGGAATAATCAACATGGAAAGGTAGGCTGCGGGTATAGCATTTGATCATTATAAATTTAGGAAAATGTGGATTTAGTCCTTGCAAATGCAGATTCTGCGAAAATGGGTATTTTCGAAAAATAGCAGAGGCAGATCGTGAGCTGGATAATACGCAAGATGTTGGAAGCATAGATAGCTTTCTTATGCAAAGTATGTCAAAAGAAAGAAGCACCAGAACCGGTGATATGTCGGAAATGGTGCTTCAAGTCTATTTTGAGGTTTCGACTTCCCTGTCGTTAAGATATTCTGCAAGGCTGTAATACAGCTCTCCCTCTCTTCCGCGGGTCTGTTTTGCAGCCGTCATGGAATTTAGGATCGCTTCCTGTTCGGCTTCCGCTGCAGCGAGAAAAGCCCGGTTGATCACATGCTCCGGAATTGCTGATATCTGGAGAAGTTCCTCTTCGCGACCGGATGGGATCCGATTTGCGGTTGTAAAGCCGATCATGACTTCTCCGCTTCCATGTCCCGTATAACCGCCGGTTCGTGCGATGCCAACCCCTGTTCTTTTAAGGATCCGTTTGAGCTGACGGCTTGTCAATGGGAGATCCGTAGCCAGAATGCTCATGATCGAACCTTTATCTTCTTCGGATGCAGCCATATCATTCTTTTCCTGCTTCCATTCCAGAATTTTTGGACCAACAGCCTCTCCGTTGAGTACAAAATCTTCGGTTGCACCAAAGTTTGATTGAACCAGAACGCCGATGGTGTATTCCTTTTCACCAATACAGATCACGCGGGATGCAGATCCGATTCCACCCTTCATGCCGTAGCAGATGGTACCGGCACCGGCACCGACATCCCCCTCTTCGAACTCCTCGGCAGCAGTCTCAAAAGCCTGTCGCACTTCTTTTTCACCAACTGCACGCTTCTGGATCTGGTTGATCCGGCAGTCATTACACTCGCCAACGACCGGATTGATGCTCATGGGTTCCAGCCCATCGTTCTGGCACTGTTCGATCACGATACCGGCAAGTGCATCCCAAACCTTTCCGACGTTTAACGTATTTGTAAGGGCGATCGGTGTTTCAAGAGTCCCAAGCTCTTCTACCTGTACCAGACCGGCACTTTTCCCAAAGCCATTGTGGACATAGGCTGCCGCCGTATAGTGATTTGCAAATGCATTATCCGGTCCAGGGACGATCACAGTCACACCGGTATGATTTTCTTCCGTGTTCACAGTACAGTGTCCTACCAGTACACCAGGTACATCCGTAATCGCATTTCTTTTTCCTGTTTTCACTCTTCCGGGTACAATTCCGAAGTCCCGAATCCGTTTTTTCTCCACGTTGATTTCCTCCTTGGATTTTGTCGGCTATTTCTAATGATTGTATCATAGTTTTTGAAAAATAAAAACAGGATGGGGGAAATTAGTGATTTAATGACATCAATCTACAAGGATAACAAAAACGGCAAAATAAAAGTAAGATGTTTCATGATAAAATGGATTTATTGCCGATATTATGATATACTTTGCCGTTTTTTTGCTTAAAATCGACGTTTCTGGAGTCTGGCATCCTCGCCGTTCAGAGACGAGAGTTAATTATCGAGGAAGTTCACATTATGAATACAAGGCAATCAAAAAAGCAATCGTAAAAAAATACGATTGCTTTTTTGCGTATTTCTGCATATAATATATTCAATAAGAGCAAAATGGAGGCGATTGATATGCGTGAAACAAGAATATTGGAGTTCAAGGAAACGATTACGAACACGTTTTTAAAAACAGTCAGTGCCTTTTCAAATTATGATGGCGGAACTATTCTTTTTGGTGTAGATGATGATGGAAATATAAAAGGTTTGCCGAATGTCAAGCAAGCTTGTCTGGATATTGAAAATAAAATCAATGACAGTATTACACCGCAGCCGGACTATACGCTTGAAATACAGAATAATGACCAGACGATAAAACTTACTGTGAAAAGTGGACTTCAGAAGCCGTATCTATATAAATCGAAAGCCTACAAGCGGAATGATACAGCAACGATAGAAGTAGACACTCTGGAGTTTTCAAGGCTGGTACTGGATGGAAAAAACATTCGATTTGAAGAATTGCCTTGCAAAGATCAGGAACTGTCCTTTGAAATTTTACATCGTAAACTGAAAGAAATTGTCCGGATTGAAAATTTTGATAAGGATACGCTGAAAACATTGAACTTATATGACGATGTAAATGGATTCAATAATGCGGCAGGACTTTTGGCAGATAAAAATCATTTCCCCGGAATTGATATTGTCAAATTCGGAGAAAACATCAGTATCATTCAAAAGAGATCAACCTTTGAAAATATATCGGTTTTAGAGGTATATGAAAAGGCAATCGAGGTATTCAGAGACTATTATCAATACGAAGTAATACAAGGTGCTGATCGAAAGAAAATGGAGAAAATACCGGAAGCTGCTTTTCGAGAAGCAATCGCCAATGCTCTGATTCATAGAGTATGGGATGTGGATTCACAAATCAGAGTTTCGATGTTTGATGATCGAATCGATATTGTTTCTCCTGGTGGATTACCGTCCGGAATCACAGAGGAAGAATATCTGTCTGGAAAGCTTTCTGTTTTAAGAAATAGAAATCTTGCCAATGTATTTTATAGATTAGGATTCGTAGAGATATTTGGAACGGGAATTACAAGAATAAAACAACTCTATGCGGAAGCTTTGATAAAACCGGATTTTGAAGTTTCGGAAAATGCTATAAAAATTGTGCTTCCGATATTTGAAAAAAATGCTGATCTGACAGAAGATGAAATTGTAGTTTATAAGCTTTTGAGCAAGACGATGCTGAAGCCGATCAGCGAAGTTGCACCGTATGTACCTTTTGGTAAATCAAAGACAACAAAGCTGCTGAAAGAAATGTGTCAAAAAGGTGTGATCACAGTGGAAGGAAAAGGCAAGGGTACAAAATATATTATTAGTTAAGACATGGGTTCCTGAAACAGTGTTTCGGAAATTCAAAGAAAGCAACAGGTAGTAACAACTTGCTCAATCTTGCTCTGATTTGCCACAATCTATAATTTCAGACCATATCACCATAATCCCCAAAATCCCTTGCAAAACAGGACATTCCGGGGTAAAACAAGGAGAAACAAAACTATGATAAAAGTATTATTCATCTGCCTCGGCAGGACGTCCTAAGAAGATTTATACTATCGCAGAACTTGGCCGGACAAGACCAGAATTTTGTGGGTGTGAAAGAAAAGAACTACTGTTTTACTACGAATCAGGAAAGAGGGAAGTGTGGTCTGTGGTTTGACGTATTTACCTTGACTTATAAGGCATTCAGAGTGATTAATAGGATGAATTAAAGGTCAAGGAGGTAGTTGAGATGGAAGAAACAAAGAGTAACAGAATAGAAGTACCAATTAAGGATAAGTATCTGCTTACAATTAGGGAGGCAGGTGCTTATTTTGGTTTGGGGACAAAATTGCTTAGAAGAATGGCGGAAGAAAATGCAGGTGGTTTTGCTATTGTGATCGGGAATAGGTATATGATTGTGAGGAACAGATTTGAAAATTATTTAATTACGTTAACAAATAAAATTCAGTCGGATGATATGTGGTGATTTGTATTGTAAATGTTGCACACTAGAGGTATAATCTTATTGGAGGATAAGATTATGAATAAAACAATATCTATCAGTATTCGCGTTAGTGAAGAAGATTTAAATAAATTTAAACAAGCAGCCGAGCTAGAAAGCTATGCCTCTTATAGTGAATTCATCAGAAGAACTGCTTTGAAGGAAGCAAATAAAGTTATTGAGAATGATAATAAAAAGAAATAACGATGGAGATGTTCAAAATGTTAGAATATGTAATTCAGAGTACAAAAGAATTTCTTGATGAGATGCCCAAGGCAAAAAGGAAAAAGATAGGACAGTTTTTTACGTCAAAAGAAACAGCTATTTTTATGGCAAGTTTATTTGACTTGAATAATATACCTGATTCAATTTCAATTCTTGATCCTGGTTCTGGTACAGGAATTTTGGCGACAGCATTGATTCAGAGAATACTTCAGTATAACAGAATAAGAAAGGTAACCCTTGTTTGTTATGAAAATAATCCTGATGTAATTCCAGTGCTTGAAAGCAATATGAAATACATTAAGGAAAATGTTAATTTAGATTTTGATTATGAGATAAGAGAAGAAGACTATTTATTATCGCAGTCACATGATTTTGAGGAGGATATTTTAGCAAATAAAAATCCGCAGAAGTACGATATTATTATTGGGAACCCGCCTTATCTTCGTGTTTTGAGAAATCATCCAGCAGCTATGGCAATGCCAAAGGTAGTTCATGGTGCCCCCAATTTATATTTTTTGTTTTCTGCTATGGCATTGTTTAATTTGAAGGATAACTGCGAATTAGTGTTTATTATTCCGAGAAGTTGGACATCCGGGGCATACTTTAAAGCATTTAGAGAGTATTTTTTATCACAAGGGAAAATAGAACATATACACTTGTTTGTGAGTAGGGATAAAGTGTTTAGTGAGGAGCAGGTGCTGCAAGAGACAATTATTATTAAAATGAGAAAATCATTTGATAAACCACAACATGTAAAACTGACATCAACACAAACTAATGGAGATTTTGATGAAATAACAGAATTAAATGTTCCGTATGATTCTGTAGTTACAGGTGAAGATTTATATGTTTTCTTGCCAACAAATGATGAGGATATCCATACAATTGAAAGTATTAATAGATATAGTGGTACAATGCTTGATATTGGTATGAAAATGAAAACTGGTATAATAGTCGATTTTCGTCAATATGATGATTTGCGAAGCGAACCAGGAGAACATATTATACCTTTGTTTTATGGACAGCATATAAAAGACGGAAGAGTAAATCATGAAGCATCCGGTAAAGATTATGATTGGGTGATTGATGAAAAACCAGGATTAATTCAAAAGAATAAGGATTACATCTTCTGTAAAAGATTTACAGCTAAGGAAGAGCGAAGAAGGTTGCAGTGTGGTTTATATTTTGCAAATGATTTTCCGGAATATGAGAATATTGGAACGCAAAATAAAATAAACTTCATTGAGCGACTTAATGGGGAACCGTTGAAAAAAGAAGAATTATTTGGTGTGTTTGCCCTCTTTAATTCAACACTGTTTGACCAGTATTATAGAATATTGAATGGTAGTACACAGGTAAACAGTACAGAAGTGAATAGCATACCAGTGCCACCATTGGATGTGATTAGGGATATTGGTAGATTACTTATTGAGTCAGGTCAATATACTACAGAAGCGTGTGATCAGATACTTGTTCAAGTAGCATATGCATAAAGAAAAAGGATTGCAAAACAATAAAGAGGTGTTGCAATCCTTTTTTGTATTTTTAGCATACTTTGAAATGTTTATCAGGTGTTTCACGTATCCATACGTAAGAGTTAACGGATAGGTTGTTTTCTGATTGCTGGCGAGAGGCGAGCTTCTTCCAAGTTTCGTATGTTGTTGTGCATCCGGCAAAAATTTTGCCTGAATTTTCGCATATGCGTAAAAGCCCTTCGTATTTATGATTGTCGACTTCACCATCTGATGTGACAGCTTCAATAAACCAAAGTGAGTTCTCTGACTCATTATATAGAATAGCATCTGGCCAAACATCTGTTAACTGTCCGAATACAATGCCAGCAGAGTCTAGAGCAGCGCGCTCTTCGTCAGTAACTCGGTCTCCATCTTCACAATCTGTAAACACAGGAACATAACCAGGTAAGAACTGAGTAGCATAAACATTAATAGAGTCTAATATTAACTGTTTATGCGCAGATATTCCCTGTGCATTGATATTGTTTTGTGACAGTCTGGAGAAAACGGCTAAGCGTTCATTAACTGCTTCTGCATATCGAGTAACTCTTTCAGCAAAATCACTAGCATTTGCAGATTGCATTAATTCCACGAAATTTGGCGATAGTCGGTATGCGGAATTTGGTGATTTAGCTTTTAAATGCCCTTCTTGAAATTCACCATCAACAAGAGTAACTGGTTCTATAGCGGCAATGTCAATAAGTGGTTTTATCCAGTAATCGCGGCCTTCTCTGTCAAGTTTTTTGTTATGACGCATTAATATGCCAACATAACTTCCAATGTGTGCGACAGAAGCACCATCAGCTATTGTTTTATCAGTGGCAGTTGGAAAAATGGATGGGAACTCATTGTTTAATAGACACCATATCGCGTCGCGCATATCAGCGGTACTTCTATCGAATTTTTCTAAAGTAAGTGTAACATTATCAATGACGACATCTTGATAAGTAGTTTTAAGTGTGTAATCTTGTTGAACTAGGCGGGAAAAGTAATCTTCGACTTTTTCACCTGTTCTTTTGGAGATATCATTGTTATCGTTTGGTAAATTATTTGTATCCATCGAGATAGCCTCCTTTGTGTATAATATTAGATTATAGCATATTGGCTGTGTTTTTACTAGGTAGGGGGGAGCGAATCTCTACCCCCTTTTAGCCTAAAGACCGATTCCCCCTCAAACGCAAATTTTCGCGAAATTGTGAAGGGGGTATTCTTGAAGCAGTATATTTGCTGACAAATTCTTATGAAATAAAGGTTTACGGGGGAAATACGTGCGCGAGTAGTATTGCCGATTTGTAAAAAGTGTAGCTGGGATGTCAGATTATTGGCATCCTTTTTATAATACATAAAGTTCATAGACGGATATTCCGGATTTCTATTTGTTGATAAGAACGGAAATCCGTTGGTGGCTATGCATTGGCAGCATAGACTGAACCATATGGTGAAAAGATACAATGATATTTACCGGGTTCAGATGCCTAATATCACGCCGCATGTATGCCGCCACACATATTGTAGTAATATGGCCAAGTCAGGTATGAACCCTAAGACTTTACAATATCTCATGGGGCATTCTGATATAGCGGTAACGCTTAATGTTTATACGCACATCGGACTGGATGATGCAACGGAAGAATTGAGAAAATTGGAAGAAATGGAAAATGCCCGTAGGGAATTGGAAAAGGGGCAGGAGAAACCAGTAAGTCAGAAAATGTTTAAAGCAATTTAGAAAATATCAAACGCAGCCTAAGTCAGAAATGGCTTGGGCGTGTTTGTGGTTATTGGAGGGATAAAAATGACATCAAAAGAAATAGTAGATGCTGTAACTAGTTATGTTCGTGATGAAAATGCGAAGTATGCCATCTTGATTGATGGAGCATGGGGAAGTGGAAAAACCTTTTTGTATGAAAACGATTTATGTGACGCAATATCAGATATAGAAATTGGGAAAAATGATAGAAAAGCAAATGTTTATATTTCATTATATGGAGTTTCTTCAATCGAGGCATTGTCAAAACAATTGCTGACTAATTATCTGATATATGTAAAAGCAAATGGAAATGAAATGGTAAAGAAAGGTGTAAAGCAGGTAGCTGGTATTTTAGGTGTTGTAAGTAAGGCATTTTCTTTTTCGATAGGATCATTTTCGGCTGATTTTAGTGAGATTTTACAAGATATTTCAGGGTTATTAGAGGCAAAAAACATGGTTGTTTGTTTTGATGACTTAGAAAGATGCTCCATACCAATCAATGAATTTTTTGGTTATGTAAATAATCTTATTGAACATTGTAATTGCAAAGTTTTGATTTTAGCTGATGAAAATAATATAGGAAAAATATACGCAAATACAAATATAGAACAAAAATATCAAACTATATTAACAGGTGATAGAAAAGTTATTCAAGATATATCAGAAGAGGATAGAAAGAAGAATGCAACTGCTAAAGATTCGATTACAATCAAAGAATTAAAAGAATTGAATGAAAGATTGTACTCAGAAAATTTTATTTATCGTGATATAAAAGAGAAAGTTATTGGAAAGACATGTCACTACTATCCAGGAATAAAAGAAAGTTTAGAGAAACTAATTTCTGGTACAGATAAACATAAAGGCTGTGTTGGTGAGGGCAATTATAAAGATTTTTTAGAATGTCATATCGATTCGATAGCAGCGGTATTTAGTGAAGTAGACAATAGGAATTTGAGAATTATTATTGCATGGTTGGACATGTTTAGAAAAATTTTTGACATGACATATCGAAATATGAATTCATCTAAATACTTTGAGAATATTATTGCTGATTTTATGAGATATAGTATTTGGGTTATTGTTTCAAGTAAAAAGAATAAGAAGATTATTAAAAGTGCGTATTATGGAAATTCTGATTATGTTTATTTTGAAGGTCATGAATACACGCATACAATCAGATATTATTTTATTGATAAATACATAAGAAGTGACTATCTTGATGAGGTTGATTTGGTGAGAGCTTCAAGGAGTATTGAGGCTAGATGCGAACGTGAAAAATTATATAACAAAGAACAAGTACAGTCTACGGGAGTGGCATATTCGGAATTGAAAAATTGGAGATATATGGAGGATGATAACATACGTGAAAGTATTCAAAAAATGATTCTTGAATTGAAAGAAGACAAATATGCATATCCTGCTTATTCAAATATTATTGAGTTACTACTTTTCTTTAATAAATTAGGATTATATAAAGGGGATGTATACGAGGTTCAAAAAATCATGTTATCCCTTGTAGAAAAAGATATGCATGTTCAAGATGAGAGTAGAATGCCCATTTCTTTTAGTGATGAAGATGAAAAACATAAATACTTGGAGATGTATAAACCTATTGCTGAAAGTCGAAAAATGAGAAATGAAGTCCTTGATAAAGGAGAGATAGAAGAAGAAAAAGTTTATGATAATGCGGATGCTTTTTTACAACATTGTCATAAGAGAGAAGATTATTATTGCACGCGTAAATCATTTATGGAATACATAGATATAGAAAAGGTAATAAAGTTAATAAATAGCAGTGACTTAGAGGGAATCTATAAAATAGCAGATGCGTTCAATGTAATATATTATATGGGCAATGTGAAAGACTTTTATATGAATGATATTGAAGGATTACAATTATTGGCAGAAAGATTAAATAATCAAGAAGACGTTATCGCTGAAAGCATTACAAGAAAATATGCCATTGAATATTTGCTTTCTCAGATTAATAAAACACTTATAGGGTTAGGCGTAGGAGGTGAAAATGACTAATTATGGCTAGAGGACTATTGCTAGGTAATGGAATTAATTCACGTCTATGTATATGGGATTTATCTGTAAAAAATATTGCTGACAGATTCAAAAAGAACGTATTAGTTTACTCAATTATCATTAATAATATTTTTGGTGTGCAAATAGAAGAAGATTTTTTGAATTATTCAGAGATGCCAATAAGTGAGTTGGGAATAGAGACGTTAGCGGGTGTTTTGTACAAGTACATAAAAGAAAATAAAAATCAGAGTTGGACAGATAACGATGAATACAGACTGCAAGATTTGATAACCTGTATTTGTATAACATCCATTTTTTATGATAAGAAGGGTAAAATCGGACAAGTATATGATAAAAGTAAGATGCCATTTGCAGAGAATTATGATTACATATTTACATTAAATTATTTTGAATTTTGGGATAAAGAACAACGATGTGTTCATTTACATGGAAAAGTTGATTTATCAAAACTTGATAACGTGAACAATGCAATACTTGTTAGTTCAGGGAGGATGAATTTAGCGGAATATGCAAGGGCTGTCGATTATATGAAAAAAACAAATAATGTAATAGAGTTTTATCCCAATGATTTAGTGTTTTCACCAAGTGCCGTGAAAAAAGATAAATTGATCTGTGTAACAGGTGTATATCCTTCTGATAAATTGTATCCTGCAGATGATTTGTTTTTATACAGACCTAAAGAATTATATGTAGACCTAGATTCAGTAGATGAGCTTGATGTGTTTGGGATGTCCCCTTTTGGAGATGAAAGTATTATTGAAAAGATAAATGAGAAAAAATTAGTTCGCGTTTTTGTTTATAACAAAGATGAAAATGAAGAGACGAAAGCGTGGAAAAGTAAGTTGAAATGTAATTACGAGTTGTTGGATTCAAGTGATCTGAAGTAGTAATATGATTTTTCTACTACGTTTTTACTACGATTGACGTCTGTGTATTGCATAGTTTTGCTACAATTTGCATTTTTACATACATTTTTAGTGGAGGTTGTAAAAGGCCCGTAGACCTTGCAAAACCAAGCAAAACTACGCGGTATTTATCAAATTATGAAGGAGAAATTTACATGATAAAAGTACTATTCATCTGCCTCGGCAATATCTGCCGAAGCCCACTCGCCGAGTTCTACTTTAAAGACCTCGCAGCAAAACACAACCTTTCCGCTGAATTTTATATCGAATCCGCGGCGACCTCCTATGAGGAGACCGGAAACCCGGTACATCCTGGAACGAGAAAGAAGCTGGCAGCGGCAGGCATCTCCTGCGTGGGGAAGACTGCGAGATGTATGGAGAGGGAGGATTACCGGAAATTCGATTATCTGATCGGGATGGATCAGGCAAATATCCGGAATATAACACAGATCGCGGGCGGTGATCCGGAGAAGAAGATCTATAAGATGCTGGAATTTGCCGGGGACGGCTGGAAGGAGCTTAAAGCAGGAAAGCGGAACCTGGACAAGGTGCCGGATGTGGCGGATCCGTGGTATACGGGGAATTTTGATGATACCTGGCGGGATGTGACGGACGGGTGTGAGGGATTATTAAAGTTTTTGGATTAGTTATTGAAACGGGGGTTCATCTGCAAAATCCTGTTGTGTTGCACGGGAAAGGAGTGACCATGTATTGTAACTCGATGAGAGGTAGAATGGTGTACTCGATATGGAAAACGATAAAGGATGGTATAGTGTAGCCAGCTGTGTGTATGTAGATCAGACTCTGCGGAACAGCTAATCGTGAATCGTAATAAGAAAGGAAAAAACATATGGTAAAAAAGATCATTCATGACCCCATGTTCCTCAGGCAGAAGTCTGTGGACGCGACCGAAGCCGATAAGCAGGTGGTGACAGACCTTCTAGACACCCTGCGGGCGAATCTGGACCGGTGTGTCGGGATGGCGGCGAATATGATCGGGGTGAAGAAGAATATTATTGTTGTGGCAGTGGGACCGTTTCAGTTTGCAATGATCAATCCGGTGATCACGAAGAAGAGTGGACCGTATGAGACGGAAGAGGGATGTCTTTCGCTGAGCGGTGTGAGACCATGCACGAGGTACCAGGAGATCGAGGTGGATTATCTGGACCAGAATTTCGTCAAGAGGCATGGAAAATATTCCGAATGGACAGCGCAGATCATTCAGCATGAGATCGACCACTGCAATGGAATTCTCATATAAACGCATGAAAAAATAAGAACCTGGCGGTTGCCAGGTTCTTGTTTTCCCTCCCTTACTTCTCAACCTCCGGATCCGTCGGATCCCAGTTCTGCTCAGCCGGGATCTTTTCTGCCGTCGGGCGCTCAAACGGGGCGGAGAGGTTATCTCCGACTGTGACGATCGTTCCGGATGCGCAGTGGTCGTAGACCCATTTGCAGTCAGCTACGGTCATGCGGATGCAGCCGTGGGAGGCGGGTTCCCCGAGCTTGTTGTATTCCGCTGCCGGAATATTATAGATGCTGGTGCTCTTTCCCGGAACGCTGTGGAAAAGAATGCTGGTATTTCCGAGTCTTGTGCAGTACTGTCCGTAAGTGGATTCTACCAGAGCATGCCAGCGGTACTTATTTGTGAGCTTGAAGGTTCCGACCGGAGTCGGAGTGCTCGATTTTCCCGGGGAGCAGATAAAGGTGCGGTACGGGATAATGTAACCGTTGTCTCCATCCGGTGCATATACGGTAACCTGGCAGCGGGAGCGGTCAACAGTGATCCGGAAGGACGGTGCGGCGAGAATTCCTTCAAGATCCTGGATCAGTGAGCAGGAAGTTTCGGCAAAATAAAATTTGTATCCATCGATATACTGCCAGCCCTTGACGGCATATCCGTCGGAATCAAAGTAGTACCAGTTGTTGTTTGCATTCTGCCAACCATTTTTCGTGAGCTCACCGCTCTCATTCCGGTAGATCAGACCGTCAGCCGTCTCATGAATCCCGGTCGTAAGGTCCTCCGGCGGAGTCTCCCGCTGTTTCATTGTGCCGTTTACAGTCCATCGGCCATCGGAATCGACCTGGAAGCCGTCCGGAGTTCTTGTTCCGGCCAGCATCTGGCCTTTTTTATCAAAGTAGTAGCATTCTTCCATGCCGTCCTGGTCGGAATCGATCCAGTACCAGCCGTCTGCGGCGTAGGAGCCGTCTCCGAGATCGTATTTCCACTGGTTCGGTCCTCCATGATTGGACCATGTTCCTGCATAGGAGGCCAACGGGTTGATGAGCAGTGCTGCGAAGGCTGCGCCGAGGTAGGTGCGGAGTGTATATTTTGTTTTCTGATTCATAATGAGGTTCTCCTGAAGGTAAAAATAAAATTCTTTTTCACATGAATATAGCTGCCTCGCGTTCCACACAGAGGAACCGAAACAGCTTCGCTTTTTATTCTAAGTATATCACTGGGAAAAATCAATCCTTTTTCTGAAAATCTTGATACATGGACTTCACGCAGTCCCCATTCGTTCGAAATCTTTACTTTTCGAAAAAAATGACTATAATAAAATATCAGGGCTCAAAATCCGGGGATCCGATATCTGTTTACAGATGCCGGATCCCTGAATTTCCAGCCCCGATAAAACATGAATAAGCAGCCATTTTTATTAACAAAATGATAACTGTTCAGTAGGTCCGCGCATTTACTGCGCTGACCGTAAGAAAACATAGGTCTGAAGGCAAAAATCCCATCGGAGCAGCCGATCTGGAATGGACTTTTTGCACGTAACTTGCCAAGTATCCCAAAGGAGCTGCCGGTGGCAGGTCCTATAGGTGTGAAGGTACTGAACAGTTACGCAAAGTGAGCGGATTATGAATGTTCTGCAAAATGCAGTTCATCAGATAAAAGACAGCGGGTAAGATTCAGGACCCGCACAACAAGACATCAAAGGAAGTGGACTACAATGAATATCGTAGACAAATTCGGAAATATCGTGGGAACAGAGGCCATGAAGGATCCGGAGAAAGCACGGCGACTCCTCCTCACCGGTTACCGCATGCAGGAGAAAAAGCTGCAGCTTTTACCGGACCGCGCACTGCCGGAATCCGGACAGTATGTGGCGAAGATCGTCATGAAGAATATCATTGAAGCGCTTGCAAAACCGGAGCAGGCGGCGATGGTCAGCATTTTTGTCCCGGGCGAGCTCGTGGCGGCAGCAGGCCTTACCCCGTACTCGGTGGAGGCGCTGTCCTGCTTTATCGCCGGAACGAAATGTGAGCAGGCATTTTTGAGAAGAACAGAGGAAGAGGGATTCCCGGAGACCATGTGCTCGTACCATAGGGTGTTCCTCGGAGCGGCGCTCAGCGGACTTCTCCCGAAACCGAAATGCACGATCTACACGAACCTTGCGTGTGACGGCAACATGATGACATTCCCGTATCTGAAAGAAAACTTCGGATGCGAGGGCTTTTATATCGATGTTCCGTATGAGAAAAATGAGGACTCCGTAAAATATGTTGCGGACCAGCTGAGAAAGCTGAAGGGATTCCTGGAGGAAGTGACAGGAAAGAAGATCACGGAGGAAGCAGTCGCAAAGGCGGTCGCGAACAGCAGGAAGGCATCTGAAAACTATCGGGCGCAGCTTGCCCTGAGAAAGGACCACGATCCTGTCACATCCCTGACGAATGAATTGTATGCACTCTTCATGTGCCATCTGATGGCCGGATCGGAAGAGGCAGTGAAATACACGAAACTTCTCCTTGAGGACGTGAAGAAAGCCCCGAAGGGCGAAGGACTCCATGTTCTCTGGATGCACATCATGCCGTTTTTGCAGGAGCCGGTGAAGGAAGTATTCAACTACAATCAGAAGATGCACATCCGCGCCTGCGATTTCATCGCCGATGGATTCCAGGAGATGCATCATGAGGATCCGTACGAGGCGATGGCGGAGAAGATGGTAAACTGCATCTATAACGGGAATGTGAACCAGAGGATCGAGGCCGCAAAGAACCTCGCAAAGGAGACGGATGTGGACGGCGCGATCCTGTTTGCCCACTGGGGATGCAAGGGAACGATCGGCGCGTCGAGCTTGATCAAGAGCTCCCTGGAGAAAGACGGACTGCCGACCATGATCCTCGACGGGGACGGATGCAATCCGGCCAACACCAGCGACGGTCAGGTTTCAACGAGACTTCAGGCATTCATTGAAATGCTGGAGAAGGCGAAAAGTGAGTAATCGATTCTGAATGAAACACACATTTGACAAGATCAGACAAGCAGCGAAAGAGGATTACGAACATCCTTTGACTTGCAAAAAACGAATTGATTACAAAAAGGAGAAAATTTCATGATACATTATGTCTGTAAATACACCCCGATCGAGCTGTTTGCGGGCTTCGGGGAAACATGCGCGGTCCTGGAGGAGATGCCGGAGAACTTCGAGATGTCGGACCAGATCGCCCATGCAAATCTCTGCGGATTCGGAAAATCCGTGATCCAGGCAGTTCTGCAGGGAAAAGCGGATGAGCTTGTCATGGTGAACTGCTGTGACTCCATGCGCCGCGTGTACGATATCGTTGCGAGCACAGGAAAATGCAAATTTCTGTATATGCTGGATCTCCCGCATGACGACAATGAGTGCGAGAAGGAAAAGTTTGCGGCAGCGATCCGCCGCCTGAAAGAGGCGTATGAGAAGTATTCCGGGAAAACATTTGATAAAGCTGCATTTTTCCATTCTTTCGCGAAACTTCGCACAGAGACGAAACCATATATCGGCGTTCTCGGCGTGCGTGTCAGCGGTGTCCTGGAAGACATGATCCGGGAAAACATCCGGATGGATGTGGATAACCTCACCTGTACCGGAGGAAGACGGTTGACAGTGACTCCGGAGGAACTGGAAAAGATGGATGAGGACGCGATGTTCCTCGCCTATGCGGACGGACTTTTGGGGCAGATGCCGTGCTTCCGCATGAACCAGAGTTCAAGAAGAACGGCTCTCTATCTGGACCCGAATTTAAAGGGGATCATTTATCACACGATCAAATTCTGCGATTACTATGGATTTGAGTACGCGAGCATCAAGAAAAACATCAAAGTTCCGCTTTTGAAGATCGAGACGGACTTTACGAGCCAGAGTGCCGGACAGCTTCTGACGAGGATCCAGGCATTCTCGGAGACGATCGAAGGTTCGAAGGACATGGACCCGGGAAAAGGAATCAGCGAGGAGGCAAGAGAAAAGATGACATCAGGAGTTTATTATGTAGCGGGAATTGACAGCGGATCTACAAGTACCGATGTTGTGATCCTGGATCAGGACGGAAAGATCAAGTCCACGATGATTATCCCGACCGGAGGCGGAGCGACCATGAGCGCGGAGAAGAGCCTGGAGCTGGCCGTGGAGAAAGCGGGAATTAAAAAGGAAGAGATCGTCCGCATTGATACGACAGGATACGGACGTGCCTACATCGACAGTGGTGACGACAGCATCACGGAGATCACCTGCCATGCGAAAGGCGCCCATTATCTGAATCCGAATGTCCGCACTGTCATCGACATCGGCGGACAGGACATCAAGGCGATCAGCATCGATGAGAACGGCGCGGTCAAGAACTTCCTGATGAACGATAAATGTGCGGCCGGAACGGGACGTTTCCTGGAGATGATGGCGAGAACACTGGGACTTTCCCTGGAGGAGATGAGCACGAGAGGTCTGAAATGGAAGAACAATGTGGTGATCTCCAGTATGTGTACCGTGTTCGCAGAGTCGGAGGTCGTATCGCTCGTGGCACAGAATAAAGATGTGGCAGATATCATCCACGGTCTGAATGTGTCCGTTGCTTCCAAGGTCGGCGCGCTGGCGGCCCGCCTCGGACAGAACAATCCTGGCGAGTACATGATGACCGGCGGCGTTGCGCAGAACCAGGGAATCGTTGAGGCGCTGGAGGAGAAACTCGGCGCGAAACTCTATATCTGCGATGAGGCGCAGCTCTGCGGAGCACTCGGTGCGGCATTGTTTGCGTACGAGAAGTGCCAGGCTGCGAAGTAAGGAAAAAGAGTAAAAAATCCGTCATTCCGTCATGAAAACTAATTTCATGGCAGAATGGCGGATTTTGTCTCAGCCAGATAAGCTTTTTGTGGGAGTAGCTGCAAGCGCATCTCAGATGTAATTTATGAATGTGATAAATGGTCTGTGCGGATGCTCGTCCCCCGGAACAATGGATTTATCATTGGAATGTAATTCTTTTACCCGATCTTCTTATCTTCCTGAACCGGCTCGCATGTAACATCGATGCCGAGTTTCTTAAAGATATTTTTATCAACATTGGAGAGCATAACGGTCGTGTGGACCTGGCAGCCGCGGAGTTTCGGGAGCTGCTCTAACGCGATCCGGGCGTTGTCATCAGTAGCGGCACAGGTGGAGAGTGCGATCAGCACCTCGTCAGTGTGCAGTCTCGGGTTGACGCCGCCGAGATAGCGGACCTTTAACTCCTGGATCGGAGCGATGGATTCCGGGGAGATCAGGTCGATGGAGTGGTCGATCCCGCCGAGTTCTTTCACAGCGTTTAAGAGAACAGCTGCGGAAGCACCGAGGAGTTCCTTTGTCTTTCCAAGAACGATCTTTCCGTTCGGAAGCTCCATTGCAGCTGCCGGAGCGCCGGTTTCCTTCGCAAGTTCGATGGCAGCCGGAACAACTGGGCGGTCATTCGGGGAGATCTTTGCCTGCTTCATGATGAGCTCGATCTTGTATGCTTCGTTCTGGCAGGAATCGTCTTTTACGACTTTTTCAAGCGCCTGGTAGTAGCGGCGGATGATCTCCTGGCAGGAAGCTTCCCGGCACGCATCATCATCAAAGATGCAGAGTCCGGCCATGTTGACGCCCATATCGGTCGGGGACTTGTACGGGCATTCGCCGAAGATCCCTTCAAAGATCGCGCTCAGCACCGGATAGATCTCAACGTCACGGTTGTAGTTGACGGTAGTCTTTCCGTAAGCTTCCAGATGGAACGGATCGATCATGTTTACGTCGTTTAAGTCAGCGGTAGCGGCCTCGTAAGCTAAGTTTACCGGATGCTTTAACGGGAGGTTCCAGATCGGGAAAGTCTCGAATTTTGCGTATCCGGCCTTTACGCCGCGTTTGTTTTCATGGTAGAGCTGGGAAAGGCAGGTTGCCATCTTTCCGCTTCCCGGTCCCGGAGCTGTGACAACGACGAGCGGACGTGTTGTCTCGACATAATCGTTCTTTCCGTAACCTTCATCGCTGACGATGAGCGGGATATTGCTCGGGTAGCCGTCAATCTCGTAGTGGCGGTAAACTTTAAGACCGAGCTTTTCCAGTTTGTGTTTGAACTGCTGGATCGCCGGTGTGTCAACGTAGCGGGTGATCACGACGCTGCTGACATAGAGTCCGCGGTCGGTGAATACTCGGATCAGGCGCAGCACGTCGAGGTCGTATGTAATGCCCAGATCGTAGCGCACTTTGTTCTTTGTGATATCAGCGGCGTTGATCGCGATGACGATCTCCGCCTGGTCAGCGAGCTGCATCAGCATGCGGAGTTTGCTGTCCGGTTCAAAACCCGGAAGCACGCGGGATGCATGGTAATCATCATACAGCTTGCCGCCGAACTCCAGATATAATTTATCGCCGAATTTGCTGATTCTCTCACGGATATGGTCAGACTGCATGGCGAGGTATTTATCGTTGTCGAAACCCTGCTTAATCATTTGTTCTCTTCTCCTCTTAATCATGATAAATGAAAAGATCCGGTTCAGGGCATTCCTGAAAGACATCCGGGCGGACAAAGCCGTCATGGGGTGGACGTCTGGATCGGTTTCATATTGTTTTATCGTACCCGTCTATCTATTATCCAACAAAAACATCATTTTGAACAGTAGTTTTTTTATTTTTCTTTTCAAAATCCATATACTTATGCTATGATGATGGTAACTATGGGAGAAGAACAGGAAGGACAAATATGAAAAAAATGCTATTTGCGTTCTCCATGGCGGGGATCCTGCTGTTATCAGCATGCGGAAGACCGGCAGCGGAGGAGACAGAGGCGGCAGAGACAACAGCGGAAGCGGAACGTGCGCAGGAGACCAGCGGTGTCCTGGTGATCGAGGATGCCGGAGAAGATAAGAACAAAACAATCTCCGTGCGGATCGTGGATTCCTCGAACCCGGCGCTTCCCGGGCGTGAGGCGAAGAAAGTCCGCGGCATCTACATCACAGGTCCTGTGGCCGGAAATGAGGAAGTCTTAAACGGAGTTCTGGACGGCGCCCTGGCGGCTGGGATCAACGCGGTGGTCATCGACTTTAAGGAGGACCAGGGGAGGATCACATGCCCGGTGAGCGCTGCGACCGTGAATGAGATCGGTGCCAGCATTCTTTACGTCCGTGATATGAAAAGCCTGATCGAAAGCCTGAAGGAACGGGATCTCTATGTGATCGCGAGAGTTGCGGCTTTCCGGGATTCTTACCTTGCGGAGAAGAAGCCGGAGTGGAGTCTGACACTGCCGGACGGAAGTCTGTACCGGGATCGCCAGGGGATGGCCTGGGTGGATCCGTACCGCCACGAAGTCTGGGATTATCTTCTGGAAGTTGGGAATGAGGCGAAGGAACTTGGCTTTGATGAGGTCCAGTTCGATTATCTGAGATTCCCGAATGAGGCATCGGCCGGACAGGTCGTCTACGATGATGCGGTGATCCGGGGACGTTCCAAGACGGATACGATCCTGGAGTGTGCCAATTATTTATATGAAAATCTCGCATCCCAGGGACTTTTCGTGTCGGCAGATGTGTTCGGCACGATCATCGGGAGTGGAGTGGATTCCAGCGCTGTCGGCCAGGATTATACGGAGATGGCGAAGATCCTCGATTATATCTGCCCGATGATCTATCCGTCCCACTATAGTTCCGGAAACTTCGGGCTGGAGCATCCGGATATGGAACCTTATAAGACGATCTTCGGAGCGCTCCAGAAGTCCGGAAAAGTCCTGCTCGACGCGTCGAGAGCCGATAACCATGAGAGCCGCCAGGCAATTGTGCGCCCGTGGCTTCAGGACTTTACGGCGACATACCTCGGAGAGGGCAATTATATCACCTACGGGGCCACTGAGGTCGCAGAGGAAGTCCGCGCCGTGCAGGATGCCGGATATGAGGAATGGATGCTGTGGAGCGCTGCGAATAAATACCACTTAGAGGGACTTTCTGCGGACGGAAGCAGCGCGGCTGCGGCGGAAGTTTCGACAGAAACTTCTGAAGAAGGCGAGACAGCGGCTGAAGATGCAGACGGGACTTCTGAGGCTGAGTCCGCGGCAGAAACCGCGCAGCAATAGAAAAGTATGCTATTGTACACGGGCAGAAATTTCCTAAACTGAAAATTCTGCAACATACAGCAGAAATCGAAAAATATAGTCACAAAACTTTATGTTTGTACCGGCCGGCGTCTGAAAAACGCCTGTCGGCCTGACAGAGCAGAGAGTAAAGTCATAGAACCTTATGCCAAAGGAGACACCGTCCTGAAAGGGGCGGCCGGACCTGGCAGAATGGAGAACAAAAAATGGAACAGATTCGTAAAACACCAGTGCCGGGAGAATTCTACCGGCACTTTAAAAATAAGTTATACCAGATCATTGCGGTCGCAACCCACTCGGAGACCGGGGAGGAGATGGTCGTCTACCAGGCTCTGTACGGGGATTTCAAGGTGTGGGTGCGCCCGTTATCGATGTTTTTGGAGGAGGTCGACCGGGAGAAATACCCGGATGCGGCGCAGAAATACAGGTTTGAGAGAGTACGTCTCGTGAAACCGAAAGATGCGGGTCAGTCCGGAACGAAATCAGCTCCTGAAAATGCCCAGCCGGAAAAAAATGATGCGAAAACCATTGATCAGGACGCAAAAAATCCGGCAGCGAAACAGTCAGCAGCGGCCAGCGAAAGCGGGAACGTGCAGACAGCCGGACAGGAACCGGAGGAAGAACCGACGGTCAGCCAGGATCTTCTGGACTTCTTTGATGCGATGGACGAGAAGAATTACGACCGGATGCTGGAATGTCTGACGAAGCTTTCCGCGCATGCGACCCGGAAGGAACTCGATGACATCTGTCTGGTCCTGGACATCAATCCGCCGGCTGGCTGTGATGATAGCTTGTCTCAGATCATGTTCATCAAGCGCCACCTGGCGATGATCAGAAAGTTTGACGGGGAGAGATTGCGTTGACAGAAAAGGAAAATTCTTATGAGCGCCCGACCTTTAATATAGAAGAAGAGCTGAAAAAACTCCCAGCATCGCCGGGAGTTTATCTCATGCATGATAAGCACGATGAGATCATATATGTAGGAAAAGCGATCAGCTTAAAGAACCGTGTGCGCCAGTATTTCCAGAGCAGCCGCAACAAGACTGCGAAGATCGAAAAGATGGTCTCGAGGATCGCCCGGTTTGAGTACATCATCACAGATTCGGAGCTGGAGGCACTCGTTCTGGAGTGCAACCTGATCAAGGAACACAGACCTCGTTATAATACGATGTTAAAGGATGACAAGACGTATCCTTATATCAAGGTCACGACGGACGAGCCGTTCCCGAGAGTCCTGTTCTCCAGGACGATGAAGAAGGACAAATGCCGGTATTTCGGACCGTACACCAGCGCCGGGGCGGTAAAGGACACGATCGATCTGATCCACAAGCTCTGGAAGATCCGGACATGCAGCAGGAACCTGCCGAAAGATATCGGAAAGGACCGCCCGTGTCTGAATTACCACATTAAACAGTGCTCGGCACCTTGCCAGGGCTATATCTCCGAGGCAGAATATAAAAAGTCCGTCTCCGAGGTCATCGAGTTCCTGGACGGAAAATATACGCCGGTCTTGACGATGCTGGAGGAGAAGATGATGGCGGCCTCCGATGCGATGGAGTATGAGCAGGCCATCGAGTACCGGGAACTCTTAAACAGTGTGAAGCAGGTCGCCCAGAAGCAGAAGATCACAAGCCAGAGCATGGAGGACCGCGATGTGATCGCCATGGCGCGGGATGAGGCGGATGCGGTGGTCCAGGTATTCTTTGTCCGCGACGGAAAGATGATCGGACGGGAACATTTCCGTGTCTCCGCGTCTACGGCGGACAATAATTATCAGATCATCGGAAGCTTCGTAAAGCAGTTCTACGCGGGAACTCCGTTTATCCCGAGAGAGATCTGGGTTCAGGAAAAGTTCCCGGAGATGGATCTGATTGCGGAATGGCTCACGAAGCGCCGCGGGCAGGCGGTAAAATTCCTGGTCCCGAAAAAAGGGCAGAAAGAGCGCCTGGTGGAGCTTGCAGAGAAGAACGCGAAGCTTGTACTCGATCAGGATAAAGATAAGATCAAACGGGAGGAACTCCGGACCATCGGCGCCATGAACCAGGTGGGCGAGTGGCTGGGACTTGGAAAAGTCCGCCGAATGGAGGCCTATGATATCTCCAACATCAGCGGGTTTGAGTCGGTCGGCTCGATGGTGGTCTTTGAGGATGGAAGACCGAAGCGGAATGACTACCGGAAATTTAAGATCCGGACAGTCCAGGGCCCGAACGATTACGCGTCCATGGAGGAGGTCCTGACGCGCCGGTTTACCCACGGGATGGAGGAGCTGGAAGAAGAACGGAAAAACCGGGAAGACGGAGAGGAAGCGCCGGACGGAAGATTCGGAAGCTTTACGAGATTTCCGGATCTGATCCTCATGGACGGCGGACGCGGGCAGGTGAATATCGCACTGAAGGTCCTCGATGAGCTGCGGCTCAATATCCCGGTCTGCGGCATGGTAAAGGACGACAACCACCGGACGAGAGGTCTCTACTATAATAATGTGGAGATCCCAATCGACCGCCATTCCGAGGGATTCAAGCTTGTGACGAGGATCCAGGATGAGGCCCACCGGTTTGCGATCGAATATCACAGGAGTCTGCGAAGCAAAGCGCAGGTCCATTCTATCCTGGATGATATTGAAGGGATCGGTCCGGCGAGAAGAAAGGCGCTGATGCGGAGATTTAAGTCACTGGAAGCGGTGCGGGACGCCTCCCTGGAGGAACTTGAGAGTACAGAGGGAATGAATAAGCGCGCGGCGGAGAGTGTGTATACGTATTTCCGTGAAAAAGACCGTATGCCTCAGATCTCAGAGTAGATGAAAATTTCGTGCCCCCCAAAACTGTATCATACGGAATTTTCAGTTCAGAAAATTCCTACTCGTGAGAAGTAACAATTTCGTGACATTCTGCCCGTGATATGATAGGATGAAGATAACTGTGCGCAGAGAGAAAAAGACTGAAGAGAAGTGTTCAAAGTCAGCACGATGCGAAGCTGTCAGACTCTGCGGGACTGCCGGTTGGGAGTTGAAACAGGAACAAAAAGAACAATCGTAGGTTATGTATGTCAGCAGACAGATACAGAAAGGAGAACTTCATCATGTACGGAGTTACCATAGCCGAATTAATAGAAAAAATGGATTTCAAAAACCTGACACCGGAGCTGGATTCCGAAAAGATCGTCGTTTCCCACCCGGATGTCAATCGTCCGGCGCTTCAGCTCACCGGATTTTACGCGCATTTTGACAACGAGCGCGTGCAGATGATCGGAAATGTGGAGATCGCATATCTCTCCGGACTTTCCAGAGAGCGCAGGATTGCGATGTATGACAAGCTGATTTCCAGCAAGATCCCGTGCCTCGTATTCTGCAGAAATCAGATTCCAGAGCCGGAGGTTACAGAACTCTGCAACCACTACGGTGTTCCATGTCTTCTCTCCTCGAAACCGACATCCGACACGATGGCGGAGGTCATCCGCTGGTTAAAGGCAAAGCTTGCTCCGTGCATCAGTATCCACGGAGTTCTTGTCGATGTATTCGGCGAAGGCGTCCTGATCACAGGTGAGAGCGGGATCGGTAAGAGTGAGGCGGCCCTGGAGCTGATCAAACGAGGTCACCGTCTCGTCAGCGACGACGTGGTGGAGATCCGCAAGGTCAGCGATGAAACACTTGTCGGCTCTGCCCCGGATATCACAAGATATCTGATCGAGGTGCGCGGGATCGGCATCATCGATGTAAAGACCCTGTTTGGCGTCGAGAGCGTCAAGGACACCCAGTCCATCGACATGGTCATCAAACTCGAAGAATGGGATAAGAATAAGGAATATGACCGCCTCGGTCTTGAAGACCAGTACACGGAATTCCTTGGAAACAAAGTGATCTGCCACAACATTCCGGTCCGTCCGGGACGTAACCTGGCAGTCATCGTAGAGTCTGCGGCGGTCAATTACCGTCAGAAAAAGATGGGATACAATGCGGCCCAGGAACTCTACAACCGCGTGCAGGCGAACATCGCGAAACGCAGCGAATGATCGCACAGCCTGCTCTGGATAAAAGTGCAGGTGGAATTATATAAGAAGGAGAAACATTCATGGAAATCAGAACAAATGAGCCGATGGCGCGGCACACATCGTTCCGCGTCGGCGGCCCGGCAGACCGGTTCATGATTCCGGAATCAGAGGGAGAACTCCGTGAGGCAGTTCTGGACTGTAAAGCGTCCGGAAAGCCGTGGTACATGGTCGGAAACGGGAGCAATCTCCTCGTGGGAGATAAAGGCTTTCGAGGCACGATCATCAGCACGGAGCGGCTTACGGAGCTGGAGGTTTATAAAAACGAAAACAGTATCATCGCCGGAGCCGGTGTGATGCTCTCAAAGCTTGCGAACACGGCGGCGAGAGAGAAGCTTACCGGTCTGGAATTTGCGGCGGGCATTCCCGGGACCGTCGGCGGCGCAGTCATGATGAACGCGGGTGCATATGGTTCCGAGATGAAGAACGTGCTCCTGTGGGCGGACGTGATGGACCGGTACGGGACGGTAAAGCGGCTGAAGAATGAAGAGCTGGAGCTCGGATACAGAACGAGTGCGCTGGAGCGCCGTGGTCTCTTCGCAGTGCGCGCAGCGTTTAGCCTGACAACGGGTGATCCGGGCGCGATCCGGGAAAAGATGGAAGAACTCGCGGCAAAGCGAAAAGAAAAACAGCCGTTAGAGTATCCGAGCGCCGGAAGCACCTTTAAGCGGCCGGAGGGATATTTTGCCGGAAAGCTGATCGAGGATGCCGGATTGAAGGGATTTTCTGTCGGAGGCGCAGCAGTTTCCGAAAAACACGCAGGTTTCGTGATCAATAAGGATCATGGAACGGCGGCGGATATCCTGGAACTCTGCAATGAGGTGAAACGACGGGTGAAGGAAAATTCCGGCGTGGATCTGGAGATGGAAGTAAAATTATTAGGGGATTTCTAGGAGAGTTTACGAGCAGGAGTTTTCCGAATGGAAAATCCTGCGGGATATAGTTGCGTTCGCAGATTCTGTGTACAGCAGCTTTCTAAGAATACAGGGAGGAAGATCTCGTTGAGACTTGTAATCGTGACTGGAATGTCGGGAGCCGGAAAGACAACGGCATTAAAAACACTGGAAGACATGGGATTTTACTGTGCCGACAACCTGCCGGTCCTTCTGATCGAAAAATTTGCGGAGCTGGTCATGAACGGACAGAGCGAAAAACAGGATATCGCCCTAGGGGTAGACGTGCGCAGCGGTGAGGAACTGCCGTATCTTGAGACGATCATCCGGAAATGGAGAGAGAACAAATATCCGTTCTCGATCCTGTTTCTGGACTCCTCCGATGAAGTCCTGATCAAGCGTTTTAAGGAGACGAGACGGAGCCATCCGCTCTCAAGGACGGGGCGCGTGGAAAAAGGGATCGAGCTGGAGCGGGAAAAACTCGCTTTCCTGAAAAAAGAGGCCGACCAGGTCATCGACACCAGCAGACTTCTGACAAAGGAGCTGCGCCATGAGCTGGAGAATCTTTACCGGGGAAACGACGGACACAGCAGCATGTTTATCACGGTCCTGAGCTTCGGCTTCAAATACGGGATCCCGGCGGACGCGGACCTCGTGTTTGATGTGCGGTTCCTCCCGAATCCTTACTATGTGGAAGAACTGCGGTTTCACACGGGAACAGAAAAAGCGGTGCAGGACTATGTGATGCAGGGCGGTACCGGGGAAGAATTCCTGAAGAAACTGAATGACCTTCTGGAATTTGTGATCCCGAAGTATGAACAGGAAGGAAAAACGCAGCTTGTGATCGCGATCGGGTGCACCGGCGGACGTCATCGTTCGGTGACGATCGCAGGAGAAGTATTTAAGCGTCTGACGGAGTCCGGGCGGTATGAGATCCGGCTGGAACACAGAGACGCGGGGAAGGATGGAGGAAAGTAGTCATGTCTTTCTCTTCCAGGATCAAGGAAGAACTTTCCAGGCATATGAGCGCAGCAAGGCACTGCCAGATCGCTGAGATCGCAGCGATCTTAAGTCTTTGCGGTCGGATCCAGATCTCCGGAGACGATCATTACAGCATCAAGATCCATACAGAAAATGTGACGGTTGCCAGAAAGTGCTTTACATTATTGAGAAAAACATTTAATATAGAAACTGACATTTCTATACGGAGGAACGCGCATCTTGGGAAAAACAGGATCTATTCAGTCTGTGTCAAACAGCATGAGGACGCGCTCCGTGTATTGAAAGCCACAAAACTTCTATCGGAAGACGGGGAGATTGGGGAGAATCTTTCTGTGGTGGGAAATGTGGTCGTCCAGAACCCCTGCTGCCGCAGGGCATTTTTGCGCGGCGCTTTTCTCGCATCAGGATCGATCAGTGATCCGGAGAAGTTTTACCATTTTGAGATCGTCTGCGCGACAGAGCCCAAAGCGCGCCAGATCCAGTCCATTATGGCGACGTTTGATATCGATGCAAAAATTGTCATCCGCAAACGCTACTATGTGGTATATATTAAAGAGGGAAGCCAGATCGTAGATATCCTGAATGTGATGGAAGCCCATCTGTCACTGATGGAGCTGGAGAACATCCGCATTTTAAAAGAAATGCGCGGAAATGTAAACCGCCAGGTCAACTGCGAGACGGCAAATATTAACAAGACAGTGTCTGCTGCCGTGAAACAGATCGAGGATATTGAATTTATCCGCGACACGGTGGGATTTGAAAGTCTCCCGGATGGTCTTGCGCAGATCGCGCGGGCAAGACTTCTGAAACCTGAGGCGACACTGAAGGAACTGGGCGAAGACCTGGAACCGCCGGTTGGAAAATCCGGTGTCAATCACCGCCTGAGAAAGCTTGGTGAGATGGCGGAAAAATTGCGGGACCAGGGGACAGATAGCTGAATGGAAATTGGTTACTTCCATTCTTTTGTGCAATTGAGGAGGATTATTATGACAAAACGTACGGTGACCATTGAACTTGCTTCTGGTCTGGAGGCTCGTCCGATCGCAATGTTAGTACAGCTTGCGAGCAGCTACGAGAGCACGATCTACGTCCAGAGCGATAACAAAAAGATCAATGCGAAGAGCATTATGGGCATGATGACACTTGATCTTCCGGTCGGCGAGCAGGTGATCGTGACAGCGGACGGAGTGGACGAAGAAAAAGCAGTAAACGATATTGAAAAATATCTGAGTAATAACTAAGGAATAAGTCAGGACATGCACCGGTTTACAGTAAAAAGCGTGTTGCAAGCTTGCTTGCATAAGCGTTTTTTACTGTAAATCGGTATACGGACGACGTCCGTGCTTCTTGTACGCCTGAAGGGCGGACAAGAAGATGCATGTCCGCGAAGAGATATATTCAAACAACGGGACTGCCGCCTTTCGGGGCGGCGGTCTTTTTCTGATAAATGAGAAAGAAACGGAGGAGACAGATGGCATTTACACACTTGCACGTCCATACAGAGTACAGTCTTCTGGACGGATCCAGTAAAATCGGAGAGCTGGCGGCCCGGGCGAAGGAACTCGGCATGGACAGCATGGCGATCACCGATCACGGTGTCATGTACGGTGTGATCGATTTTTACCGTGCGGCCCGCGCGGCGGGGATCAAACCGATCATCGGCTGCGAGGTGTACGTCTCCCCCGGATCGAGATTTGACCGGGAGACCGTTCACGGTGAGGACCGGTATTACCATCTGGTCCTTCTCGCGGAAAACAATACCGGTTACCAGAACCTGATGAAGATCGTCTCCAAAGGCTTTGTGGACGGCTTCTACTACAAACCGCGGATTGATGAGGAGGTCATGCGGGAGTATCACGAAGGGATCATCGCGCTGAGCGCCTGCCTGGCCGGTGAAGTTCCGAGATATCTGGAAAAAGGACTTTACGAGGAGGCGAAGGAGGCGGCAAAACGTCACCTGGAGATCTTCGGTGAGGGAAACTATTTCCTGGAACTCCAGGACCACGGTATCCCGCTGCAGCGCCAGGTCAACCAGGGGATCATGCGCCTCTCAAAAGAACTGAACATCCCGTTAGTGGCGACAAACGACTGCCACTATATCAACGCCGATGACTGGGAGGCCCACGACATCCTGCTCTGCATCCAGACGGGAAAGAAAGTCTCCGATGAGAACCGTATGCGCTACGAGGGCGGACAGTACTATGTAAAATCCGAGGAGGAGATGCGGCAGCTCTTCCCGTATGCCCCGGAAGCGATCGAGAACACCCATAAGATCGCGGAACGCTGCAACGTGGAGATCGAGTTCGGCGTCACAAAACTGCCGCGGTTTGATGTGCCGGATGGATACGATTCCTGGGGCTATTTAAACCACCTCTGCGATGAAGGATTTGCACTGCGCTACCCGGATGATGACGGGACACTCCGCGCGCGCCTCGACTATGAACTCGGAACCATCAAGAGCATGGGATATGTGGACTACTTCCTGATCGTGTGGGACTTCATCAACTTCGCGAAATCCCACGGGATCGCGGTGGGACCGGGACGAGGTTCCGCGGCGGGAAGTATCGTGGCATACTGCTTAAAGATCACGGATATCGATCCGATCCGCTACCAGCTTCTCTTTGAGCGTTTCTTAAACCCGGAACGAGTCTCCATGCCTGATATCGACGTGGATTTCTGCTACGAGCGCCGTCAGGAAGTCATCGACTATGTCGTGGAAAAGTACGGAAAAGACCAGGTGGCTCAGATCGTGACCTTCGGTACCCTGGCGGCCCGCGGTGTGATCCGCGATGTGGGCCGTGTCATGGACCTTCCGTACAGCCTGTGTGACCAGGTGTCGAAGATGGTGCCGGCAGAACTCAACATCACGCTCGATCTGGCGCTGCAGAAGAATCCGGAGCTGAAAGCGCTCTATGAGTCGGATGAGCAGGTGAAAAAGCTCATCGATATGAGTAAGAGGCTGGAAGGACTCCCGCGCCACACCTCGATGCACGCGGCTGGCGTCGTGATCTCAAGGACCTCCATCGATGAGTACGTCCCGTTATCGCGAGGCGCCGACGGAACGATCGTGACCCAGTTTACAATGACGACGCTGGAAGAACTGGGACTTTTAAAGATGGACTTCCTGGGGCTGCGCACGCTCACCGTGATCCAGGATGCTGTGAAGATGATCGAGAAAGACTATGGTGTGAAACTTGATCTGGAACACATCGATTATGATGATAAAAAAGTCATGGATTCTCTCGGGACCGGAAAGAACGAGGGTGTGTTCCAGCTGGAAAGCGGCGGCTTCAAGACCTTCATGAAGGAACTGAAGCCGACAACACTGGAAGATATCATCGCCGGAATCTCCCTCTACCGTCCGGGTCCAATGGATTTTATCCCGAAGTATTTAAAGGGAAAAAATGACCCGGCATCCATCACCTACACCTGCCCACAGCTGGAGCCGATCTTAAAGCCGACCTACGGCTGTATCGTCTACCAGGAGCAGGTTATGCAGATCGTAAGAGACCTGGCCGGATATACGCTCGGTCGAAGTGACCTTGTGCGCCGTGCCATGTCGAAGAAAAAAGCGGCAGTCATGGCGAAGGAGCGCCAGAACTTCGTCTACGGAAACGCCGAGGAGGGCGTAAAGGGCTGTATCGCGAACGGCATCGATGAGAAGACAGCGAACCAGATCTACGATGACATGACGGACTTCGCGAAATACGCCTTCAATAAGTCCCATGCAGCAGCTTACGCGGTGGTCGCTTATCAGACGGCATTTTTGAAATTCTACTATCCGAAGGAATTTATGGCAGCGCTCATGACCTCCGTGATGGACAACACGACGAAGGTTTCCGAGTATATCCTTGCCTGCCGGAACATGGGAATTCCGATCCTGCCGCCGGATATCAACGAGGGATACAGCGGGTTCTCCGTATCGGGGAACGGCATCCGCTACGGACTCTCCGCGATCAAGAGTGTGGGGCGTGCCGTTGTGGACGTGATCATTGCTGAGCGTGAGAGCGGCGGACTCTTTAATAGTCTTGACGATTTTGTGTCGAGAATGTCGAACAAGGAAGTCAATAAGAGAACACTTGAGAGCTTCATAAAATCGGGTGCCCTGGATACGCTTCCGGGAACGAGAAAACAGAAGCTCATCGTCTCAGGCGACCTGCTGGAGAGCAAAGCCCGGGAGAAAAAGACGGTCATGGAAGGCCAACTTAGCTTTTTTGATCTCGCCCCGGAGGAAGAAAAGAACAATTTCCAGATCACATTTCCGAACGTGGGAGAGTACGACAAGCAGACGCTGTTAGCCTTTGAAAAAGAGACGATCGGCATCTATGTCAGCGGCCATCCGATGGAAGAGTACCGGGAAGTCTGGGAGAAAAATGTGACGGCAAAAACCTCCGATTTTGTCGTTGACGAGGACGGAAAGACCGTTGTGGAGGATAATTCCAATGTGGTCATCGGCGGAATGATCACGTCGAAAAAGGTAAAGACTACAAAGACAAACCAGCTCATGGCATTCATCACGATCGAGGATCTTGTGGGCACAGTGGAAGTCCTCGTGTTCCCGAAGATCTACGAGAAGAACCGTCCGGCATTTACCGAGGAAAACAAGGTATTTGTCCGCGGCCGGGCATCCATCGGCGACGATCCGGTCGGAAAGCTCATCTGCGAGGAAGTGATCCCGTTTACGGACATCCCGAATGAACTCTGGCTGCAGTTTGAGAACCAGGCATTCTACGAGAGCCATATCGATGATGTCATGGCGGCACTCCGGGATTCCGATGGAAAAGACCGGGTTGTCATGTATTTAAAGGAAGAGCGGAAAATGCGGAGACTTTCTGAAAACTGGGCAGTTCTTGCAGGGCCGGATCTCCTCGGGCGTCTGTACCGGATCCTTGGTGAAAAAAATGTCAAGGTTGTGCAAAAGGTCATTGAAAAGAAGGGGAAAGTGTATTAAAATATGTACGTATACGGCGAATGATCGACAGAATCTTTTTTGGAGGAAAACCAGTATGGCAAAGAAAGAAGTCAGAACGATCGGAGTATTGACCAGCGGCGGCGATGCCCCTGGAATGAACGCGGCAATTCGTGCGGTTGTAAGAACCGCTATCAATAAAGGACTGAAGGTAAAGGGGATCATGCGTGGTTACGCCGGACTCCTTCAGGAAGAAATCGTAGATATGGACAGTGTGAGCGTTGCGGATACGATCAACCGCGGCGGTACGATCCTCTACACGGCCCGCTGTGAGGAATTCACGACCGAGGAAGGTCAGAAGCGCGGAGCCGAAGTCTGCAGAAAACATGGAATTGACGGGATCGTCGTGATCGGAGGAGATGGTTCCTTCCGCGGTGCCGGAAAGCTTTCCGCCCTCGGGATCAACACCATCGGTCTTCCGGGAACGATCGACCTCGATATTGCTTGCACCGACTATACGATCGGTTTCGACACCGCGGTGAATACGGCGATGGAAGCGATCGATAAAGTCCGTGATACATCCACATCCCATGAACGATGCAGTATCATCGAGGTTATGGGAAGAAATGCCGGATATATCGCTCTCTGGTGCGGTATTGCAAACGGTGCGGAGGATATTCTTCTTCCGGAGCGCTATGACGGAAACGAGCAGTACCTGATCAACCGGATCATCGAGAACAGAAAGCGCGGCAAAAAGCACCACATTATCATCAACGCTGAGGGAATCGGACACTCCACTTCCATGGCGAGAAGGATCGAAGCGGCAACCGGGATTGAGACGAGAGCTACGATCATCGGACATATCCAGAGAGGCGGAACCCCGACCTGTAAGGACCGTGTGTACGCATCGATCATGGGAGCCCGCGCGGCGGAGCTTCTCTCGGAAGGAAAGAGCAACCGGATCGTTGCCTACAAAGACGGAAAATTTGTAGATTTCGATATCCAGGAAGCGTTAAATATGAAGAAAGACATCCCGGAGGAGCAGTACGAGGTGAGCAAACTTCTCGTGCGCTGATCACTGCGGGAGATGACTGCCGGCTGCGGGATGCGGGCGGCAGCAGTAAAGGAGCAGGAACATGAGTATCAGAGAGGACGAAAAGATCGCCCCGCACTGTGAGTTTATTCATGTCCACGACAAGGTGGTAAAACAGGTGATGGACGTGATGCCGGAAGGCGAGGAACTCCAGAATCTTGCGGAATTTTTCCGGATCTTCGGAGATTCCACGAGGATCAGGATCCTGTATGCGCTCAGCCAGTCGGAGTTATGTGTGTGTGACATCGCAAGTCTTCTCGGAATGGGACAGTCCGCGATCTCCCACCAGCTTCGGATCCTGAAACAGATGCGCCTTGTCAAGTTCCGCAGGGAAGGAAAGAGTGTTCTCTACTCTCTTGCGGACGGTCACATCCAGACGATCCTCGCGCAGGGTATGGAGCACATAGGAGAATAAGATATGAAATTCACAAAGATGCAGGGCATCGGAAATGATTATGTATATGTAAACTGTTTTGAAGAGACAGTGGAAGATCCCTGTGAGACGGCAAAGATGGTCAGCGACCGTCACTTCGGGATCGGTTCAGATGGTCTGATCCTGATCAAACCGTCAGATGTAGCGGACTGCCAGATGGATATGTATAATCTGGACGGATCCCGTGGTGCCATGTGCGGAAACGGGATCCGCTGTGTAGGAAAATATGCCTATGATCACGGGATCGTAGATAAACCGGAGATCGACGTGGAGACTCCGTCCGGGATCAAGCACCTGTCCATGAAAGTAAAGGATGGAAAGGTGGAACTTGTGACGGTGGATATGGGACGTCCGGTTCCGACGTCTGAAATCGGAGAACCGATCACGGTCGACGGAAAAGAGTACCGCTTTACCGGAGTTTCCATGGGAAATCCGCATGCGGTAGTATTTATGGACGGGATCAAGGATCTGGAGATCGAAAAGATCGGTCCGTCCTTTGAGAGTCATGAGAGATTCCCGGACCGCACCAATACAGAATTTGTGGAGGTTGTGGACCGCGGACATGTCAATATGCGTGTCTGGGAGCGCGGCTCCGGAGAGACTCTGGCATGCGGAACAGGTGCATGTGCGACTGTGGTCGCGTGCATCTTAAATGGTCTTACCGATGACGAAGTCCGCGTGACTCTGCTCGGCGGCGATCTTCTGATCCGCTGGGACAGAGAAAAAGACACGGTATTTATGGCAGGACCGGCAGCGGAAGTATTTCACGGAGAGATCTGAGTACACTCGTGCCTGCAAAGACGCGCACGGTAAGCGCGGATAAAATACGAACCCAGTAATTGACCGGTGGTCATATACCGCAGCAACGCGGAGCCACTGGGCGGTTATCTGTATATAGAGAAGAAGTTCCGGACATGTGACACAATACAAAAACCTGAAAACCGGGACAAAGGAGAGAATTATGGATCATATTGATCGCGAAATTCTGCAGATCCTGCAGCACAATGCGAGAGCATCCCTGAAAATGATCGCGGAGAAGACGTTTCTTTCTTCCCCTGCGGTTTCGGCGCGAATTGAAAAACTGGAGAAAGATGGGATCATCACGTCCTACCAGGCACAGATCGACCCGATGAAACTCGGATATCACATCCTTGCGTTCATCAACCTCAATGTGCTTCCGGAGGATAAGCAGAAATTCTATCACTATGCGGAAGGGATCCCGAATATTCTGGAATGCAGCAGCGTGACGGGAGAATTTTCTGTGATCATGAAAGTTGCTTTTGAGAGTACGATGCAGCTTGACAGCTTCCTTGGTCAGCTCCAGAAATTCGGAAAGACCAGCACACAGGTGGTATTCGCCACCCACGTAGGTCCGAGAGGCGTGCAAGTACAGGAATAGGAATACATACGAAACATGAAAAGGACATCTGAACGAGAGATACGATGGGTATTTCTGGTTCAGGTGTCCTTTTTTCATTCAATAGAAAATGTGTAATTGATTCTGAAGTGTGCCATCAGCCGCGATAGGCTGTGTCAGGGGCGATGCCAAAGGCAGAATTATCAGGTTTCTGCGCGTTGACATGGGCATAGGTTTGCATAAATTTGATGAAGAGCTGTTCCACTGGGTTTGCGAGACTACGATTTCGATAATAGAGCCACGTCTTTCGTGTAAGATAATGTCCTTTTTCATCAATCAGCGGAAGACGGTAAAATAAATGCTCCATTCCGAGAATGACGATTCCAGGGAGAATCGTAAAGCCTAATCCCTGCATGACGTATGAGACGGCGATATTGGAGTCCTCCACAGTGATGGAACTCTGGATCGGCGTGTCAAAATGACTGCTCCACCAGTAATCAATTTGTGCGGAAAGACGCTGGCTATAGCGGCAATGAACCTCATTCATATCCTGCAGATCGGCAAGGTGGAATGGACCATTGCTGATCACATAGATCTTTTCGGCGGATACCTCGATCTTTTCATAGGGCCAGCTGTAAGTCTCACGGATAAAGCCGAGGGAAAATTCACCACTGATCAGCTTTTGGTAATTGTTTCTGGAATAGTTTGAGTGGATATCGAAGGAAACCTTGGGATATTCATCGAGAAAACGTCGAATGATAATAGGAAGTTCACCACGGGCAAAGGGGGCATTTGTGGCGATCCGCAGAGTCCCTGATACATCTTCCCTGGAAAAAGAATGTACTCGCTCTTTTAACTCTTCATATTCGTTCAAGAACTGCTGAGCCTTTTCGACAAGAAAGAGCCCTTCCGGTGTAAAGGCGATGCCACGTGATTGACGAACGATCAGGGATGTGTCGAACTCCTCCTCGATCTGCTGGATTTTTTTTGTGATCGTTGGCTGGGATAGATAAAGCTTTTGAGCTGCCCGTGTGATATTTCGTGTTTCATACAGGGTATAAAGAAGTTTCCAGTCAAAGTTGTCCATTGCAATTCTCCTTTCAGATAATGATATTCAAAAACGGAATTGATACCCATATAATAATTCGATTTGTAAATATCATATCTCCGTATTACAATAAAATCAACATAAATCAAGGAGATATGGAGGTGTTTTTTGTGAATTATGATTTTCTGAAAGATCTTTCTGTGGACAATCTAATGCAGTTTGATCAGAAAATCGCTTCCTTCACACGACATTCTGGTACAGATGAAGAATATCAGGCATTCCTGTATATGAAGGAAAAATATGAAAGTTTTGGGTATCGCACGGAACTTGTTCTTCATGACGCGTATATCAGCCTTCCGGTGTCCGCAAAGCTTACGGTGAATGGGACAGGGGTATATGCCCAGACACATTCTATGGTTCCGTCGACTCCGACCGGAGGCATTTCAGGACCAGTAGTATACGTGCCGGAAAAGGAACTTGGCAATTTAAAACATGGAAGCTTAAAAGGAAAGATCCTGGCGGTGGATGGTAGGGCAACTTTTCCACTTGTGAAAAAGGTAAGTCGTCTGGATCCAGTGGGACTTATCTGTATTCAGGAGGATCCGATCCGCGAGTGCATTCCTTCCGGAGCATGGGGCTCACCAGATACGCACTGTGAGGGATTATATCCGGAGATTCCGATCGTTTCGGTGCGTGAGTCAGAGACAGCATGGATCCGGGATGGAAAAGAGTATAAGGCATGCATGGAGACAGAGGTGGACACTGGATGGAGAAAGATTCCGTCACTGACTGCCTTTCTGGATGTCTGTCCGAAAAGCGAAAAGTATGTAATGTTTACTGGACATCTGGATTCCTGGTACTACGGTGCAATCGACAATGGAACCGTCAATGCGGCCCAGTTGGAAGTTGCCCGTCTCGTTGCCAAAAACAAGGATAAGCTGAAAAGAAATTTCCGCCTTGTCAATTTCTCAGGCCATTCTCATGGACGATATGCAGGATCTGCATGGTATGCTCTTGAGAATTGGATGGATCTTCATAAAAACTGTGTGGCCAATATTAATGCGGACAGTATTGGGGGAAAGAAATCCAGCGATATTACTCATTCGCTGATCATGCCTGAGACACTGGGACTGGCGAAAGAGGTCGTAAAGACACTTACCGGTGAAGATTTCCAGGGAATCCGCTGCCTCAGAAATGCGGACCAGTCTTTCTGGATCTGCGGTGTCAGCAGCGCATTTGCTTCTTTTTCAAAACAGCCGAAGATCAAACAGCCAGATGGAACTGCATCAGTTGGAAAGGGAAATGCCCCTCTTGGCTGGTGGTGGCATACACCGGGAGATCTTCCGGAAAATATAGATCCCGATAATTTCAAGAGGGATGTTTCGATCTTTGCGGCATATATTATGGAGTTTTTATGCAGGGATGTGATCCCATTGGATTTCTCAAGGACGGCCGAACGTATTCTGGCAGTTCTGCAGTCATGGCAGGAGAAGAGCTGTGGGATTCTGAATCTGGAGCGGGAAGTTAGACTGGCAGAACGTCTGAAGAAAACGCTGGAGGAACATGAGTTTACCGCGGAGGAAAATAATAAAAAATTAAAACTTGGAAGAATTCTTGTTCCGCTTTTGAATACGACAGGAAATATCTATCGGAACGACAATGCAGAGAACTACCCGGAGATTCCTTCGCTCATGCTGATCGACCAGTTAAAAAATGTGGAACCTGACAGTATGGATCGCATGGAATATCTCACAGAATTGATGCAGAAAAAAAATTATGTAGCCTATAGTCTGAACAGCGCATTGGAGCTGATGAATTCAGAGGAGGATTGAGTATGGAAAAGCAAAATACAAACGAAAAGATGTCCTTTTTCGATCATATTATTCATGGAATCGAAGTTGCGGGCAATAAACTTCCGAACCCATTTGTTCTTTTTGTGATGGTCTGGATTTTCATGATCGTCCTGTCCCAGATCCTGGCAGGTGTCAGTGCAATCGATCCGGCATCAGGAGAGACGGTAGTTGTTGAGGGAATGCTGAATGCAGACGGCCTGGAATGGGTATTAAAAAACATGGTCAAAAACTATACAAAGTTTTCACCTCTCGGTACGGTTCTTGTCATGATGATTGGTCTTGGTGTTACGACAACCAGCGGCCTTTTAAATGAGGCAATGAAAAAGCTTGCGAAGGTACCGGACCGTTGGCTCGTATTTCTGGTTCTATTCGTCGGAATCTGCGGAAATATCGCAAGCGGCGCGGCGTCTGCAATCGTACCGGCACTGGCAGCAAGTCTGTTCTATGCAGCAAAGAAAGATCCAATCTTTGGCTTATGTATCGGATTTGCAGGTGTTACAGCCGGATATACAGCAAATCTGATCCCGACGGGAACAGATGTCCTTTTAGCAGGAGTTTCAACGACAGCATTACAGCTTGTGAATCCAGAAGGGACAGTTTCACCGCTTTGTAACTATTTCTTCATGATCGCATCCACGATTATTATCGCGGCAGTAGCATCTTTCGTGATCAATAAATTCATGATGAAGAAGTATGGAAAATGGGACGTCAAATATGAAAACTGTCAGGCAGCAAAAGAACTTGCTGAGCAGAAAACTCTGGAAGATACGGTAGTTAATAAAGGTCTTAGGAACGCATTGCTTGCAACGATCATATATTGGGGTGCATTATTCCTCTTTGTCCGCAGCATTATCGTGACCTATATTATTCCGTTCATGATGTTTTTCTTCATTGCAGCAGGTCTTGCATACGGTGTAACTGTTAAGACAATCAAAAATACAAATGATTTTGTAAAAGCAATGGAAAATGGATTAAAGAGCTGCTTAAGCTTCCTGGTAATCGCATTCCCAATTGCGAATGCGATTGAGGCATTCGGACATTCAAACATTGCAAGCGTTGTAGCCATCAAGTTGGCGGAATTCTGCTCCGGAAGAGGAATTGTAGGTCTGCCGTTACTTATCATGCTGATCCTTATCACCAGCCTTGTAAACCTGTTTCTTGTCAGCAGTACAAGTAAATGGGCTCTCCTGGCACCGATCTTCATTCCGTTCATGTATTATCTGGGCTACTCCGCAGAGGGAGCACAGGTTGTATATAGAATCGGTGACTCCTGTACCAACATCATTACACCACTTCAGCCATTTATTGCCATGCACCTTGCAGTAATTCGTAAGTATGATGCAGATGCGGGTCTGGGTTCCATTTTCTCAAGGACACTCCCACTGTCGATGACATTCTTCGTGACATGGGTCATTCTTCTGGCAATCTGGTATATCACAGGCTTACCGTTAGGACCGGGAGGAATCGGATTTACACTCTAATAGAATTATGAACCACTGATATGGAAAATGCAGCAGCATTCCTGAAAAAGGAATGACTGCTGTATTTTTATAATATTGCGACCAATGCCGCCACGATCGGAATCGAGATCAGGGACAACAGTGTGGAGATGCAGATCCCCCTCGACACGAGGGTCACATCCCGGTTGTATTCCATACAGAGCATGGACACGTTTCCGGCGATCGGGCAGCCGGAGAGGATCGTAGAGATCTCTAAAAGTATGCGGTCCCTGATAAAGAATCTCAGAACGAGGAAGGTGATCACCGGGAGAACGAGAAGCTTCAGGAAGGAGAAAAGGTACAGCTCCCGGTCAGTAAATACAGTGGAAAATCTGACTCCGGCCAGGGTGGATCCGATGACGATCATCGCTAACGGTGTTGTTGTGGCGCCCACAGTGGAAAACAGGCTGACTGCATGCTGCGGGAGATGGATATCTAAAAGATAAATGCCGATCGCAAGGAACGCGGACAGGATTCCGGGGGAGAGAAGCTTTTTGACGCTGAAATGTCTGTTTTTTGCGTCATCCCGCGATAACAGATAGACTCCATAACTGAACAGACTCAGGTTAAACGTCATCATGAAGATCGAAACATGAAGCACATATTCCCCACCGTAGAGTGTGGAGATGATCGGGATTCCCATGAAGCCGAGGTTGCTGTAGTTCAGCATGAGCTCATAGGTCGGATTCCAGCGGATGATCTTCTGGATGAAATGGCAGACCACATGGGCCACCAGGAAGATGGAGACCGCTGCAATAAAGATCGGCAGCATCTCCTGATCATGGGGCATGTCTGATCCGGTAACCGCGTTTAAGATCGTTGCAGGCAGGGAGATATTGACGATAAAACGGGAGACCTTCGACTCAAAGGTCTTATCGATCACGCCGAAGCGATTGGCGAGATAACCGGTGAGCATTAAGAGAAAGAGACTTATCATCTGGTTGAATACGATTAGCATAGTAATGAGATCCTTTCGTGAGATTGCCAGAAAAAGTTTTAAGACATGGATGGCGCAGGTCTGGTAATTTATGAATATGATATCATAAATGTATGAAAAAGGGAGAATAATTTTGGCAAAGCAGAACAGTGTCATTATTGATCCGGGACATGGCGGAAGTGATCCGGGAGCGGTATATGGGAACAGACGGGAGAAAGACGATACGCTGGCATTGGCCTATGATATCGGAAATGCTCTGGAACAGCGCGGAATCCGGGTGGAGTACACGAGGATCGGTGATATATACAACAGTCCATATGAGAAGGCGGAAATCGGGAACAGGTCTGCGGCAGATTTGTTTTTATCCATTCACCGGAATGCCATGCCGGTGCCGGGAACAGGTTCCGGGACGATGAGTCTGATCTTCGGGAGGGGCGGCGATGCAGAGACGTTTGCGAGTAATATCAATAAGGAACTTGCAAAGACAGGCTGGAAAGACTTGGGGATCAGCGAGCGGCCAAATCTCGTAGTCCTCAGGGACACGGCGCTTCCGGCGGTTCTCGTGGAGGTTGGATTTATCGATAATGAGAACGACAATGATTTCTTCGATGCAAATATGAGACAGACCGCAGATGCGATCGCGGATGGAATCGTGCGGACGTTTGCGGAGCAGGAAAAGCAGACGTCAGATGTGGAGGAGCCGGGATTCTATATGGTGCAGACCGGGATCTACCGGGTGCGGACCAACGCGGAACGGGAGGTGGAACGGCTGAAAGCTCAGGGCTTCCCTGCGTTCATGACTTTTAAGGATGGATTTTACTATGTCCGCGCAGGGGCATTCCGGAACATGGAAAACGCTGTGCGGCAGGAGCAGGAGCTTCGAAAGCTGGGATATCCGACATTACTTGTTAAAACTTGAAAAACACTGAAAATATCGCAAAAAAGACTTAAAATTCCTGTGGAGATATGTTAAAATACAGATAGAATAAAAAGTATTCCCACGTTTTTTCAGGTACAACTGTCGAAAGGCAGAAGGGGAAGAAGGAGGCATCTATGGCTGAGAATAAAAAATTTGTGATCACGGTCGGAAGACAGTACGGAAGCGGCGGAGCGGAGATGGCGAAGCGTCTCGGTGAGCGTCTTGGGCTCCATGTTTACGATAAGGAGATCTTAAAGATGACTTCCGAGGAGAGCGGAATCCGCGAGAGTTATTTCCACCTGGCGGATGAAAAGGCCGGAAATAAGCTGTTATACCGGATCATCCATTCCCTGATCCCGGAGAATGGAACCCCGTCATTGGGTTCTGACCTGATCTCTTCCGATAACCTGTTCCGGTTTCAGTCATCGGTTATCCGGAAACTGGCGCAGGAGGAATCCTGCATTATTATCGGCCGGTGCGCCGACTATGTTCTCGACGGGACGGAAAATCTTGTCCGGATCTTCGTGTACGCAGAGATCGAGGAGAGGATCAACAAGGTCCGTGAAAAGGGATATTTCCCGGAGGAAGATATCTTAAAGAATATCAAACGGATCGACCGGGAACGCCGTGATTACTACCGTTATTATACCGGAAAGAGCTGGGAGAATCTGGAAAACTATGATCTGATGATCAATACCACAAAACTTTCCTACGATGAGATGGTGGAGTGCGTGATCGACTATCTGAAAATGCGCGGACTTATTGCAAAATAGAGGGAAATACGATAGAATATAGGCGGCTTGATCGTAGGCCGCCTTTTTCTTTTCTGTGCCATGTATCTGCAGGGAACTGCCGGTGGCGGGTTCTGCAGGTAATCATGCGTTGGAGATAAACGGTTGAAAAACTGCTCCGGAAATGAGAAAAGAGCAGACATTTGAAAAAAGCAGGATCCACAGGCGGAATTGTTTGATATGGAGCTTTCGAATTGGAAAATCCGATTTGTGGAATGTAACAGGAGAGGAACAATAAATGAAGATCGCACGCCTGATCCGCGCCGTCCTTTTTGATATGGACGGTGTCATGGTAGACAGTGAATTTGTATATATGAAGTATCTGCTGGAATTCGCGAAGGAGAAGAATCCGGCGGTGAAAATGGAAGATATCAACCCGATGGTGGGACGGAGCAGACAGGACAGCTGGACTGTCATGGAGCAGGCCGTCAATAACGGGGAAAACTGGGAAACGCTGATCAGAGAGTGGGCGGACCGGGATATCTACAGCCAGATCGATTACCGGAAGATCTTTCGCCCGGAGATGAAGACAACGGTGCAGGAATTAAAACGCAGGGGATATATCGTCGCACTTGTATCGTCGACCGGACCAAAGCTGATCTCCAGGATCGTTGAAGAGGTTGGCATGCGCCCGGAATTTGACCTCATCGTCAGCGGAAAACAGTTCAGGCAGAGCAAACCAAACCCGGAGATCTATCACTACACGGCGAATATTCTCGGAGTCCGGGAGGACGAGTGCTTTGTGGTGGAGGATTCGACCGTGGGGATCGAGGCGGCGTACCGCGCCGGGATGTCCATCGCGGGGCTGAAGGATGACCGCTTCGGGTTTGACCAGAGCAAGGCGGATTATCATATCGATCACATCTCAGATATTTTAAAGTATTTATAATGCTTTTCAGGATCGTGGGCAGGTACATAAGTTTAATAAGATCAGGGAAGTCCCCTGCTCCTATTATGTAAAGTAATAAGCAGTGGATGGGACTTATGTGTGCAGAGCGCAGAACAGGATATTATCAAAGCAGAAAAACTTATGATGATACAGGGAAAGCAGATCGTCACAGTATAAAACAGAAATGGAGTAATGACAGACCATGGCAGAAAATAATCAGAAACAGAACGCCCAGGAAAACATCATCCTCTGCGGCGCAAACTCTTACCAGCAGAAATATTATTTCAATGAGAAGTTCAAACTTCTCCCGGAGAACATCAAAAAAGAGCTGCAGATCATGTGCGTTCTCTTTACCGAGGATGTAGGAGGGATCCTTTTCCTGGAGTTTACTCCGGAAGGAAATCTCGAGTTCCGCGTGGAGGCGGAGGACCAGGATTATCTCTTCGATGAGATCGGCAGCGGTCTGAAGATCCGCCAGTATCAGAGGGAGAAGAAGGAACTTCTGGAATCCCTGGAATTATTCTACCGCGTGGTATTTTTAGGTGACAAGCTTGAGGATGAGCTGGGAAAGGAAGAGTGACCGTGTACTGCAACTCGGACAGACCTGCGCATCTGTTGCGCTGACTGCAATAAAATGATATTTTTCTACGAAAATGGCTGTTTCGATATCATAAAATGCGGTTGTTAAGGGGTGGACAGCAACAAATAATACCCGTATCGGAGGACACGGTATGAGAAGAAAAAATTGGCACGGCAGCAGACCGGAAAGTATGTTTTTCGAATTAAACACGGACAGACCGGATGGCGAGAAGAAACATGCAGTGGCAAAGAGAATGAGAAAAATGGCGGCGGCAGCCGTCTTCGCCTTTGTCACAGCAGCGGCTTTTTGCACGACCGGCGTGAGATCCTATGCTTTTAATCTAGGCCCCGGCATGGAAAATTATAATATTCAGATCTACCAGGAACAGCCGGAAAACAATCCTGCCTACAACAACGGATGGACCTCAAACATCGGTCCCGGAGGTTCAGGCTCCAATCCTGGCGGCGGGATCGACAGTGAAAAGGACTATGCCTATTCCAAGGGCCCGGGAAATGAGACGGCGAATCAGTATGCGAAGACGGAAAACAGCACGACTTACATTCACAACACCTACCGGGGCGGCAGCTGGCGTCAGCGGGCCGATGGAAAATGGGCGCTGTACAAGCCGGACGGAAATCCTGTCTCCAGTCAGTGGGCCTATGTCGATGGTAAAACGTATCTGCTCGACATGTACGGGATCATGCAGACGGGCTGGCAGAATGTCAATGAAAACTGGTACTATTTAAACAGCAAAGGAGCCATGCAGACAGGCTGGCTTTTGAAAGAAGGAAAATATTATTTCCTGAATACGGACGGAACGATGGCATACGGATGGGTCAATACCCAGGGAAACTGGTATTACTTCCAGAAACCAAACGGGGACATGCTGACGAATGCTTATACACCGGATGCACGGTACGTAAACGCAGAGGGAGTTTTAATTCAATGAAGTTAAAGATCGGAAATGTGGAACTGGAAAACAATGTGATCCTTGCCCCGATGGCGGGCGTCACGGACATGCCGTACCGGATCCTCTGCAGAGAGCAGGGCGCCGGACTGGTGTGCATGGAGATGGTGAGCGCGAAGGCAATCCTCTATAAAAATAAGAATACGCAGGAACTTTTAAAGGTTGATGACCGGGAACGCCCGGTCTCCCTGCAGCTCTTTGGCTCAGACCCCGATATTGTGGCGGACATCGCAGCAAGTCTTGAGGATGGACCGTACGATATCTTTGATATCAACATGGGCTGTCCGGTGCCGAAGATCGTAAAGAATGGTGAAGGTTCAGCGCTCATGAAGAATCCGAAATTGGTGGAGGAGATCCTCACAAAGCTTGTAAAAGCTGTAAAAAAGCCGGTGACGGTGAAATTCCGCAAAGGTTTTGACGATACCTGCATCAATGCGGTTGAGATCGCAAAGATCGCGGAGAGCGCCGGAGTGGCGGCAGTTGCCGTCCATGGAAGAACGAGAGAGCAGTATTACTCCGGAAAAGCTGACTGGAACATTATCCGCGAGGTCAAAAACGCAGTGAAGATCCCGGTGATCGGAAACGGTGATGTATTTATTCCGCAGGATGCGAAGCGGCTTGTCGAGGAGACCGGCTGTGACGGGATCATGGTTGCGCGCGGAGCGAAGGGAAATCCGTGGATCTTTAAGCAGATCACCCATTACCTCGATACCGGGGAGCTTCTCCCGAGACCATCAGTCGAAGAGCTGAAAGCCATGATCCTGCGCCATGGACAGATGATGCTGGAATTTAAGGGAGAGCTTGCCGGAATGCGCGAGATGCGGAAACATGTCGCCTGGTATACGGCTGGATATCCGAATTCCGCGGCGCTGAGAAATGATATCAATGCGGTTGCGACGTTTGAGGAACTGACGGAACTCATTGGGAAACGCTTATAGAGTGAGAAATGACTCTGTAAAGTCCGGTTATATTAAAAAATGAGATTGTAAAAATTAAGAATAGAAAAAGTTGAATCTGGAATGATATTCCCCCTAAGCAGACACAGCAAATAAACTGAGTCTGTTTAGGGGGATTTTACGTCGGAGATAACGCTGTGAGATATAAAAAACAGACCTGAAAACAGATCTGCTTTTTTGCACACACTTTTGAAAAAAATACATCGATTAAATTGCCGGTTTCTTACAATGAAAACTGTTGCGCCATACTTCCGGACTCGGCAGCCGTATTTGCTACGAGCTGGAACGCGGAAGCTTTGGAGCGCTCCAGGTGGTAGCGGAGCTGCTCGGCGGCTTTTTCCCAGTCACCCTTCAGGCACGGTTCTACGATCGCCATATGCTCCTTGAAGGTTGCTTCCAGACGGAAATTGGAAACATTTCCTGTCATATAGCGGAACCGCTCATTCTGTGTCTGGATCGCATCGTAGCTTCTGTTCAGAAATTCGTTCGGGCATGCGGACATGATCAGTGCATGGAACCGGTAGTCGAGGTCATAGAATGAATCCTTATCCCGGTAAAGCTCCTTGCTCGGATCCCATTTCTGGAAGATATCATAGAATTCCTTTAAAGCGGAGGTCGGGAGATTCGAGCCGTAGTGGATCAGCACGTATGGCTCATACATCATACGGACCTCAAAAATCATATCGATGTCGTTCAATGTCAGCGGACGGACGAGAATTCCGCATTTCGGCCGGATCTCGAGGAGACCTTCCTGTTCAAGGCGTCCAAGCGCGTCCCGTACCGGGGTACGGCTTAGAGATAATTCAGTGGTAAGCTGTTCTTCATTCAAAAAAGTACCCGGCGCATATTGACAAGTGACGATCTTGGAACGGATCGTATTGTACGCCAGGGTTTTTAGGTTTATTTTAGGCATAATGGACTCCTGTCTTTTTCTTCTCAATAAAAAAATATAATATATAGAATCATACTAACACAAAACAAAATCGTTTTCAAGCAGGTGTCGACGGTTTTTGCTAAAAACGTCAATTGGCGTTTTGCACAAGCCCCAAAGCTCGATTTTGTTGAAAAAGTCAAAAGTGGTGCAAATTTCTTAACACTTATTGACATTGAGGTAAAAAGTATTATAATCTGTTGTATACAACAAAGAATACAACAGATTTGATTTTGGAAAATTATACAGAAGGCAAAAATCGTAAAATCAAGGAGGAAACAACGATGAAAGCAATGTATATTGACGCACCGGGTCAGGTTTCTATTAAAGATGTAGAAATGCCGGTAAGAAAAGAAGGAGAAGTATTATTAAAGATCCTTTACGGTGGAATCTGCGGAAGCGATCTTGGTTCCTACCGTGGAACATTCGCATATTTTGATTATCCGAGAATCCCGGGCCACGAGTTTTCCGCTGAGGTTATCGAGGCAGATGAGAACAATGCTTACGGCATCAAGCCGGGAATGATCGTAACCTGCAACCCGTACTTCAACTGCGGACACTGCTATTCCTGCGAGCACGGAATCGTAAATGCATGTATGGACAACCAGACCATGGGATGTCAGAGAGACGGTGCTTTCCAGGAGTACATCACAATGCCGATCGAGCGTGTGTATGACGGTAAGGGAATGGACGCAAAGACACTTGCAGCAATTGAGCCGTTCTGCATCAGCTACCATGGTGTGAGCCGTGCAAACGTAAAAGAGGGAGACAAAGTTCTCGTAGTCGGCGCCGGTACCATCGGTGTTCTCGCAGCAATCGCTGCTAAGGCAAAGGGCGCTACCGTTTACATCTCCGATGTATCCGCAGGTAAGCTTGAGATGGCAAAGGACTTCGGTGTTGACGGAACCTTATTAAATGATTCTCCGGAAAACTTCGAGAAAGGTGTTGCTGAGATCACAAACGGCAACGGCTTTGATGTAACGATCGAGGCAGTTGGTCTTCCGTCCACATTCCAGAACTGTATCGATGCCTGCTGCTTCGGCGGACGCATGGTTCTGATCGGAGTTGGCAAGAAGAACCTTGACTTCAACTTCACACTGATCCAGAAGAAGGAATTAAATGTCTTCGGTTCCAGAAACGCATTAAAGAAGGACTTCTTAGAGCTGATCGATATCGTGAACGCAGGCAAGGCACCGCTCCACAAGATCATCACAAATACATATGCGTTTGATGATGCTGCAAAGGCATTCGATGACTTTGCTCACAACCCGGGCAATATGTTAAAGGTTGTATTTGATTTTTCCAAGATTTCCAAATAATCAAAAATCATGAAGCTTTCCCCGGGAAACGGGGTGCGAGGTCTTCTGCCTGATGGGGATCGGGCAGAGGACCGGATAAATGTTTTTAAAACAAAAACGGAGGGAAACATTATGAAACTCAAAAAAGTTATGGCATTAACCATGGCAGGCGCTATGGCAGCAACAACACTTACCGCTTGCGGAAGCAGCTCTTCCACAACAGAGACAACAAAGGCAGCTGAGACAACAGCAGCCGCAGCAGCAGATACTACAGCAGCTGCAGCAGCAGATAACGGTTCTTCCGATGCTGAGACAGTTCTTCAGGTCGCTTTCGAGAACTCCATTTCCGAGCCGGTTGGACAGGGCTGGGAGAAAGCTCAGGAGATCATCAAAGAAAAATCCGGCGGCAAGATGGCAATCGAGATCTACCCGGATTCCCAGCTTGGTGATAAGTCTTCCTTAATCGACTCCATGCTTCTCGGCGAGAATGTCTGCACACTTGCAGACGGTGCTTTCTACGCTGACTACGGTGTACCGGATTTCGGTATCGTATTCGGACCGTTCCTGTTCGATTCCTGGGATCAGGTTTGGAAACTGGTTGATTCCGACTGGTACAAAGAGCAGTGTGACAAGCTTGAAGAAAAAGGCTTAAAGATCATCGCTTCCAACTGGATCTATGGTGAGAGACATACTCTTACAAACGTTCCGGTCAACACAGTTGATGACTTAAAGGGATTAAAGATCCGTGTTCCGTCCAACGAGATCCAGTCCAAGGGCTTCGATGTACTTGGCGCAACATCCACAGGTATGGCACTTGGAGATGTTTATCAGGCTCTTCAGACAAAGACCATCGACGGTGCTGAGAACCCGCTCGCAACTCTGTACGGCAGAAAGCTTCACGAGGTTGCTAAATACTTAATCCTTGACGGACATGTAAAGAACTTCACAACATGGGTTGTATCCGCTGACTGGTTCAACAGCCTTCCGGAAGAGCAGCAGACATGGTTACTTGAGACAGCAGAAGAAGCTGGTGAGTACAACAACGAAGTACAGCAGGCTGCTGACGCTGAGTACCTTCAGAAGATGAAAGACGAAGGCGTAACTGTTGTTGAGCCGTCTGAGGAAGTTCTTGCCGGATTCAAGGAGAAAGCACAGCCGTTCTATGAGATGGGTGCTGACTTTGGCTGGAGCGATGGCCTCTATGACACAGTTAAAAAGGCTATGGGTGCTGAATAATCCATTTTGCAGTAAAAGCATAAAGTAACTGTTCCCGGCGGAGCTGTCCGCCGGGGCAGTTTTCCCTGATAGGAGTCTGAAAATCTATGGATAAGAAAGAAAACAAAGCAGCAGCGATCCTTGGAAATCTTGATATCGTTGTCGCTTCCATTATTCTTGCGATCCTGATCGTCCTGACATTCCTCGGTGTTGTATGGAGATATATCTTCAACGCGCCATTTACATGGCTTGAGGAGGTTCAGACCTCCTGTATGGTCTGGATCGTATTTGCAGGAGCAGGCGCAGCATTCCGCTCCGGCAACCATGTTGCGATCGAGATGATCGTTGACCTGATGCCGAAGAGCATGCAGAAGATCATGGAAATCCTGATTTCCATCGTAGTTGTAGTCGTAATCGGATATCTGTTCATGCAGAGTATCGGTTTCATCCAGGTGTTCGTAAAGAGCGGACGTTCCACAAGTATGTTAAAAATTCCGTATTCCTGGGTATACGGTATCGCGATCGTATCCTATTTTGATATGATCATCAGCTATTTCTACGCCCTGTTCCACGGCGTAAAATCTGAGGCAAAGGAGGCAGCAAGCAGCAATGAGTAATGTGTTAATGTTATCTGCAATTGTGATGCTGGTTCTTCTTTTCTTCAAGGTTCCGGTATTTATCGCTGTCCTCGGCGGTTCCATGGTTTACTTTGTAATGAACCCGGGAATCAATACCGTTATCTTTGCCCAGCAGGCAATCATTGGTACTGAGAAAATTTCTCTTATGGCGATCCCGTTCTTCGTTTGTGCCGGTATCTTCATGAACTACACCGGTGTTACAAAGAGAATCATGGATTTCTGTGAGGTTGTAACAGGACGTCTTCCTGGCGGTCTCGCACAGGTAAACGTACTTTTATCCACAGTTATGGGTGGACTTTCCGGATCCAACATCGCCGATGCAGCGATGGAGTCCAAAATGATGGTTCCGGAGATGACAAAGAAGGGCTTCTCTCTGGAGTTTTCCAGCGTTGTAACAGCCGCTTCCTCCATGATCACACCGTTGATCCCACCGGGAATCGCAATGATCCTTTACGGATGTATCGCAAACGTTTCCATCGGTAAGCTGTTTATTTCCGGTCTTGGTGTCGGAGGTCTCCTCTGCGTTTCCATGATGATCCTTGTAGGTGTTGTCTCCAAGAAACGTGGATATGGTATCTTAACAACAGAGAAATTAACCTGGTCCAAGTTCTGGACCGCTTTAAAACCGGCGATCCTGCCGTTACTCCTCCCGATCATCATCATCGGCGGTATCCGTATCGGTGTCTTCACAGCTACCGAGGCCGGAGCAGTTGCAATTCTTTACGCTGCATTTCTGGGAATTATCTACCATGAGATGCACGTCAAGGATATGATCCAGGGCTTAAAGGAGACTGTCTGCACGACTGCTTCCATCATGCTCATCGTATCCGCTGCGTCTGTATTCTCCTGGATCCTCACAAAAGAGAGAATCCCGCAGGCGCTGACAGCATGGATGCTTGCAAACATCCACAGCAAATATGTATTCCTGATCGTTGTAAATATCTTCTTACTGATCGTAGGTATGTTCATCGAAGGTAACGCTTCCATGATCATTCTGGTTCCGCTTCTTGCGCCGATCGCTGCACAGTACGGAATCAACGAGATCCAGTTCGCAATGATCTACATCTTCAATAACGCCATCGGCGCATTATCACCGCCTATGGGAACCCTGATGTTCGTAACCTGCTCTATTACAAAGTGTAAGACCGCAGCATTCATCAAAGAAGCAGTACCGTTCTACATCCTGCTTATTATCAACCTGATGCTCCTTACCTGGGTCGAGCCGTTTACCACATTCCTTGTAAATCTGTTCTATTAGGGTAAACTTGCTGCCAGATGGGGATCGCTATGATGCCCCGTCTGGCAGTTTTGATTTATATACCATGAATTCTTTTATATGAAGAAAGGAAATTATTATGGAACGCTTAAATTATGATGTTCTCAAAAAATCTGGTTATGATGGATATGTATTAAAGGACGCACCGGAGAAGGTTCTTCAGTTCGGTGAGGGAAACTTCCTTCGTGCTTTCGTAGATTACTGGTTCGACCTTGCAAATGAGAAGGCAGGCTGGAATGGAAAGTGCTGTCTGGTACAGCCGATCGCTCCGGGTCTTGCAAAGATGATCAACGAGCAGGAAGGTCTCTACACACTGTACCTTCGCGGAAGCGAGAACGGACAGAAGGTAGACGCTAAGAGAGTGATCTCCAGCGTAAACCGCTGCTTAAATCCGTATGAGAAAGAGGATTACGAGAAGATGATGGAGGTTGCTGCAAGCGACGACCTTGAGATCATCGTTTCCAACACAACAGAGGCCGGTATCCAGTATGATCCGTCCTGCAAACAGGATGACTGCCCGCCGTCCAGCTTCCCGGCAAAATTAACTCAGGTTCTCTATCATCGTTACAAAGCAGGAAAGAAAGGTATCATCATGCTTGCCTGCGAGCTGATCGACAATAACGGTAAAGAGCTCTTAAAGTGCGTAAACCAGTACATCGAGCAGTGGGGACTTGAGGACGGATTCAAGAAGTACGTAAATGAAGACTGCACATTCTGCGGTTCCTTAGTAGACCGTATCGTTCCGGGCCGTATCAAAGACGCAAACGAAGTTGCTGAGCTTGAGCAGAAGAACGGCTACGCTGACCCGCTTACAGATGTCGGCGAGGTATTCGGCGTCTGGGTCATCGAGGGCGATGAGAAGTTAAACGACATTCTTCCGTTCAAGAAAGCAGGACTTCTTGACAAAGTATTCGTAACACCGGATATGAGCCCGTACAAGAAGAGAAAAGTTAGAATCTTAAACGGCGCTCACACAGGTTTCGTACTCGGCGCTTACCTTGCAGGAGAGAATATCGTTCGTGACTGCATGCATGACGAGGTTATCAAGGGCTTCATGAACAAGATGCTCTACGAGGAGGTTATCCCGACACTCCCGCTTGACAAGAACGACTTAATGCAGTTCGCGTCCGCAGTACAGGATCGTTTCAACAACCCGTTCGTTGACCATGAGTTAATGAGCATTTCCTTAAACTCCACATCTAAGTGGAAAGCAAGAAATATGCCGTCCTTCCTTGAGTACATCAAAGAGACCGGTAAGCTTCCGGAGTGCCTGACCATGTCCTTAGCGGCTTATATCGCATTCTACAGCAATGACATTCAGGCTCTGACAGACGCAGGACTTGTTTGCAAACGTCCGGCTGGCAACGAGTACACGGTAAGTGATGACAGATGGGCTCTTGAGTTCTACTATGCTCACAAGGACGACTCCGCAGAGGCTCTTGTAAACGCAGTTCTCACTAACGAGAAGATGTGGGATCAGGATCTCACAAAGATCGCTGGTCTTGAGGAGAAAGTTGTCGCTGACCTTAAGAAGATTCGCACGGAAGGAGCAAAGGCTGCATTTGCAAGCTGCCTTTAATTAACATATGAAAGTAATTCAGATTTCCAAACTGGATAATGTTGCGGTCGCTCTTCACCCGATCAAAAAGGGTGAGGAGGTCACTGCCGGCGGTATCACAGTGACAGCCCTTGAGGACATCCCACAGGGCCACAAGATCGCGTTAAAACCGATCAAAAACGGTGAGAACATTATCAAATACGGCTTTGCCATCGGTCATGCGACAGCAGACGCAGAGGCCGGTGCATGGATGCACACCCACAACGTTAAGACAAATCTGGAAGGAGAGATGGAGTATACCTATACTCCGTCCCTCGACTTCCCGGAAAAAGTGGAGCCGGAGACCTTTATGGGATTCCGCAGAAAAGACGGCCGCGCGGCGATCCGCAATGAGATCTGGATCATTCCGACCGTTGGCTGTGTCAATGATATCGCAAAGAAAATGGTCCACGATAATCAGGATCTTGTGAAGGGTACCATCGACGGACTCTATACATTTCCGCATCCGTTCGGCTGCAGCCAGACAGGCGCAGATCATGCACAGACAAGAAAGCTTTTGGCAGCCCTTGTCCGTCATCCGAATGCGGCCGCGGTTCTCGTATTAGGACTTGGCTGTGAGAACCTGACCCACGAGCAGTTTCTTGAGGAGCTTGGCGAATACGACCATGACCGCGTAAAATTCCTGACATGTCAGGAAGTGGATGACGAGTTTGAGGCAGGAAGAAAGCTTCTTGAGGAATGTTCTGCATACGCGGCGCAGTTTGAGAGAGAGCCGATCCCGGTCAGCGAGCTCGTTGTCGGCATGAAGTGCGGAGGCTCCGACGGACTTTCCGGAATCACCGCAAACCCGACTGTCGGACGTTTCAGTGATATGATGGCAGCCAGAGGCGGTTCTACTGTGCTTACAGAGGTTCCGGAGATGTTTGGCGCGGAAGGTTTCTTAATGAACCGCTGTGTCAATAAAGAAGTATTCGACAAAGCGGTCAACATGATCAACGGCTTCAAGAACTACTTTATCAGCCACCACGAGGTCGTATACGACAACCCGAGCCCAGGAAACAAGCAGGGCGGTATCACCACCCTTGAGGATAAATCCTGCGGATGCGTCCAGAAGGGTGGTACAGCCCCGATCATGGACGTTATCGGCTATGGTGATCCGGTAGTCACAAAAGGTCTTAATATGCTTTACGGACCGGGAAATGACCTGGTATCCGCAACAGCGATGACCGCAGCGGGAGCGCACATGATCCTGTTCACAACAGGTCGCGGAACACCGTTTGGTGCACCGGCTCCGACCTTAAAACTGGCGACAAACAGCCAGCTTGCGGAGAGAAAGAAAGGCTGGATCGATTTCGATGCCGGTCCGATCGCTGACGGCGAGACCATTGATGACGCTGCGAAGAGACTTCTGCAGCTTGTGATCGAGGTTGCCGGCGGAAAACAGACAAAAGCCGAGGAGAAAGGCTTCCGCGAGATCTCCATTTTTAAAGACGGTGTTGTGCTGTAATAACAGCTTCACAATTTTTTATGTTTCCCTTATAGAGACACTCACTTTTGGTCAGAGATGGCCGGAGGTGAGTGTCTTTTTTGAGTAATAGGAACTTCCGAGTAATTCCCTATTATATAAAAGGCAGTCACGTGCCAATGATATGCACTCGCGCGAAGATGTAGATTGTCACAAGCAACCGCGCGGGGCGCGAGGATGTGCCAGGGCACATTCATTTTACGGAGCGTCCGAACAAGCCGCCTGTGCAGGTCAGGTGGGCGTCCGCGTGGGATTGTCCTATATTAAAAGACCCCGGCAGTGTCCTGTGAGAGGCACTGCCGGGGG
>OGKA01000174.1_pt1 | contig 78657 bp, 75 predicted proteins | sample 1572211 | NCBI WGS metagenome assembly OGKA01 (sample SAMEA2582125, study PRJEB24529) | metagenome | biome: Human gut stool | place: China | collected 2011 | reverse complement strand
CGGCCAGACCGCTGCGGGCGGGGCTGTGCCGGATCTGTGCACCCAGCCGCAGCAGGTACTCCTGCCGCAGGGCAGGGGCATCCTCCGGCATCACCAGCACGATGGGGTGCCCGGCGGTCAGGCTGGCCAGCGTCAGGGCGGTGGCAAAGGGACCGGAGGCCGCCTCGATGATGGGCTGCCCCGGGGCAAGCTGCTTTTTTTCAATGGCAAGGGCCAGCATCCCCTCGGCAAGGCCGTCCCGGGCGGTGCCGGTGGGGCCGTTAAAATCCAGATACGCGTACAGATGCCCCTTCAGCCCGCAGGCGGCGGCATAGCCCCGCAGCTCCACAATGGGGCAGGCAGTGGTAAGGGTCTGGTAAAAATTAGAGTAGATCGGCACAGAAGAACTCCTTTCAAGAGGATGCGTCCGGTCAGACCGTGTTCGGGAAACTTTGGCAAAAGAGCAGCGCCTGTCCTTTTGCAGCAAAAAAGCTCGCCCTTCAGGAGAGCTGCCGAACGCAGTGAGGCTGAGAGGGTTTATTGGGATACAACACTATTATCCTAACGCAAAGCCCCCGGCTGCGTCAAGATGCCTTTTGGCAAAAACAGCGAATTTTGGGCAGATATTTCAGAAAAAACTCCAAAATCCCCTTGACAAGGGGCAGGGGTTCTGGTATACTCCATCCGTAAAGCAAAAAAACTTTACAACACAGCAAGCACAGACAGCAGAGCACCGGGGGTCAACAGCAATGGCAAAAGATCTGGAAATGGGGTATCTGCTGGATTTTTATGGCGAGGTGCTTACCCAGAAGCAGCGCGAGATGCTGCGCCAGTATTACAACGATGATCTTTCGCTGAGCGAGATCGGCGAGAACTTCGGCATCACCCGGCAGGGCGCACGGGACGCCATCAAGCACGGCGAGACCACCCTGAAGGAACTGGAAGAAAAGGTAGGCTTTGCAGCCCGCTATCGGCGAGTACAGCAGAAGCTGGAACAGCTGGAACAGCTGGTCATTGACACCCGGTTCGAGTGCACCGGCCCCCGCGCTAATATCACCACCACGGAATATGTGGAAACGCTGACAAAAATGCTGGAGATCATCCGCTCGATGGATGAAGCAAACGAAAGCTGATCGAATTTTGAAAGGAGCACCGCACAATGGCATTTGAATCCCTGACCGACCGCCTTGCCGGTGTATTCAAAAAGCTGCGCGGTCACGGTAAACTGACCGAGGCAGATATCAAAGCAGCCATGCGCGAGGTGCGGATGGCTTTGCTGGAAGCCGATGTCAACTACAAGGTTGCCAAGGACTTCTGCGCAAAGGTGTCTGAGCGCGCCATGGGTCAGGAGGTTATGGAAAGCCTGACCCCCGCCCAGCAGGTGGTCAAGATCGTCAACGAGGAACTGGTAGCCCTCATGGGCGGCAGCGAAGCCGCCCGCCTGAACATCAAGAACAAGGGCCAGACGGTCATCATGCTCTGCGGCTTGCAGGGCAACGGTAAAACCACCCACGCGGCAAAACTTGCCAAGTTCTATATCAAGCAGGGCCGCCGCCCCATGCTGGTGGCCTGCGATATCTACCGCCCTGCGGCTATCGACCAGCTGCAGGTGGTGGGCAAGCAGGCCGGTGCACCGGTGTTCACCCTGCCCGGCACAAAGCCGCCGGAGATCGCCCGCAAGGCGCTGGCACATGCCAAGGACTACGGCAACGACATTGTGATCCTGGATACCGCAGGCCGCTTGCAGATCGATGAAGTGCTGATGCAGGAGCTGGTGGACATCAAGGCTGCCGTTCCCGTGGATGAGACGTTGCTGGTGGTGGACGCCATGGCCGGTCAGGATGCCGTCAATGTGGCCAAGACCTTCAACGAGACGGTGGGCGTGGATGGCATCATCCTTACCAAGACCGATGGCGATACCCGCGGCGGTGCAGCGCTTTCCGTGCTGGCCGTTACCGGCAAGCCCATCAAGTTTCAGGGCACCGGCGAAAAGCTGGATGATCTGGATGTGTTCCACCCGGACCGCATGGCAAGCCGCATCCTTGGCATGGGCGATGTGCTCAGCCTGATCGAGCGCGCACAGGATGCCGCCGACGAAAAGGCCGCCGAGGAGACCGCCAAGCGGCTGATGGAAAACAAGTTCGATATGAACGATATGCTGGAGCAGTTCGCCCAGATCCGCAAGATGGGCGGCGCAGGCGCGATGCTGAGTATGCTGCCCGGCGCTTCCGGTATCGACGCCAGCCAGATCGACGATAAAGCCTTTGACCGCATCGAGGCCATGATCTATTCCATGACCAAGGAAGAGCGGGAAAAGCCCTCCATCATCAACCCCAAGCGCAAGCGCCGCATTGCCGCAGGCAGCGGTACCCGCGTGGAGGACGTGAACAAGCTGCTCAAGCAGTACGAGATGATGCAGAAGATGATGAAGCAGTTCAAGAAGAGCCCCAAGGGCTTTGCCCGCCGTCTGGGCGGCATGATGGGCAACCCCAACGCCTTCCGCGGACTGAAATAACAACGGTATACAACCCCGGCGGGGTTTGTAACATATATCAAAAACAACAATTTTTGGAGGATATCTATTATGGCAGTTAAGATTCGTCTGCGCCGCGTTGGCGCCAAGAAGGCTCCCTTCTATCGTGTTGTCGTTGCTGACAGCCGCTTCCCCCGCGATGGCCGCTTCATCGAGGAGATCGGCACTTACGATCCCAACAAGGAGCCCTCTGAGGTGAAGATCGATGCCGAGAAGGCAAAGCAGTGGATCGCTAACGGCGCTCAGCCCACTGATACCGTTCGTGTCCTGCTGAAGAAGTCCAACATTCTGTAAGTAGGGAGGGCTGACTCATGCAGGAGCTGTTGCTGGCAGTTGCCCGCGGTCTCGTGGAGGACAAGGACGCCGTCAAGGTTACGGTGGACGAGCCCCGCGAGGACGGTACCATCGTCTACCACCTGAGCGTGGCAGAGGGAGATATGGGCCGTGTCATCGGCAAGCAGGGCCGGATCGCAAAAGCCATTCGTGTGGTGATGCGCGCGGCTGCTGTGCGGGTCGATGAAAAGGTCCTTGTTGAGATCGACTGAGCACCCTACTGGCCCTTTGCCCTTGCGGCAAGGGGCCTTTTTGTTTAGATTTAAGAGGAAGCACCCTCATCCGGCGCGGACGCGCCACCTTCCCCCGACTGGGGGAAGGCTTTCCCGGCTGGTGCACTCTCATAAGGCTTCCCCCGGCCGGGGGAAGCTGTCGAACGCAGTGAGACTGATGAGGGCGTATTGGCACAAGTTTGATAACACAGGAGCGAATTTATGCAGCAATATCTGGAAGCCGGAAAAGTTGTTACCACCCACGGTGTACGCGGGGAAATGAAGCTGGAGCTTTGGTGCGACGGGGTGGATTTTTTGAAAAAAGTAGGCCGCCTGTACCCTTCGGCGCAGGGCGGCAAGGCGTATAAGATCCTTTCCATCCGTCCGCAGGGGCAGATGGCACTGCTCCAGCTGGAGGGGGTCAGCGATATGGACGCCGCCCGGGCGCTGCGCGGGCAGGTGTTCTACTTTGATCGCAACGATGCCACCCTGCCTGCAGGCCGGTGGTATGTGGCGGACCTCATCGGGTGCGAAGTGCGGGATGCCGATACTGGCAAGGTGTACGGCGTGGTGACCAGCGTGGACCACCCGGGTGCGCAGGATATCTACACCGTCAAGGCACTCGGCGGCAAGGAGTATATGTTCCCCGGGGTGGATGCCTTCCTGAAAGAGCGTAACCCGCCGGAGGGTTACATCCTTGTCACCCCCATCCCCGGCCTGCTGGATGACGATTTTGACAGCGAACGGGAGGAGGAGTAAGCCATGGGAATGCGTGTGGATATCGTGACTCTGTTCCCGGAGATGTGCCAGCAGGTGCTGGATGCCAGCATCATCGGCCGGGCAGCAAAGCGGGGCTATATTGAGACCCACTGCCACCAGATCCGGGATTATACCCTGAACAAGCAGAAGCAGACCGATGATTACCCTTACGGCGGCGGCTGCGGCATGGTGCTGTACGCCCAGCCCATCGCGGACTGCCTGCGCGCGGTGCAGCGCGAGGTGGCCGAGCAGGGACGCCCCGCCCCGCACATCGTGTTTCTGACGGCGGGCGGCCAGCGCTACACCGAGGAGCACGCAAAGCGCTTGGCACAGTACGACAACCTGACGCTGGTCTGCGGCCACTACGAGGGCATTGACGAGCGCGTCATCGAAGCTTTTGCGGACGAGGAGATCTCCATCGGTGATTATATCCTGACCGGCGGCGAGCTAGCCAGCCTTGTGGTGGCAGACAGCGTGCTGCGCTTGAAGCCCGGCGTATTGGCCGAGCAGAAGGGCTACGAGGAGGAAAGCTACTGGGACGGTCTGCTGGAATACCCCCAGTACACCCGCCCCGAGGTGTGGGAAGGCCGTGCTGTGCCCGAGGTGCTGCTGGGCGGCGACCATGCAAAAATTGACGCGTGGCGCGGCGAGCAGAGCCGTACCCGCACCCGTCTGCGCCGCCCGGAACTGTACGAGCAGTGGTGCACGAGCCACCCCATTGCCGAAGTGCCCAAGTGGAAGCGGGGTGAGAATGTCCGGCTGGTAAAGACTGCCGAGCAGTTTGCTGCCGCCGCAAAGCTGTTTGCTGAGGGTCGGCAGGCTGTCTGCGCCGACAACTGGACGCCGGAATACTGCCGCGCTCTGACCGAGCCGCAGTTTTTGCTGCAATTACAGCAGGAAAAGGCGGCGGGCTGGGTGTGCTACCTGCACACCACCAAAGATGTGCCGGACGGCATGGTGTGTGTCAGCCATAAGGCGGGACATATCGAGCACCTGTTCGTCACGGAAAAAGCCCGGGGCAACGGCATCGGCGCAAAGCTGCTGGATTTTGCCCGCAAAAAGCTGCCGGAGCACGCACACCCGGTGCTGAGTGTGCTGAACACCAACACCCGTGCCATTGCGCTGTATACCCGCATGGGCTGGCAGCTGGACGGCAGCACCAGTCTGGAATTTGACCCGAAGCAATACCCCACCGTGACGCGTAAATGCGCACTGGTGCAGATGCGCTACGCAGGCCCTGCGCAGGAGTAAGGCAGCACCGGAAATATCGGTAAAAATACACAAAATTCAGAGGAAAACTCCCCGGCGGTCTAAAAGTTGTTGAAAACTTTTGTATTACCCCTCTAACCTTCGGGGTATAATTTTATTGTCTTTGTACAAAACCTGAAAAATGCTCCCTGTTTCATTGGGAAAAGCGCCAAAAATGCAAAAGGGGACTGTACAACCGTTTCGACTTGCGCTAAAATGAGTGTAACACAACAGGCACACTATGCTTTTGTACACCAAAACGATATTAGATAGGAGCGCTTTACTATGTACGTAAAAGAAGTTACCGTTGAAAATCAGGTTGGTCTGCACGCTCGTCCGGCTACCTTCTTTATCCAGAAGGCAAACGAGTTCAAGTCTTCCATCTGGGTCGAAAAGGAAGAACGCCGCGTGAACGCAAAGAGCCTGCTGGGCGTTCTGTCTCTGGGTATCGTTGGCGGCACCACCATCCGCATCATCGCTGACGGCGCTGATGAGCAGGCTGCTGTGGACGGCCTGATCAAGCTGGTGGAGTCCGGCTTTGCAGAGTAAGTCTGTATCACAAGCAACAGAAAGCGGCGGGGGTTCCCTGCCGCTTTTTTGATAAGCTTTTTACCGGGAGCAAAGGGCTTTCCATTGCCGGAAGCCCCGTCCCACAGACACGGAGGAAGGTGCTGCATGACCAAGGCCGAGCTTTACAAAAAAGCCTGTATGCTGCCGTTGCTGCCCGGGGTGTATATCATCCGGGACAAAAGCGACACCATCATCTATATCGGCAAGGCCAAGCGCCTGCGCATCCGGGTAAGCCAGTATTTCCGCGAGGGCGTGCCCCACGACAACAAGGTCAGCCAGATGATCGCCCATGCCTACGCCTTTGATGTCATCGTCTGTCAGAGCGAGTTCGAGGCGCTGGTGCTGGAAGCCAGCCAGATCAAGGCACATACGCCCAAGTACAACATTCTGCTCAAGGATGACAAGGGTTACAGCTATATCCGCGTCACCCGGGAGGACTGGCCGCGCCTTTCCTTCACCCTGCAAAAGGAGGAGGACGGGGCGGAGTATATCGGCCCTTACACCTCCAGCTTTGCGGCGCGGCAGATGGCAGAAACGGCCATGGATGCTTTTCTGCTGCCGCGCTGCTCCAAGCGCTTCCCGCAGGAGATCGGCAAAGGCCGCCCCTGCCTGAACGCCCATATTGGCAAGTGCATGGCGGTGTGCAGCGGCAAGATCAGCTGCGAGACCTACAATCAGGCGGTCAAAAACGCGGTGCACCTGATCCGCTACGGCAAAAAGGATATCCTGAAAACCCTCAACGAACGGATGCAGGAAGCCTCCGACCGGCTGGAATTTGAGACCGCCGCTCTTCTGCGGGATCAGATCAACGCTATCACCAAGCTGACGGCAGGGCAGAAGGTTGTGGTAGACCCGGACGTGGAGATGGACGTGGTGGCACTTGCCGGCACGCCGGACAGCGTGTGCGCGGCGGTGCTGCGCTTCCGGGAGGGACGGCTGACCGATAAGCGGGAGTTTTTGTTCCACGATACCTCGGATATCGACGCGGTGCGGGAGGAGTTCCTGCCCCGGTACTATCTGGATGATGAACAAATTCCCAAGATCATCGCGGTGGACGCACTGCCGCCGGACGTGGACGTCTTGCAGCAGGCGCTGAACCAGAAACGGGGCAGCGAGGTGCAGCTGTATGTGCCCCAGCGGGGCGATAAAGCGCATCTGGTGGAGATGGCGCACACCAACGCGGTGGAGCGTCTGGCGCGGGAGAGCGGCCGCTACGCTCGGGAGGAAAAGCTGCTGGATGAACTGGCGCAGGTGCTGGGGCTTTCAAAGCCGCCCCGCGCCATCGAGAGCTACGATATCTCCAACTGGGGCGATGGCAGCAGCGTCTGCGGCATGGTCACTTTCAAGGATGGCAAGCCCTTCAAGGCGGGCTACCGCAAGTTCAAGATGAAAACTGTTGCAGGCACGGACGACTATGCCTCGCTGGCGGAGACCGTTTCCCGCCGGGCGGCAGAGTACGAAAAATACGCTGCACAGGCCGAAAACGGCCAGCCAAGCGGCAACTGGTTCGGGCAAAAGCCAGACCTTTTGCTGATGGATGGCGGCAGGGGACAGGTGAGCGCCGCAAAGGAAGCGCTTGCCGGTACGGCGCTGGCAGATGTGCCGCTGTACGGCATGGTAAAGGATGACCACCACCGCACCCGCGCCATCGTGGACAGTGACGGGCGGGAAATTGCCATCAACATGAACCGGGGCACCTTTACCTTCATCACCGCCATTCAGGACGAGACCCACCGCTTTGCCAACGCCTACCGCAAGCAGCAGATGAAGCAGAAAAGCTACTCCTCCACCCTGACCGAGGTGCCGGGCGTAGGCCCCAAAACAGCCAAAGCCCTGCTGGCGCAGTTCAAAAGCGTGGGCGCGGTGAAGGAAGCCACCCCTGACCAGCTGGAAAACACCCCCGGTGTGGGCAAACAGCTGGCGCAGACCATCTACGAATATTTTCATCAGGCATAAACACAAAATCGCCCCTCTTCTCTGGCGCAAAGCCATGGAAGAGGGGCGCTTTCTGTTATGCAGGGCGTTATTCGTCAACGTTTAGATAAATCAGCCCTTTGGCGTAAAGATTCAGGATCCCGTTGGGACCGGTAGAGGTATAGCGTTTATCATATTCCTTATTGCCGATGCGTACAACGTTATCCGTGCGGGCGTCGGTCGTGTAGTCGGCGGGGTCGCCATCCAGATGCAGACGGATGCAGCGGGTTGCAGCGATACTGGCGTATTCCGCAATGGAAAGGTGATCGATATTGCACCCGCCAACAGGCAGCTCGACCAGCAGGTCGCGGGTCACGGTCAGGTTTTCGGCACGCAGACCGCCATTGTTCAGCGCAACAGTCAGCGTTTTCAGCTGCATGGGCGCAAGGCGGACATCGCCGGTCTCCAAGCTGATGATCAGCCGGGTGAGGGCGTCTGCCGGGATGGTGACGGTGAGCATGGCTTCCGGGGCATCCTCGGCTACCTGCCAGTTTTCCGGCATTTCAAAGGTCAGGGTAGTGCGGCCATCCCCGCCGGTGGTGCGCAGAACGGGCGAATGCGGGAAGTTATCGAACTGGAAGGTGGCGTATTTGTCCGAGGTGAGGGACGGGTCGGTGACAAAGGTCACAGATCCGTAGTTCAGGCTGAGCTTCAGCTCCTGATCCAGCTTTTCCAGCGGGATCTGCAGGGTGCTTTCCCCAAGGTCATCAGCAGGAATGGTGAGGGGGACGGTATCGGCTAGGACAGCGAGGTAGCTACTGCTGGCCTCCTCCGGGACAGAGCTGCTGTCTGCTGCCGGGGACGCAGGCTCGACCGGCTGCACCGGGGTGGCCTTGGAGTGCTGGAAGAAAAAGCAGGCCAGCACCAGCACCGCCAGCCCGCCGCCCAGCACCATGCGCCAGCGAGAACGCGGGGCAGAGGATGCCGGGGCGGCAGAGACGCCTTGCGGGCTTTGCTCGTCCAGAATCTTGCGGGCGACCTCCTCGGGGCTGCCCAGCTCCGCAATGGCGCGGGCTTCGTTCTCCGGCCCGGCGGCGTCCAGATAATCTTCGTAATAACTCAAAGCGTCCTTGCGCTCGGCCTCCGGCAAAGGAGCCAGAAGCTGCTCCAGCGCAGCAAGAAATGCAGTACGGGTCATAGATCATTCCACCTCTCTGAAAAATGTGTCAATGGAAGAACGGTAGTGGCTCCACTCCTGCGCGTAGGCGGCAAGCTGCGCCCGCCCGGCGGCGGTGATCTGATAATAGCGGCGGTTGCGGCCATTGAAGGGTGCATCGTAGACCGTGAGCAGCTGGTCTTTCTGCAGCCGGCGCAGCACCGGGTACAGGGTGGATTCGCTCAGTTCCAGCGTGTGGGTGATCTGTTGGGTGATCTTGTAGCCGTAGGTACCTTCCGGCTCCTGCGCCACCACGGACAGCACAATGGCGTCCAGCAGCGCGGCACTGATGGGAAAACTCATGTGGGAACAGCCTCCTTTCAATATGGTGTGTTTCTATAATATTATATATCATATAATATTGCATAAGTCAATAGGAAGTTTGTCCTCTCAGTTTCGCTGCGCTCGCCAGCTCCCCCGAAGGGGGAGCTTTACCGCACGGACTGGCAGATAACAAAAAAGCTCCCCCTTTCGGGGGAGCTGGATGCGAACGAAGTGAGCAGACTGAGAGGGTCGAGCTTCTTAGTTTTCAGAAGAGATATCCTGTCCGAAATACTTCTCGCTCAGGGTCTTTAAGGTACCGTCGGCGCGCAGCTCCTCAATGGCGGTGTTCAGCGCGTCCAGATAGGCGGTGTCCTCGCTCTTGAGCACCGGGATGGCCACATGAGAGGCTTCAGCGGTCTGTGCCACCAGTTTGAAGTCTGCGTTCGGGTGGACATTCAGGTAGTCGTAGAAGGAAACGTCCGCGTTCAGGGTGGCGTCAATGCGGCCTGCGGTCAGCAGCTGGATGGTCTCCTCCAGCGTGTCGATGCCCTGCACGGTAGCGCCGTAGCTTTCGGCCAGCTCCATGTAGGTGGAAGCCAAACTGTTGGCGGTGGTCTTGCCCTTCAGGTCCTCAAAGCTGGTAATGTCGGTATTGTCCTTGCGTACAGCCAGCGCAGTGTGGATGTAGCCGTAGGGGGTGGTAAACGCATAGGTCTTGGCGCGCTCCTCGGTCACCTCCACGCCGTTGCACACCATGTCGTAGCGGCCTGCGTCCAGACCGGCAAACAGGCTGTCCCAGTCGCTCTCCACATACTCCGGCTCCACGCCCAGCTTTTCGGCAATGGCGCGGGATACCTCCACGTCATAGCCCACCAGCGTGTCGGAGGCATCGTGGTAACTCCACGGCTGCCATGCACCTTCCAGTGCCACCACCAGCTTGCCGCTCTTCTGGACGCTGTCCAGTTTATTCAGCGTTGCGGAACTGGCAGTACTGGCGGCGGTGTCCTTGGAAGAGCAGCCGGTCATGGACAGCACCCCGGCTGCGGCCATAACACCCATCAGAGAGATAAAGGTTCTTCGTTTCATAAGTAAAAATTCCTTTCTGTCGTGAAAAATGCAAAAAGAGAAGTGGTTTTATTCCGTATGGGCGATCCTGCGCAGGAAGGCCCGGGTGCGCTCCTCCTTGGGGGATGCAAAGAACTGCTGAGAGGGTGCCTGCTCCACCACCACGCCGTTTTCCATAAACACGGTCTTGGAGGAAACATTGCGGGCAAAGCCCATCTCGTGGGTGACCACCAGCATGGTCATGCCCTCCTCGGCCAGCTGCCGCATCACGCTGAGCACCTCGCCGGTCAGCTCCGGGTCAAGGGCGCTGGTGGGCTCGTCAAAGTAAATAATTTCCGGGTCGGCGGCAAGGGCACGGGCGATCGCCACCCGCTGCTGCTGCCCGCCGGAAAGCTGGCGGGGGTAGTAGTCGGCGCGGTCGGCAAGCCCTACCTTGGCAAGCATCTTCATGCCGATTTCATCCGCCTGCTCCTTGGGCAGCTTACGCGCCACGATCAGCCCTTCGGTCACATTCTGCAGGGCAGTCTTGTTGCGGAACAGGTTGTAGTTCTGGAACACAAAGGCCGTCTTTTTGCGCAGCCGGGCAATGTCGGTGCGGCTGGCATGGGCAAGGTCGAAATTTTCGCCGTCAAACACCAGCTGCCCGGCATCGGCAGTCTCCAGAAAGTTCAGGCAGCGCAGCAGGGTGGTCTTGCCGGAGCCGGACGGCCCAAGAATGGCCACCACATCGCCCTTTTCCACGGTCAGATCTACGCCGCGCAGCACGGGCAGCTCGCTGGCGACCTTCCGTGCACCGGGGCGGTGGAAAAGGCCGGGCTTTGCGTAGGTGCGGAAGGTTTTTTGCACATTGCGGATCTCTAACATAGCCATAGGTGCTCACCCTCCCTTTTTACTGGAAGCCGCGGGCGTTGAGCTGACGTTCCAGCAGCGCCTGCAGCTTGGTGATGACGGTACAGAACAGCAGATACACCACAGCCACCTCACAGTAGATGGGCAGGAAGATGTAGGTGCGGGCGGCTACCCGCTGCCCGGCCATGAACAGCTCTGCCACCGTGATGTTGGACGCCAGCGAGGTGTCCTTGATCATACCGATAAGGGAGTTGGACAGCGCAGGCACAGCGGTGCGCAGCGCCTGCGGCAGCACGATGCGGCGCATGATCTGCCACCAGCTCATGCCCACACAGTACCCGGCTTCCAGCTGCCCCTGCGGCACGCTTTCCAGCGCACCGCGCATGGTCTCGGCGCAGTAAGCACCCTCGTTGAAGGCAAAGGCAATGACTGCCGCCGGAAAGGCGTTCAGCATGATGCCCACGCTGGGCAGGCCGTAAAAGATGATGAACAGCTGCACCAACAGCGGCGTGCCCCGGATGACCCAGATATAGAACCGGGCGATCTGCCGCAGCACCGGCACATTGGCGTACTGCACCAGCGCCACCGCCACCGCGATGATCATGGCAAAAAAGAAGGAGAGAAGGGTCAGCGGAATGGTCATGGTCAGGCCTGCCGTCAGGATGCGGGGCAGCGCCTCCACCAGCACGCTGACCGTGCGGTTGGATAAAAGTGCTTCAAACATCGGTTTTTCCTCAAAGCTTAAAAATACGCGCTCCGGCAAAGCTTTTGCCGACCAAAGCAGTATACACCTTAAAGTAGGGTCAAAGTCAAGAGACTGAGTCACCAATCCCTACAAAACCTACCAGAATACTATAATAACATGAAATGCCCCGCAGCGCAAACGGTTTGTACAAAACGTGTGATGTGACCGAAAAATTGCATGAACTTGTTAAATATTTGTGCAATGCGGCAGATGCTTGACGCTGTGAGCGCTTTCGTGTACAATGGTCATAGTAGTGCGCAGGCGCGGGACAACGGCCCGGCGCAGCGCAAATCCACCGGCAGGGGCTTGCCCCTTGCCCGGTGCAGACACGGAGGATACGAACGTGAAAAAGTTTAGTATTGGTGTTCTGGGTGCAGGCACCTGGGGCATGGCTCTGGCACGGATGCTGACCGTCAGCGGCAACGATGTGCAGGTGTGGTCGGCTATTGAAGCCGAGGTGGATAACCTTTCCACCACCCGGGTGCACCCCAATCTGCCGGGGATGGTCATCCCGCAGGAGCTGCGTTTTACCAAAAGCATAGAGGAAGTGTGTACCGGCAAGGATGTGCTGCTGTTTGCAGTGCCGTCGGTGTTCGTGCGCTCCACGGCGGCCAAGGCGCGGCCCTATATCCGCTCCGGCCAGATCATCGTGGATGTGGCAAAGGGCATTGAGCCCGATACCTTATATACCATGACCGAGATCCTTGCCGACGAGCTGAGCCACGAGAACGGCCCCCGCGCGGTGCGTCTGGTGGCGCTCAGCGGCCCCACCCACGCCGAGGAGGTGGCGCTGGATCTGCCCACCACCATCGTCTCCGCAAGCCCGGATCTGGAGGCTGCCGAGGTAGTGCAGGAGGTGTTCAGCAACACCTGTATGCGCGTGTACACCAACACTGATATCAAGGGCGTGGAACTGAGCGGCGCCATGAAGAACGTCATTGCGCTGGGCGTCGGCATCTCCACCGGCCTTGGCTACGGCGATAACGCCCGCGCCGCCCTGATCACCCGCGGCATTGCTGAGATCGCCCGGCTGGGCGTGGCCATGGGCTGCAATGTCCAGACCTTTGCGGGTCTGGCCGGCATCGGCGATCTGATCGTCACCGCCACCAGTATGCACAGCCGCAACAACCGCGCCGGTATCTTGATCGGCAAGGGCGAAAGCCCGGAGCAGGCTGTGAAGGAGGTCGGCATGGTGGTGGAGGGCATCAACGCCCTGCCCGCCGCCATGGAGCTGGCCGAGAAGTACCATGTGGAAATGCCCATCGCCCAGACGGTGAACGCCATCGTCAAGGAGGGCATGAGCGCCAGCGACGCGCTGCGCAACCTGATGTCCCGCGACCGCAAGAGCGAGATGCCGCAGGGCTATGAGAGCGTGTGAACCTGAAATAATCGAAAAGAGGCTTCCGGAATGTCTGCGGGCGTTCCGGAAGCCTCTTTTGTTTGGCGGGAGGTGTAGTAAAATTATTAAAACTTTTTACAGAAAACAGACACAAAAGGGTAGAAGGTCGGCAAACTTTCTGCTATACTGGAAACGATAGAATTTTTGGTCAGTGCAGCCGGAACAGGGCGGCGGGCGCTGGCACTGCAAGAAGGAGGAATGAGAGATGCCCTCTACCTACGCACACCGCCGCTTTGGCGCAAATGTGCTGGACCATCTGCCCGCGCCGCTGCGGGAAAAGCTGGAGGCGCACCGGGAGCTGTACGATATCGGCCTGCACGGGCCGGATCTGCTGTTCTATTACCATGCAGAAAAGTCCACCCCGGTCGCCGCGCTGGGCAACGCCATGCACGACGAGCCGGGCAGAACGTTCTTTGACCGGGCCCGGCGGGTGGTGCACGAGGAAGCCGACCGCGAGGCGGCGCTGGCCTACGCGCTGGGCTTTGTGTGTCATTTTGCGCTGGACAGCACCTGCCACCCCTTTGTGGAGCAGTTTACCCGGGAGAGCGGTGTGACCCACTGTGAGATCGAGACCGAGTTCGACAATATGCTGCTGCGCCGGGACGGCTATGACCCGCTGACCTTCTTTACCGCCAGCCATATCCACCCCAGCGCGGCAAATGCCCGGGTCATTGCGCCGTTTTACAGGGATATTTCGGAGCAGACCGCGCTGGAAGCCCTGAAGGGGATGATCTTGGTGCATAAGGTGCTGCAAGCCTCGAACCCGGTCAAGCGCTGGGTGGTGCTGACCGGCATGAAGGTGCTGGGCAAGTATGATGGGATGCACGGCCTTGTGGCAAACCCGCAGCCGAACCCGCAGTGCACCGAGAGCAACCGCAAGCTGGATGCGCTGTACGCCAAGGCTTTGCCGCTGGCAGAGCGGCTGATCTTGGAGTATGTGGCAAAGCTGGACACGGACGAGCCGCTGGACGCTGCCTACGACCATACCTTTGGGGAATTTTAAAACCTGCACCGCCCGGCGGTGCAAGGGGAAAAGGGAAATACGATGAAAACTGAAAAATTCAAGGTGACACCGCTGGAGCGGGCATGGATCCTATACGATGTGGGCAACTCGGCCTTTGTGCTGATGATCGCCACGCTGGTGCCCATCTTCTTCAATGCACTGGCCGAGGCCGGTGGGGTGAGCAAGGTGGACTATCTGGCCTACTGGGGCTATGCAAGCTCCATCGTTACGGTGGTCACCGCCATTCTGGGCCCCATTCTGGGCACGCTGGCCGACACCAAGGGCTTTAAAAAGCCCATCTTCATGCTCTGCCTTTTTGTGGGCGTCATCGGCTGCTGTGCCATGGGTCTGGCGGGCACATGGCTGGTCTTTCTGGTCATTTTTATCATTGCCAAGATCGGCTACTCCGGCAGTCTGGTGTTCTATGATTCCATGCTGGGCGATGTGACCACCCCGGAGCGGATGGACATGGTGTCCTCCCGCGGGTACGCATGGGGTTATATTGGCAGCTGCGTGCCCTTTGTGGCCTGTCTGGCGCTGGTGCTGGGCAGCAGTGCGGTGGGGCTTAGTCAGATGACCGCGCTGTCCATCGCGCTGGTCATTACCGCCGTATGGTGGCTGGTGGTCACCCTGCCGCTGCTGAAAAAATACCGCCAGATCAACTATGTGGAGGTGGAGCAGCACGCCATCCGCCAGAGCTTTGTGCGCATTGGGCAGACCTTGAAGCATCTGCCGCAGGACAAGCAGGTGTTCTGGTTCCTGCTGGCCTTCTTCTGCTACATCGACGGTGTGTATACCATCATTGATATGGCCACTGCCTACGGCACGGCACTGGGACTGGACACCACCGGTCTGCTGCTGGCGCTGCTGGTCACTCAGATCGTGGCCTTCCCCTCGGCGCTGATCTTTGGCCGTCTGAGCCAGAAATACGCGTCCAAGACCCTCATCCCGGTGTGCATCGCGGCCTATACCGGCATTGCCGTCTTTGCCTTCTTCCTGAAGAGCCAGTGGCAGTTCTGGGTGCTGGCCGTGGTGGTGGGTATGTTCCAGGGCGGTGTGCAGGCACTGAGCCGCAGCCACTTTGCCAAGATCATCCCGCAGGAAAAATCTGGCGAATACTTTGGTCTGTTCGATATCTGCGGCAAGGGTGCCTCTTTCCTTGGCACCATGATCGTCAGCGTGGGCAGCCAGCTGACCGGCAGCGCCAACGTGGGTGTTGGCTCCATTGCCATCCTGTTTGTCATCGGATTTGTGCTGTTCGGCATTTCCACCCGGACAGAAGAGACAAAGCAGGTCTGACCATTTTATGAAAAAACGAAGCCCGGAGCGTCCGCAGACGTTCCGGGCTTCGTTTTTTTGTTCAGAGGGGGCGCTGTACAAAATGCTGCCGGGCGGGGGCAGCGCAGGCAAAATTATCATGCAAAAAATACATCCTTGAAAAAAGTGGAATTAACCTATTGACAAACTAGGTAGAACGGAATATAATGCAAACATCCAATCCACCAGTCTTGTAGGGAAATGAAACAGAGGTTCCCCGGCGGGTGGTACATAGAGGAATGGAAAAGTTTTACCGGAAGGAGGGCACAAAGATGAAGCTGATCTGGAAAGAACTGCTGCACGCGAATTATCGCTGTGGGCGAATGCATACCAACCGGGCACCGGCATCGGATGTGTACTGTATGTTGCCCTCGGCTGTGCGAATGTACACCCGAATGTGACAGCAACAACTCCGGTAGACCACACTGCCCGGTGCGCCTTTGAAAACGCATCGGGATTTTTTGTACACAATGATAATACTTTTGGTATATTAAGAGAGGCAAATAACAATGTCTGAATATAAATTTGAGACCCTGCAGCTTCATGTCGGTCAGGAGCAGGCCGACCCCGCCACCGATGCCCGTGCGGTGCCCATCTACCAGACCACGTCTTATGTGTTCCGCAACAGCCAGCACGCCGCCGACCGCTTCGGTCTGGCCGATGCAGGCAATATCTACGGCCGTCTGACCAACTCCACGCAGGATGTGTTCGAAAAGCGCATCGCAGCGCTGGAGGGCGGCGTGGCAGCGCTGGCTACCGCTTCCGGTGCAGCTGCCATTACCTACACCATTCAGGCGCTGGCGCAGGCCGGTGACCACATCGTGGCACAAAAGACCATCTACGGCGGCAGCTACAACCTGCTGGCGCACACCCTGACCCAGTTCGGCGTCAACACCACCTTCGTGGATGCCCACGACCTTGCACAGGTGGAGGCCGCGATCCAGCCCAACACCAAGGCTGTGTATCTGGAGACACTGGGCAACCCCAATAGTGATATCCCGGATATCGATGCCATTGCCGCTATCGCCCACAAGCATGGTCTGCCGCTGGTCATTGACAACACCTTCGGCACCCCGTACCTCATCCGTCCCATCGAGCACGGCGCAGACATCGTGGTGCACTCTGCTACCAAGTTCATCGGCGGCCACGGCACTACGCTGGGCGGCATCATCGTGGACAGCGGCAACTTCGACTGGAAGGCCAGCGGCCGTTACCCCAACATTGCCGCCCCGAACCCCAGCTACCACGGCGTCTCCTTTGCGGATGCCGCAGGCCCTGCCGCTTTTGTCACCTACATCCGCGCCATCCTGCTGCGTGATACCGGCGCTACCATCTCCCCCTTCAACGCCTTCCTGCTGCTGCAGGGCACCGAGACGCTGAGCCTGCGCATTGAGCGTCATGTAGAAAACACCAAAAAGGTGGTGGAGTTCCTTGCCAACCACCCGCAGGTGGAAAAGGTGAACCATCCCTCGCTGCCGGATCACCCGGATCACGCCCTGTACCAGAAGTATTTCCCCAACGGTGGCGCGTCCATCTTTACCTTTAACATCAAGGGCGGCCGCGAGGAGGCCTTTACCTTCATTGATAACCTGAAGATCTTCTCTCTGCTGGCCAACGTGGCGGACGTGAAGAGCCTTGTCATCCACCCGGCCTCCACCACCCACAGCCAGCTGACCGATGCCGAGCTGGCCGAGCAGCAGATCTACCAGAACACCATCCGCCTGTCCATCGGCACCGAGCACATTGATGATATCCTTGCCGATCTGGAAGCCGGTTTCGCAGCCGTCCGCGGCAAGTAAGCAGCGATTCTCTTTCCCGTAAAGGGAATGTGATCTTCCTTTTATTCCTGTCCTAGTCTCCATAAGTGTGCGACAAGACCCCCGGCTGCCCGCCGGGGGGCTTGTCATCTCGTTTATTTTTACAACCAAACCCGTGAAAATGCAATACCGGAGCGTCCGTAGACGCTCCGGTATTGCTCTAATAAAAATAATTTTTCCTTGCATCATGCCCAAAGCGCAGGCGGCGGGCATTTCAAACCGTCTTACTCAGCGACCGATCAGCAGGTCGCGGCGGCAGCGCAGACCCACAGAGAGGGTAGCGCTGCTGCCCAGGTGCCGCAGGGTGACGCGGGTGCCGGACTTCTGTCCCTCGCACAGCAGCGAGAGGTTCAGGGTGGTGGTGTTCTTCTCGGTCACCAGCACCAGCGTTTTCACGCCGCTGGCCTGCAGTGCCTGCATATCCTCGATGGTGGTGCGGAAGGTAGCCACCTCGGCGGGGACGTCCAGCGTCAGCACGCCGTCCTTCTGGCGGGCGGTGTACAGCAGCTGCTTGCCCAGCAGACCTTTGACAGTGTAGCGCGCCTCGGTCTTGGCGGTGTCGGCCAGCTCATCGCCGGAGATCAGCATAATATTGCCCTGAATGGGGTTGCCCTCCGGGGCACCGTAGCCGCCGTAGCTGGGGTCCTTTTCGCCCACGGCAACGTCACCGCTGTGCAGTGCGATGTCGCCCTGCACCATCTGCTCCTGCGGGGGCAGATAGCCCTCCACGCAGGTAGAATCCACCTCGGCGGCAAAGGCGCCCACGCTCAGCATGGCAGCGGCGCACACCGCCACAACGGCACAGCTCAGGGTACGGACAAACTTTTTGTTCAGCATCTTCATAGGAAATACCTCCTGAAAACGGCAGCCGCAGGGACTGCCTTGTTTTTTTGCATCATAATCTTTTTTAAACCATGGTTCAGCTGCGGCGCATCCACAATGGAAAACCGCCGTATCTGCTTTGTAAACGGATACGGCGGTCGGATTATTGCAAAAGATTCAAAAATTTTTATTTTCAGGGATTTTCTGGTTTATTTTCGGTGTCATCGCGGTTGAGGATATCCATGAACTCCTCGCCGGTGATGGTCTCTTTCTGGTACAGGTACTGTGCCAGTTCGTCCAGTTTGGCGCGGTTCTCGGTCAGGATGCGGATGGCCTTTTCGTGCTGGGTCTTGACCAGCTCTACCACCTTCCGGTCGATCTCGCACTGGGTCTGGGCACTGCAGGCCAGCGAGGTATCGCCGCCCAGATACTGGTTGTTCACGGTTTCCAGCGCCACCATGTCAAATTCGTCACTCATGCCGTAGCGGGTCAGCATGGCACGGGCAAGTTTGGTGGCCTGCTCGATATCATTGGATGCGCCGGTGGTGATGGAATTGAATGCTACCTCCTCGGCGGCGCGGCCGCCGGTCAGGGTAGCAATCTTGTTTTCCAGCTCGGCCTTGTTCATCAGGTAGTGGTTGCCCTCGTCCACCTGCATGGTATAGCCCAGTGCGCCGGAGGTGCGGGGGATGATGGTGATCTTCTGCACCGGGGCAGAGTTGGACTGTTTGGCTGCCACAAGGGCATGGCCGATCTCGTGGTAGGCTACGATGCACTTTTCGTGGTCGGTCAGGATGGAGTTCTTCTTCTGGTAGCCGGCAATGACCACCTCGATGCTCTCCTCAAGGTCGGCCTGCGTCACGCTCTTGCGCCCTGCCCGCACGGCACGCAGAGCAGCTTCATTCACAATGTTGGCCAGCTCTGCGCCGGAGGCACCGGAGGCCATGCGTGCCACGGTGTTGAAATCCACACCCGGGGCGATCTTCACCTTTTTGGCGTGTACCTTCAAGATCTCCTCGCGGCCCTTCAGGTCGGGCAGCTCCACGGGCACACGGCGGTCGAACCGGCCGGGACGGGTCAAGGCAGGGTCGAGGGAATCCGGGCGGTTGGTGGCTGCCAGAATGATGACGCCGGTGTTGCCCTCAAAGCCGTCCATCTCGGTAAGCAGCTGGTTCAAGGTCTGCTCGCGTTCATCGTTGCCGCCCAGCTGGCCGCTGTTGCGCTTCTGGCCGATGGCGTCGATCTCATCAATGAATACGATACAGGGTGCTTTTTCCTTGGCCTGCTTGAACAGGTCGCGCACTTTGGAGGCACCCATGCCCACGAACATCTCCACGAACTCCGAACCGGAGATGGAGAAGAAAGGCACGTTGGATTCGCCTGCTACGGCTTTGGCCAGCATGGTCTTGCCGGTGCCCGGAGGGCCTACCAGCAGAATGCCCTTGGGCATGGAGGCACCGATCTCCTCATACTTCTTGGGGTCGTGCAGATAATTGACGATCTCTTGCAGGTTCTCCTTGGCCTCGTCCTCACCGGCAACGTCCGCAAAGCGGATGCCGTGGGTGGACTGCACATACACCTTTGCGTTGGATTTGCCCGCGCCGCCAAACATCATGGAGCCCGGGCCGCCGCCTGCCTTTTCCATCAGCTTTTTGTTCATCTGGTTGCCGATGAAGCTGAACAGCAGAATGGGCAGCACGAACCACAGCAGAAAGCTGAGCACCGGCGAACCCTGCTCCACGATCTCGCTGGAGAACTGTGCGCCTGCGTCGTACAGGCGCTCGGTCAGGCCGGGATCGTTCATCAGGCCGGTCTTGTAGATCTGCTTGTTGTCCTTATCTGTAAAAATGATCTGGTTGGACTGGATATCTACCTTGCCGATGTTTTCCTGCTCGGTCATGCTCATAAAGGTGCCGTAGTCTACCTCCTGCACCTGACGCTCGGCCAGCCATGGCATGACCACAAGGTTGATGACCAGCAGCACCAGCAGCACGATGGCATAGTAGATAGCCAGCGGCTTTTTGGATGGCTTGACTTCTTTCATGGGATGTTCCTCCTTCTATATAAAGTGGGCTTCTACCCGTTTGCTGCGTCCAGTATACCACACCTTGCAGCCCGGCAACAGCGCAGCGAGGGCAACTTTGCAAAAACTTAGCAGTTTCTTAACAAAGAGGGCTAAAGCCGCTCAGTTACCATATTATAGGTGCGCAAAGGGCTTGCCGGATGAGGGGGCAGGGGAGCAACGACCTCAATTTTGCATGATTTACCCCATGGTATTGTGAAATGCTTTCATCTTTATCCTGAACGAAACTTCTTGACACTTTCTGGCAGGCGTGCTAAAATTATCTCACTTTCAACAAAGTGCAAATGTGTTGACGGGGATAAAACGATCTTTCTTCTGCGTGCAGAGAGCCGCCGGGTGGTGCAAGGCGGGTGCAGAGAACTTCGGATACTGGCCCCTGAGCGGCAGAACTGAACGGACAAGTAGGTTCTGACGGACGCCCACCGTTACAGGGGCAGCGATTCGCTGTTTTGGCCGATCGTGCAAAGTGGCTGTACCTGACCGTGCAGCAAGGAGAGTGGTACCACGGGTGCCCTGTAAAAGCTATTTACAGGCTCTCGTCTCTCAAGGTTTTCGCCTTGAAAGACGGGAGCCTTTTTTCGTACAACGGTTGCAGTAGGGCAAAAGGCTTCCCCCGGTCGGGGGAAGCTGTCACCGCAGGTGACTGATGAGAGCGCAGGCAAGCAGCTGCTGCCGGGAAATCACCCCTCATCCGGCGCTACGCGCCACCTTCCCCCCAAGGGGTGAAGGCTTTATGCTATTTCAGGAGGACAACAGGATGATGGACGCTACCAAGTACGCACCGGGGTACTACCCGGTACCCGCCGGTTATGACAGCTGGGTAAAAAAAGACCATATTGAAAAGGCTCCCGCATGGTGCAGTGTGGATCTGCGGGATGGCAATCAGGCGCTGATCGTGCCCATGAGCCTTGCAGAAAAGCTGGAGTTCTTCCAGATGCTGGTGAAGATCGGCTTCAAGGAGATCGAGGTGGGCTTCCCCGCCGCCAGCGAGACCGAGTACGAGTTCCTGCGCACTCTGATCGAAAAGGACATGATCCCCGCCGATGTCACCGTACAGGTGCTGACCCAGTGCCGCGACCACATCATCCGCCGCACCTTCGAGGCGGTCAAGGGCGCACCCCGGGCGGTGATCCACTTCTACAACTCCACCTCCGTGGCACAGCGGGAGCAGGTGTTCCACAAGTCCAAAGAGGAGATCAAGCAGATCGCCGTGGACGGCGCAAAGCTGGTCAAGCAGCTCAGCGAGGAGTACGAGGGCAACTTCCTGTTCGAGTACAGCCCCGAAAGCTTTACCGGCACCGAGGTGGACTACGCCGTAGAGGTGTGCAACGCCGTGCTGGATATCATGCAGCCCACCCCGGAGCGCCCCATGATCATCAACCTGCCGGTGACCGTGGAGATGAGCATGCCCCATGTGTACGCCAACCAGATCGAGTATTGCGACAAGCACCTGAAGTACCGCGATAGCGTGATCATCTCCACTCACCCCCACAACGACCGCGGCACCGGCGTGGCCTGCGCAGAGCTGGCAGTGCTGGCGGGCGCACAGCGCGTGGAGTGCTGCCTGTTTGGCAACGGTGAGCGCACCGGCAATGTGGACGCTGTGACGCTGGCCATGAATATGTACAGCCACGGCGTAGACCCCAAGCTGGACTTCTCGGATATGCCCGCCATCTGCGCCACCTACGAGCGGGTAACCCGGATGCATATCTACGAGCGTACCCCCTACGCCGGACAGCTGGTGTTTGCCGCCTTCTCCGGCAGTCATCAGGACGCTATTGCCAAGGGCATGGCGTACCGCAAGCAGACCGGCGAACACCGCTGGACCTGCCCCTACATCCCGGTGGACCCCCACGACATCGGCCGCACCTACGATGCCGACGTTATCCGCATCAACAGCCAGAGCGGCAAGGGCGGCATCGGTTTTGTGCTGGAACAGAACTACGGCTACAATCTGCCCCCCAAGATGCGGGAGGCGCTGGGCTATAAGGTCAAGAGCGTGTCCGACCACAGCCACAAGGAACTGAGCGCCGCCGAGGTGCTGCACATCTTCGAGGATACCTACCTCAACCGTGCAAAGCCGCTGAATGTGGTGGAAGCCCACTTTGCACAGGTAAACGGCATTACCGCCACAGTCACGCTGGAGCTGAACGGCCAGCGCAAGGTGGTCACCTCGGTGGGCAACGGCCGTCTGGATGCCGTAGCCAACGCGATCCAGAGCGCCACCGGTATGGAATTCCATCTGGAAAACTACTCTGAGCACAGCTTGGACGAGGGCTCTACCTCCCGCGCGGCCTCCTATGTAGGCCTTGTCTGGGGCGACAACACGGTCACATGGGGTGCCGGTACCGACACCGACATCATCGTAGCCGGTATCCGTGCCCTTGTCAGTGCGATCAATAATCGATAAAAAGGAGAAAACTACCATGGGAATGACCCTGACGCAGAAGATCCTTGCCGCACACGCCGGACTGCCGGAGGTCAAGGCAGGCCAGCTGATCAACGCAAAGTTGGACATTGTGCTGGGCAACGATATCACCACCCCGGTGGCTATCAACGAGTTTGAGCGCGCCGGTTTCGACCGCGTGTTCGATAAAGAACATATCGCCATTGTGCTGGATCACTTTGTACCCAATAAGGATATCAAGAGCGCTACCCAGTCCAAGCAGTGCCGGGAGTTCGCCAATAAGTACGATATCCTCAACTTCTACGATGTAGGTCAGGTGGGCATTGAGCACGCGCTGCTGCCGGAAAAAGGCATCGTCACCGCCGGTGACTGCGTGATCGGCGCGGACAGCCACACCTGCACCTATGGTGCGCTGGGTGCTTTTTCCACCGGCGTAGGCTCTACCGACATGGCCGCAGGCATGGCCACCGGCATGGCATGGTTCAAGGTGCCCTCTGCCATCAAGTTCGTGCTCACCGGCAAGTTTAACCCCCGGGTGTCCGGCAAGGACCTGATTTTGCACATTATCGGCATGATCGGTGTGGACGGCGCACTATATAAGTCCATGGAGTTCACCGGCCCGGGCGTGGCTGGCCTGACCATGGACGACCGCCTGTGCATCTGCAATATGGCGATTGAGGCCGGTGCCAAGAACGGCATCTTCCCGGTGGATGAGGTGACCAAGGCTTATCTTGCAGGCCGCAGCCAGCGCCCGCCGGTGTTCTACGAGGCTGACCCCGATGCCGTGTACGAAAAGACCATCGAGATCGACCTCAGCGCACTGGAGCCCACCGTCAGCTACCCCCATCTGCCTGAGAATACCCACAAGGCCAGCGAGGGCAAGGACATCAAGATCGATCAGGTGGTCATCGGCAGCTGCACCAACGGCCGCCTGGAGGACATGGAAGCCGCCTACAACATCCTCAAGGGCAAGCACATCGCCAAGGGCGTGCGCGGCATCATCATCCCCGCCACCATGGCTGTTTATAAGGAGTGCATCCTGCGGGGCTGGACCACCGCCTTTATCGATGCGGGCTGCATCGTGTCCACCCCCACCTGCGGCCCCTGTCTGGGCGGCTACATGGGCATTCTGGCAGCGGGCGAGCGCTGCGTTTCCACCACCAACCGCAACTTTGTGGGACGCATGGGTCATGTAGACAGCGAGGTCTATCTAGCCTCTCCCGCCACCGCCGCCGCCAGCGCCCTGACCGGCTACATCACCGACCCGCGCACGGTCTGACCCGAAAGGAGCATGAGCATGAACGCAAGAGGTTCTGTTTTTAAATACCCGGATAACGTGGATACCGATGTCATCATCCCGGCACGCCACCTGAACACGCAGGACGCCAAGGAACTTGCCAGCCACTGCATGGAAGATATCGACAAGGACTTTGTGAACCGGGTGCAGCCCGGCGATATCATGGTGGGCGGCTGGAACTTTGGCTGCGGCTCCTCCCGCGAGCACGCACCCCTGTGCATCAAGACCGCAGGCATCGCGGTGGTCATTGCCAAAAGCTTTGCCCGTATCTTCTACCGCAACAGCATCAACATCGGCCTGCCCATCATGGAATGCCCGGAGGCGGTGGATGCCATTGAAGCAGGGGATACCGTTCGGGTAGACTTTGACACCGGCGTCATCACCGACGAGACCAACGGCAAGGTGTTCCACGCCGAGCCCTTCCCACCCTTTATCCAGAACATCATCTCCGCCGGCGGCCTGATGAAGGCCATCCAGAAATAAGCCCATCTCCATCTGTGAAAATGTGTTTGGAGCATAAAAGGAGTACCTCATGGAAAAAAATATTGCTGTCATCTGGGGCGATTGCTCCAGCCCGGAGATCGTAAAGCAGACCCTCCGGGTGCTGGATAAGGTGGCTGAAAAGTACGGCCATACCTTCCACTACACCGCTGCCGCCATGGGCGGCGAGGCCATTGATAAATACGGCGACCCGCTGCCCCAGCACGAGCTGGATAAGTGCCTTGCCGCCGACAGCGTGCTGCTGGGCGCGGTGGGCGGCCCCAAGTGGGAGGGTCTGCCCGGGGAGCAGCGGCCGGAAAAGGGCCTGCTGCGGCTGCGCGCTGGCATGGGGCTGTACGCCAACAACCGCCCTGCGAAGATCTGGCCGCAGCTGGCGCCTGCCAGCCCTCTGAAGCCCGAGATCGTGGCACAGGGCATTGATTTTATCATCGTGCGGGAGCTGATCGGCGGCGTGTACTTCGGCAATCACGAGACCCACACGCTGGAAAACGGCGAAAAGCAGGCGGTGGACACCATGCCCTATGCGGAGCACGAGATCGAGCGCATTGGCCGCATCGGCTTCGAGACCGCCCGCAAGCGCCGCAAAAAGCTGTGCTGCGTGGACAAGGCCAACGTGCTGGACACCAGCCGCCTGTGGCGCACTGTGATGCACCGGCTGCAGGCCGAGTACCCGGATGTGGAGTACAGCGAGATGTTCGTGGACAACTGCGCTATGCAGATCGTGAAGAACCCCGCCCAGTTTGACGTGATCGTCACCGAGAATATGTTCGGCGATATCCTGTCGGACGAAGCCTCCATGATCACTGGCTCCATCGGCATGATCCCGTCCTCCAGCCTTGGCGACGGCACCCGGGGCCTGTACGAGCCTATCCACGGCTCTGCCCCGGACATTGCAGGCAAGGATATTGTAAACCCCACCGCCTGCATCCTGTCTGCCGCCATGATGCTGCGGTACTCCTTTGGCATGGCAGAGGAAGCCGATGCCATTGAAGCCGCCGTGAGCCGCGTGCTGGACAAGGGTCTGCGCACTGCCGACAACATGAGCGATGGCTGCATCTGCCTTGGCTGCACCGCCATGGGTGATGCCATTCTGGCAGAGATTTAAGCCGCAGCACATTATTTTTTAACGAAACAAGCCCGGAAGGTCTACCGACTTTCCGGGCTTGAATTTTATGGGATCATATTACAGCATCTTAGAGAGGAAGGCTTTCAGGCGGGGGTGCTTGGGGTTGGTGAACAGTTCCTGCGGCGGCTCGTCCTCCTGAATCTTGCCATCGTCGATGAAGATGACCCGGTTGGATACCTCGCGGGCAAAGCCCATCTCATGGGTGACCACCAGCATGGTGATGCCGGTGTGTGCCAGCTCCTTCATCAGCTCCAGCACCTCGCCCACCATCTCGGGGTCAAGGGCGCTGGTGGGCTCGTCGAACAGGATCACGTCCGGGTCCATAGCCAGCGCGCGGGCGATGGCGATGCGCTGCTGCTGACCGCCGGACAGGCTCTTGGGGTAGACGTTGGCCTTATCGGCCAGACCTACGCGGGCCAGCAGCTCGTCTGCACGGGCAGAGATGGCCTCTTTGTCCTTCAGCTTCAGCAGGGTGGGAGCCAGCTCAAGGTTCTTTTTCACGGTCAGGTGGGGGAAGAGGTTGAAGTGTTGGAACACCATGCCCATCTTCTGGCGCACGGCGTCGATGTGCGCTTCGTCCACCTCGACCCCTTCAAACTTGATAGAGCCGGAGGAGGGGGTCTCCAGCCGGTTCAGGCAGCGCAGAAAGGTGGACTTGCCGCAGCCGGAAGGGCCGATCAGGCAAACCACGTCGCCGCGGTAAATGTCAAGGTCGATGCCCTTCAGCACGTCCAGCGTGGGGTCGGCCTTTTTGGCGCCGCGCTTCTTTACGCCGCCATAGGTCTTGGTCAGGCCGCGTACTTCCAAAATCTTATCGGTCACTTTGTGCCAGCCTCCTCTCAAACTTGCTCAGCAGCCATGTAAACAGCATAACAAGGATCAGGTAGATCAGTGCAACGCCCAGCAGGGGGAACATGGCTTCGTAGGTACGGTTCATAATGCCCTGTGCAGCATACAGCAGCTCCTTGCCGCCGATGGTGGTGATCAGGGAAGTATCCTTGAGCAGAATGATGAACTCGTTGCCCAGTGCAGGCAGCACCGCGCGGATGGCCTGCGGGATGATGATGACCACCATGGTGGTCATGTAGTTCAGGCCAAGACTGCGTCCGGCTTCCATCTGGCCGGGGTCCACAGCCATCAGGCCGCCGCGGATGATCTCGGATACATACGCGCCAGAGTTGATGCCTAAGGTCAGCGCACCTACCATGGTAAAGTTGCGGCTATTGGCAAAAATGACCATGCTCATGATCAGCAGCTGCACCATCATGGGCGTGCCGCGGATGATGGTGGTGTACACCTGACACACCGCGTTAAAAAAGCCCAGCACCGCGTTTTTGTGGCCGGGGCGCTGCTGATCGTGGGTCACGCGCACCAGCGCCACCACGCTGCCCAGCACCACGCCCAGCGCCAGCGCCAGTGCGGTGACCAGCAGGGTGGTGCCCACACCGCTGATGTACTGCATCCAGCGGTCCTTCAGCAGAAAGGCCTGATAAAACTTGAAAAAGAAATCCTGTTCAAAGCTTAGCTTTGTGCCGCTGTTGAGCAGCTCTTTGAGCAGTTCGTATTGCGCAGCCATTCACATCCTCACTTTCTGTTTGTCAATAAATTGTAATCACTTTTTTCTAAAAAAAGAGGTGCCCCGGAGCGGGGCGCCTCCTTGGGTACGGGAATGGTACAGGGCACGCAGCTTAGTTTGCGTTGATGTACTTGTCCACGATGGCCTGCAGAGTGCCGTCAGCCTTCAGCTCCTCCAGAGCCTTGTTGACAGCGTCCTCCAGAGCAGAACCCTTTGCCATGCCAATGGCGTAATCTTCCTCGGCATAGCTGGTATCCAGCACCTTCAGGCCGGGGTTGGCGGCAACGTACTCCGTAGCGGGAGCGTTGTCGATGACCACTGCATCCACCTGACCGTTGTTCAGTGCCTGCACGGCAGTCAGACCGCTGTCGTAGGCCACAACAGCGTCATCACCAAAATCATCAGAGCAGTAGATGTAACCGGTGGTGCCGCGCTGGGTACCGATCTTCTTGCCGGCCAGATCATCGGGAGAAGCAATGTCGGAATCGTTGGGCACGATGATGGACTGGATGCCGGTTGCGTAGCTGTCGGAGAAGTCCATCACAGCCTTGCGCTCGTCGGTCACGGTAACGCCAGCCATCACGATGTCGGCCTTACCCTGCTGCACGCTGAGCAGTGCGGCGTCAAACTCCATGTCATCGATCTGCAGCTCCAGACCCAGCTTCTCAGCAATGGCCTTGGCGGTGTCTACATCGATGCCCTCAATCTCACCGGAGTCGGTGGTCATCTCGTACGGAGGGAAGGTAGCGTTGGTGGCCATGGTCAGCTTGCCGGCCTCCACGGTGGCCAGCTCAGCAGCAGCGGCAGAAGAAACAGCCTCGGAGGAAGCGACAGAGCTTGCCACAGAGGAAGCAGCAGAGCTTGCAGAACCACCGCAGGCGGTCAGAGCCAGAGCAGCAACGGAAACAGCAGCGGCAGCCATGAAGCTGCGGCGAGAGATCTTTTTCATATTCAAACACTCCTCAATCTATGCAATATAGTTTGCTTTGCCCCGATGGGATGCGATTCATCGCGCTTTCGGGGAACGCACTTAGTATAGTTTGTACAAAACGAAAAGTCAATACTTGTGCATAATAATCCGTGAAATTGAAACGATTTTGCAAACATTTATGCAATAACGGAGAAAATGTATGAATATATGCAGTATAAACTCCCTCAGCCCTTGCTGTCCTGCGCCCTCTCCGTCTGCTCACTACGTTCGCATCCACCTCTCCCAAAGGGAGAGGCAAGAGCACTGCCGGATGCTTTCTCATTGCACTTAAAACTTCAGCAATGAGCATTAGACCTTGGCTCTCCCCTTGGGAGAGCTGGCGCGGGAGCGCCTGAGAGGGCGAACTTGCACTGCGGCGCTTATACGCTTCTTGCAATCTCCTCTGCGCTGCGCTTGGGCACGCAGTAGTCGCGGCTTTCGTCCAGATAGTACTTTACGCCGGTCTGTTCGGTCATGGGTACGATGCTGGCTTTGTGGGTGGGGTAGCCGAAAGCCACCATAAACGCCAGCTTCTGCGGCTCCTCGATGCCCAGCAGCGCGGTCAGGGCGGGCTTATTGATCGCGCCCATGATGCAGCTGCCCACGCCCTTGTCCCATGCGGCAAGGGTCATGTTGGCAAGTGCAATGCCGGTGTCGGTGGCAAGGTCGCCGGGGATGGCGGTATCCTGCACCACAGCTGCATAAAAGGTGGGCAGCTCGTCCGCCTTGGGCGTGCCCTGCTCCGGCGGCAGATAGCCAGCCCACTTGACCAGCGGCTGCACCTTGGCTACCATCTCCGGGCTTTGCACCAGCACCAGACGCACCGCCTGCCGGTTTGCCCCGCAGGAGGACAGCCGCACGGCCTGTACGATATCGTCCACCACATCCTGCGGCACAGCCTTTTGTGCAAACCGGCGGTAGGTGCGGCGGGTGGTCAGAAGTTCCATAACAGACATTATAAATCGCTCCTTTATCCGGTAAAATTACAAAAATGGGAAAAATTATATATAAAGTATAACAGATGCACCGGCGCACAGCAATGGCTGCGGCACGTTTTTTGGGGGGCGGCGCGGCTGCTGCTTTGTAAAGGATAGTAACACTTATTCTTGTATCCTTGTATTTTTTTTGGTGAATGTTTCCATGAAACACTTGACAATGGGGGGGAGGCAAGGGTATTATATAGGTGTAAACGCATTACATGCAGTGTAAGGCGTGCTTGAAAGAAAGATTGTGAGGTTGATTATTATGTCTAACATCTCTCGTCGTCAGTTCCTGAAGGGCGCAGGTGTCGCTACTCTGGCTGTTGCTGCTGCTGGCATGCTGGCAGGCTGCTCCAAGGAAGATGTTCCTGTGATTCCCGAAGTGACCACTCGTCCTGTGATGGTCATCTTTATGACAGGCTACGGTGCAGGCAATACCCATGTTGTGGGCGAGCCGGTTAAGATCGATGTTCTGAAGACCGAGAACTCTGTGAAGGTTGCTGACATCGATAAGAAGCTGCTTCCCGAAGGCTACTATCTGGAGAACGAAAAGGCAGTCGTCGAGATTCGCAAGGATGCCTCTAAGGGCGAGTACATCATCGTCTTTGTGACTGATGTGACCTACGCTACCAAGGAAGTTGAAGTCAAGCTGCATGTGACGAACCCGACTCTGGGCGAAGACCCTCAGAAGATCGTTAAGGTCACTGTTGCCAAGGATGCAACTACTATTCGCATTGGTCAGATCAAACTGCCTGAGGGCTATGAGTTTGTCCCGGGTGCATATGAGGCAGATGTGGATTATCCCATCAACCCTGATATGCAGTTTGCAATCAAGCACGTTTGATTGTAGAATACTCGTTGCGTGACGATAGAAAGGACGGTAGTCGTATGACTGCCGTCCTTTTTTGTGCTTATAGTCAATTCTGCCGCTTCTCCGGCAGCGTGAAGCCTCTTCCGTCTTGCCGCTTTGCGTCAAGCCACTTTCCCCAAGGGGACGGATGAACCCTCTCAGGCTCACTGCGTTCGCCAGCTCCCCCGAAGGGGGAGCTTTAAGCATCTGCCGGTTAGGAGCAAAAAAGCTCCCCCTTTCGGGGGAGCTGGCATCGAGCAAAGCGAGATGACTGAGAGGGTCTTACTTCCGCTTCGGCAGTGGTACGCACAGCACCAGACTGATGCCGATGGCAAGCGCCACCGCAATTTTAAAGGTGCTGATGCCCTTGGCAAGGGCAAGGGTGTTTTCGTTCTGAATGAAATAGTAGGCGGTGTAGTAGATGCCCGCGCCCGGCACAAGCGGGAAAATGCCGGTCAGCAAAAACACCGTGACCGGCGTTTTTTGGGTAATGGCAAACACGCGGGTAAGGATGGTAAGCGGAATGACCGCCAGCAGGGAGGCCGTGGCGGCGTCTGCGCCCAGCAGGGTCAGCAACTCGTACCACAGCCAGCCCACAGCGCCCACCAGTGCGCAGTAGGGCAGGCAGCGCCGGGGGCACGCAAACAGAATGGCAAAACTCAGCGTGCCCGCAGCGGCCAGAAAAAACTGCGCGGTCAACTCGCTGATCTGTACAGCTGTAAGGGACATCATACCACGACCACCCCCGTAAGTAGCGTGTACAGCCGCAGCACAAGGCCGGTGCCTATGGCAATGCTGGCGGCAATGAGCAAGGCATCGATCATGCGGATGGTGCCGGAAAGGTAATCGCCCTGCACAAAGTCCCGGATGCCCATGGTAAAGGCGATGCCCGGGGTCAGGATCATCAGCGTACCGATGATGGCGTGGCTGGCAGAGGTGTGCAACAGATTGCACAGCAGGATGCACACCATCGTGATCAGCGCGGCGGTGCTGATCTTCTGAAAGCCGCCGGGCACCTCATGCCGCCCGCACCACAGCAGATACCAGCTGGCCACCAGCCCCGCCCCGGCAGCTGCCAGCGCACTGCGCAGATTGCCGCCGAACATCATGGCAAAACAGAACGCCCCGCACAGCCCGGAAAGCAGCTGCACATGATCTTTGGGGAAGGGCAGCTGCTGCGCCAGCACCAGACGGCTCTCGGCTTCGTCCAAGGTCATCCCTGTCTGGGCGATCTGGCGGGAAAGTTCGTTCACCGCCGCCACCCGCCCCAGATGGGTGGTGCGCACCGGCACATTGCGTACCTCGCTGATCTCGGCAGTGCCGGCGCTGGCAAAAATGCCGTTGGTCAGCACATAAACGTGGAACTCCCGCAGATGGAAGCTGCGCGCCATGATCTCCATGGTCTGCTCCACCCGAAACACCTCCGCACCGTTTTCCAGCAGGGTCTGCCCTGCGGCCATGATAAAATCCATGATGCGGCGGCGCAGCTCTTCGTCGGGAAAAGGGTCTCTGCTGTTCATTGCCTGCTCTCCTTGCAAAAAAGAATGGTGTAATATATTGTAAGCCGAAGCATTTTTCTTGACAATGCGTGAAAACCGGGCTATACTATACATAGAGAAGGCGCTGCCCGCAATGGTCAGCATCCTTACCCGTATGTCAAAAAGATTGACCGTTCAGGTTGGTAGCTGGGGCGGTCAATCTTTTTTGCTTTTGTTCTCCTGTTTCTGATAAAAAGTCGTTACCTCAAAGGTCAGCCGGATGACCTCCACGATCAGCGTTAGCAGACCGAGGATGAACATCAGCAGCGCGAGCAGTTGTGTCAGATCCATAGAGTTTCCCTCCCTTCTGAGGTCTTTGGGGAGGGGGGATTGCAAAAAAAGTTTCCTTCCCGCAGACCTCGTTTCATTTTGTTCAGATGAAACAGTGTACGGGTAAGGGATGCATGACCACCTGTTCATGCAGGCAGCACCTTCGCCGCCGTAAGGCGGCAAATCAAGTATATCATGCTTTGCGTTGTTTCGCAACAAAAAAGCGTTTTCTATATCCCTACCCAAAAACTTCGTTGAAGGTGTTGACAAATGCCGCCAATGGGTTTATTATAGTGTCAATATCACAAAAATGGCTGTGAAGAGAAGAGTAGGCCTTCGCATTGATCCTTACCAGAGAGCCCGGGCGGTGAAAAAGGGCAGGAAACAGGAAGCTGAAAATGGTCTCGGAGCCGTGCGGACGAGGCGCAGGAGTGCTAAGCCCGCAACGGGATGCGCCCGTTACAGCGTCCGGCTGTAAGCAGCACACGCTGCCGCAGCATCGAGGCTGTATCCGTAAGGATGCAGTGAACCAAGGTGGTACCACGGAAGTATGTTCATGCCTCCGTCCTTGCAGAGTCTAAGGCTTGTAAGGACGGGGGCATTTTTTCATGCATCCGTTCAAGGCCGCGCGCGGAAAGGTGCCGTGCGGGCCGCAGTACATAATAGAGAACAATAGAGAGGGAACAAAACTATGATTACTCGTCGCGATTTTCTGAAAGTTACCGGTGTGGCAGCCGCAGCCGCTGCCCTGACTGCCTGCGGTGGTTCTTCTTCCACTGCTTCTTCCGCCGCTGCATCCGGCAGCGTGGCATCTTCTGCCGCAGCTAAGCTGGATAAGATCAAGGTGGCTGTGCCCAACGATACCACCAACGAGGCCCGCGCCCTGACCCTGCTGGAGAAGAACGGCTTCTTCAAGCTGAAGGCAGACGCCGGCCTGACCGCCACCAAGAACGACATCGAGGAGAACCCCCTGAACGTCACCGTGGACGAGGTGGAGGCCGCTCAGGTACCCAACGTCCTGCAGGACGAGGACTACGCCGTCATCAACTCCAACTACGCCATCTCTGCCGGTCTGAACCCCATGACCGATGCACTGGCCATGGAGGACGGTTCTTCTGCTTACGTCAACATTCTGGTGTGCAAGGACGGCAATCAGGAGGAGCCTAAGATCAAGGCTCTGGCTGCTGCCCTGCAGAGCCAGAAGGTGAAGGACTTCATGGACGAGACCTACAAGGGCTCCGTGGTGTCCGTTGTGGAGAACCCCACCGACGGCTATGATTCCACTGTGGATTATGACGCTCTGAACGGCCAGACCGTCAGCTGCGCCGCTACTCCCGCTCCCCACTGCGAGGTGCTGGAGGTGTGCAAGGAGATCCTTGCCGCCAAGGGCATCACGCTGGACATCCAGGAGTACGACGACTATGTGATTCCCAACCAGGTCGTCGAGGACGGTCAGGTAGACACCAACTACTTCCAGCATCAGCCGTATCTGGACAACTTCAACGCCGAAAAGGGTACCCATCTGGTGACCGTTGCCGGTATTCATGTAGAGCCCATGGGCATCTACGGCGGCAAGCAGGACAGTCTGGCACCCATCGAGGGATAATCTACCATCGAGGGATAATCTAAAGGAGCAATTTCTGTGATCGAACTCAAGTATCTTTCCAAGACCTTCCAGATGAAGGATGGCGCGGTGAAAGCGCTGCAGAACATCAACCTCACCATTCCCGATGGCTCCATCTACGGCATCATCGGTATGTCCGGTGCGGGCAAATCCACGCTGGTGCGCTGCATCAACCTGCTGGAGCGCCCCACCGGCGGCAGCGTGGTGATCGACGGCGTGGCAATGGAGACCCTGTCTCCCGCCTCGCTGCGCAAGCGCCGTCGGGAGATCACCATGATCTTCCAGCAGTTCAACCTGCTTATGCAGCGCACCTGCCTGAAGAACGTCTGCTTCCCTATGGAGCTGGCAGGCGTAAAGAAGGCCGAGGCCGAAAAGCGTGCCATGGAGCTGCTGGAGATGGTGGGTCTGCCGGATAAGGCCAACGCCTACCCGGCACAGCTGTCCGGCGGTCAGAAGCAGCGCATTGCCATTGCCCGCGCACTGGCTACTAACCCCAAGGTGCTGCTGTGCGACGAGGCTACCAGTGCGCTGGACCCCAACACCACCCACTCCATCCTGACCCTGATCAAGGATATCAACCGCAAGCTGGGCATCACCGTGGTGGTCATTACCCACCAGATGAGCGTGGTGGAGGAAATCTGCGACAGCGTGGCCATTCTGGACGGCGGTGTGGTCGTGGAACAGGGCTCGGTACAGGAAATTTTTGCTAACCCCAAAACGGCGGCTGCCAAGCGTCTGGTGGCTCCCAACGGCGGCAGCGCAGCGCGGGATCTTTCCTGCTTTGCGCCGGATGACCATGTGGTGCGCGTTACCTTTAATGGTTCCTCCACTGCAAAGCCGCTGGTGGCAAGCCTTGCCGCTGAAAAGGGCATTCTGGTGTCGGTGCTCAGCGCTGATACCCGCGATCTGAGCGGTCAGTGCTACGGCTCCATGCTGCTCAAGCTGCCCGCAGAGCTTGCTGTCGCACAGCAGGCTATGGAATATATGCGCAGCCAGTCTGGCGTAACGGTAGAGGAGGTGACCGGTATATGAATATCGCAGCTTACGGCTTTGCCATCTGGGAGACCTTTTATGTAACGGTGCTCTCCACCGCCTTTGCGCTGGTGTTGGGTCTGCCGCTGGGCGTGCTGCTGGTAGCCGGTGACAAGGACGGTATTCTGCCCCTGCCCGGCTGGCTGATGCACCTGATCAACATTGTCATCAACATCCTGCGCAGCGTGCCGTTCCTCATCCTGATGATTTGTGTGTTCCCGCTTACCCGCGCCATCGTGGGCACTACGGTGGGTACCAAGGCCACCATCGTTCCGCTGGTGGTCGCCGCCTTCCCCTTTGTGGCACGTCTGGTGGAGACCAGCCTGCGGGAGCTGGATGAGGGCGTGGTGGAGGCTGCCCAGAGTATGGGTGCTACTCCCTTCCAGATCATCACCAAGGTCATGATCCCGGAGTGCCTGCCCGGCCTGATCTCCAGCATGACCACTGCACTGACCACCATTCTGGGCTACTCCGCCATGTCCGGCGTTATCGGCGGCGGCGGTCTGGGCAAGATTGCCCTGTCCTACGGCTACTACCGCTACCAGACTGATATCATGATCGTCTGTGTGGTGCTGCTGGTGCTGATGGTGCAGGCGTTCCAGTCTGTGGGTACCCTGTGGGCCACCAAGAGCGATAAGCGCCTGCGGAAATAAGAAGCTTTGAATTTTCGATTCCCCGCCGGAGGCAGCCCCTCCTGCGGGGAATCGTCCTTCCCGACCAAAAAACAAGCAAAGGAGTATGTTGTATGAACCGTGATACCATCTGTGTGCAGGGCGGCTACACCCCCGGCAACGGCGAGCCCCGTCAGATCCCCATCATTCAGTCCACCACCTTCAAGTACGCCACCAGCGAGGACATGGGCAAGCTGTTCGATCTGGAGGCAGACGGCTATTTCTATTCCCGCCTGCAGAACCCCACCTGCGACATGGTAGCCAAAAAGATCTGCGAGCTGGAAGGCGGCACTGCCGCCATGCTTACCTCCAGCGGACAGGCTGCAAACTTCTTTGCCCTGTTCAATATCTGTGAGGCCGGGGACCACATCGTAGCCTCCAGCACCATCTACGGCGGCACATTCAACCTTATCTCGGTCACCATGGCTAAAATGGGCATTACCGCCACCTTCGTAGACCCCCTGTGCACCGAGGAGGAGCTGAACGCCGCCTTCCGGCCCAACACCAAGGTGGTGTTCGGCGAGACCATCGCAAACCCCGCCCTGACCGTGCTGGACATTGAAAAGTTTGCCAAGGCCGCCCACGCCCACGGCGTGCCGCTGATGGTGGACAACACCTTCCCCACGCCGGTCAACTGCCGCCCCTTTGAGTGGGGCGCGGACATCGTGACCCACTCCACCACCAAGTACATGGACGGCCACGGCGCAGTGCTGGGCGGTGCCATCGTGGACGGCGGCAAGTTCGACTGGATGGCGCACGCCGAGAAGTTCCCGGGTCTGTGCACCCCGGACGACAGTTACCACGGCATCACCTACGCCGAGCGTTTCGGCAAGGAGGGAGCTTTCATTACAAAGGCTACTGCGCAGCTCATGCGGGACTTCGGCTCCATGCAGTCCCCCATGAACGCCTATATGCTGAACCTTGGTCTGGAAAGCCTGCACGTCCGGATGCAGCGCCACTGCGCCAACGGCATGGCGGTGGCACAGTTCTTGGAGAACCACCCCAAGGTGGCCTATGTGAACTACTGCGGGCTGGAAAGCAGCCCCTACCACGCACTGGCGCAGAAGTACCTGCCCAATGGCAGCTGCGGCGTGGTGAGCTTTGGTCTGGCCGGTGGACGTCAGGCCGCCAGCACCTTTATGAAGGAGCTGAAGCTTGCCGCCATTGAGACCCATGTGGCGGATGCCCGCACCTGCTGCCTGAACCCTGCCTCCAGCACCCACCGTCAGATGAACGACGAGCAGCTGGCTGCCGCCGGTGTGCCCGCCGAGCTGGTGCGCATGAGCTGCGGTCTGGAATCCGCCGAGGACCTCATCGCCGATATCGCGCAGGCACTGGATAAGGTATGAAAGGAGCGACTTTCCTATGCCGCTGATCATTCCCAAGACCTTACCCGCCTTTGACGCCCTGTATGAAGAAAACGTCTTTGTCATGCACCGGGAGCGGGCGCTGGCGCAGCATATCCGCCCGCTGGAAATTCTGATCCTGAACCTGATGCCCACCAAGATCGCCACCGAGACCCAGATCGCCCGACTGCTGGCCAACACCCCGCTGCAGGTGCACATGACCCTGCTGCAGACCGCCAGCCACTCTGCTACCCACGTGTCGGCTGCTCACCTTGAGGCTTTTTACAAGACCTTTGACGAGGTGAAGAACAACCGTTACGACGGCATGATCATCACCGGCGCGCCGGTGGAGACCATGGATTTTGAGCAGGTGGACTACTGGAACGAACTGTGCGAGATCATGGACTTCAGCGAAACGAACGTCTACTCCACCCTCCATGTCTGCTGGGGCGCACAGGCCGGGCTTTACTACCACTACGGCGTGCGCAAGCAGCTGCTGCCGGAAAAGATGTTCGGCGTGTTCGAGCACCGGGTCACCCGCCCGGCAAACCCGCTGGTGCGCGGCTTTGATGAGGTGTTCTACGCCCCTCACAGCCGCCATACCGGCATCTGCCGGGAGGATGTGGACAACTGCGCCGCACTGCGCATTCTGGCCGAGAGCGACGCCGCCGGGCCCTTCCTCATGAGCACCGAGAACGGACGGCAGATCTTTGTCACCGGCCACCCGGAGTACGATAAGTACACGCTGGATGCCGAGTATAAGCGGGACGTAGCCAAGGGCCTGCCCATCCATGTGCCCGTCAACTACTACCCGGATGACGACCCTGCAAAGCCGCCGCTGTTCCGCTGGCGCGCCCACGCCCACCTGCTGTATGAAAACTGGCTGAACTATTACGTCTACCAGAACACCCCCTACGATCTGGGAGATATCCAACGGGTAAAACACGAGAAATAAATAACAAAAAGGACTGCTGCGAAACAGCGTCAACGAAAAATGTAAAAAAGCTGAGCACCTGATATTTCACAGATGCTCAGCTTTTTTTACCCTTTTTTGAGAAGCTGCCTTGGAGCTTTCAATATTTTGAAGGTATGCTATTCTGCGGCAGCCCTCTGCCGGATGTTTTTACCCTCTGGGGTGGCCGGTATATGTCAGCGCTACGGTGTCGGGGCCGGTGTTGGCAGAGACCACGCCGCCCAGCTCAAACACGGCCAGCGGCGGCTTGCCAAAGGCCTTGCGGCAGGCCTTTTCCAGATCAGCGGCTTGCGGGATGTTGGTGTGGCCGATCATATACTCAAAATCCTCCACATCCCCGGCGCGCTTCTGGCACAGCTCCACCATGGCGGGCACGACTTTTTCATCGCCGCGCACCTTGGCCTCTACCTTGGTCTTGCCGTCGATCAGGGTAATGATGGGACGGATGCCCATCAGTTCGCCCATGACGGCTGCTGCGGCAGAGATGCGGCCGCTCTTTTTCATCTGCCTCAGGCTGTAAGGCCCCAGCACGACCTCCATGCAGTTCATCTGCTGTTCAAATTCGTGGATGACGTGGCGGATCTCTGCGCCGTTCTGCAGTTTGCGTGCCATCTCGCACAGATACCAGCCGAACACCATAGAATAGGTGTGGGGGTCCAGCAAGTGGATGTTCAGGTGATGCTCCGGGCGCTCCTCCCGCAGCATCCCCTGTGCCATCAAGGCGTTGTTGTAGGTGGAGGAGCCGGATTTGTTAATGGGCACATGGATGACATCGGTGTAGCCCTCGTCCACATACTGGCAGTATTTTTCACAGAACTGGATGGGCGTGATGGCGGCGGTAGAGGGCACACCCTTTGCCGCACGCATCTTATCGTAGAACTCGGTGTTGGTGCAGTCCACACGCTCAACATAGTCCACATCATCCAGCAGGATGTGGAAACTCATGATATCAATGCCGTATTTTTCGGCCATCTCCTGCGGGATATCGCAGGAGGAATCAGTCAGAATTGCGATCTTGCTCATAATTTCCCTCATTTCCATTCATAATCTCGTAGGTGACCGTGGTCCAGCAGCTCCGGAAAATCCCACTGCCGCAGCACCTCGTACACGCCCACCGCCACGCTGTTGGAAAGGTTCAGACTGCGGCAGGTGTCCCGCATGGGCATCCGGATGCAGTGCTCCTGATTTTCCACAAGCAGCGCCTCCGGCAACCCGGCGTCCTCGCGCCCGAACACCAGATAAGCCCCGTCCGGGTACTGCACATCGGTGTAGCGCTGGGGCGCCTTGGTGGTAAAGTAGTAGTAGGGGCCGCTGTTGCGGGCAAAAAAGTCCGCAAGGCCGTCGTAGTAGGTAATGTCCAGATAGTGCCAGTAGTCCAGCCCGGCGTGCTTGAGCTTTTTGTCATCGATGGCAAAGCCCATGGGGCCCACCAGATGCAGACGGCAGGCCGTGCAGGCACAGGTGCGCGCCACGTTGCCGGTGTTCTGGGGGATGCGGGGTTCTACCAGCACGATATTCAAAGTCGGCTTGTCCATCATAAAATGCCCTCCGGTTCCTCCCGCAGGGGGCACAGGCGGGGCAGCAGCGGCTCAAACCACACGCCGAAGCGGGTGTCCTGCGTGTAGGGTGTGCCCTGAATGGCCAGCGAAACAAACTCCGCAGCGTTATCGGCGGCGGCGCTCAGGGCGTTGCCCTGCAGCAGCGAGCCGATGAGCACGGCACCATACAGATCCCCCGTGCCGGGGAAGCTGCGGCTGATATGCAGCTTTTTGATGACGAAGCGGTCTGCACCGGTACCGGCACAGCCGATGTACTTGCCCAGCGGCAATCCGGTGACCACCGCGTTGGAGGCCAGCGGCTGCAAAGCATCTGCCAGCGCCTGCGCGGCGGCATCGTCCAGCTGTTCCGTCACGGGCTGCTGCTGCAAAAGCAGCTGCGCCTCGGTGTAGTTGGGCAAAATCAGATCTGCCGCACGGCACAGGCTGCGGATGCGCTCGACCAGCGCCGGGGTAACGGTGGAATAGGCCTTGCCGTTATCGCCCATTACGGGGTCCACCACCTTATAGGCGGCAGGCCACAGGGCAAAGGCTTTTTCAGCCAGCGCTACCTGTGCCTCGCCGCCCAGATAGCCGGTATAGATACAATCAAATTGCAGTCCAAGGGTCTGGTAGTGCTCCAGCGCGGCCATGCCGTAGGCGCTGCCGTCCATCCGGGCGGGGGTACCAAGGCCGCCGGTGTGGGTGGAGAGCACCACCGTGGGCAGCGCCACCGGCTGGAAGCCCATGACTGACAGCACAGGCAGGATCACCGCAAGGCTGCACCGGCCTACGCCGGACAGATCGTGGATGCAAAGGATCTTTTTTGGTTCAACGGGTTTTTGCAAATAGGAAAACCTCCTTGCTGAAAAGCCGCGCGCAGCGGCCTATAAAAAGCATCATAGAACAGTATACCACAAATTGCTGCATAAAAAAAGCGTATACCAGATTCTTTTGCGGAAATAATAGCACTGCAAGCCCTGTCATGACAGGCTGAAAGGAGAAATTCAGGATGAAACAGCGAGAAAATTCCGCCGCAGGCATGGTGGTGGGCATGGCCACCGGTGCAGTCCTTGGGGCTGCCGGTGCCATGATGGCTACCCAGAGCAAGCGCCAGATGCGCCGTAATGTGCGCAAGGTGATGAAGGGCGCGGAAAATGCGGTGATGCAGCTGGATAAAATGGCCACCGACTTTGTGGAAAAGCACATCGACTGCTGAACAGCAAAAGCGCCGTCCCGGGTGGAACGGCGCTTTTGTTATCGTGCTGTTTATTTTGCCCAGATGCACATCCGGGCGGTGGTGTTGATCTCGCCCAACAGGCTCAGATCCATCTGGATGTTGCAGGTCACGGTCAGCGACTTATTCACATCGCTGCCGGTCAGCACCGAGGCAGGCAGGTTCTTGATGGTCAGGATGCCGTTGCCCTTTTCGACCTCGCCGGTCAGGGTGCCGGTGTAGGTCACATCGCCGATGGTCAGGCCGATCAGATAGCCGGTCACATTGAGCTTGGTCACCTGCTTGACGGGCAGCGTCAGGGTGTAGGTGCCGTTGGACTGGCGGGTAAGGGTAGCCTCGCGGTCGGAATCAATGCCGGAGTTGGCCATGGATTCCTTGTCGGACTTTTCCTTCCAGAATTTGACCCCAACGGGGGTATTCGCGGCGGCAGAAGCGCCCAGTGTGAGCATACAGAACATCAGCAGCGTCAGCAGGGCAGCGCCGGTACGTTTTAAGGCAGTAGTCATGTTTTTATCCTTTCTGCCGCAGCTACGGCATGGCGAAACAGAGTATATAATGCCCCATAAGGTACTGATTTGTCAATACTAACATAGCATGACCGGACGGCCTTGTCAATGCGCCTTGGCAGTCTTTCACAAAAATGTTTCGAATCCAACACAAAATGTGGAAAATGTGATAAAAAGGACACTGCTGCACGCCTTGCGGTCCGTGCTGAAGGCTTCCCCCGGACGGGGGAAGCCTTTTGCTCCGGCAAACTTTCAGCCAAGAGCAAAAACGTCTACAATAAAAGCTGCTGAGTGGAATCAAAAAAGGGGCTGCTGCGCGGTGCAGCAGCCCCTGAGGGTTACGTTATAGCGGCTCAGACCTCAAAGTTGGGATCGTCCTTCAGCATGTGGATGTTGGACATAAAGGCGCTCTGCTCGGGGTCGGTGAACTCAGCGTCCTTCACATACTTGTTCAGCACAGCTGCGGTGCGCACGGGGTCGGCAATGGTACCGGCACCGCCGATGCAGCCGCCGGGGCAGCCCATGCCTTCCAGCAGATAGCCGTTGTACTTACCGGCCTTGGCCAGCATCAGCAGCTTCTTGCAGTCGGCCAGACCCTGTGCGGAGGCAATCTTCACCTCCATGTCGGGACGCCATTCCTTGATCTTGTCGGCAACGGCCTTGGCCACGCCGCCGGACTGTGCAAAGCCGCGGCCGGCAGCAGAAGCGTAGCACAGATCCATCTCGGCGGGATCCACTTCCAAACTGTCCAGATCCAGATCCTTTGCCTCAATGATACCGGCCAGCTCCTCAAAGGTCAGCACGAAGTCCACATCGGAGCGGACGGTGCGGCGGGAGGCCTCCAGCTTCTTGGCGGCGCAGGGTCCGATGAAGCACATACGGGCATCGGGGTCGGCCTGCTTCATCATGCGGGCGGTGAACACCATGGGGGTCATGGTCATGGAGATGTTCTTGGCAAGGCCGGGGAAGGCGGTCTTTGCCATCATGCTCCATGCCGGGCAGCAGGAGGTAGCCATGAAGTCCAGCTTCTCGGGCACTTCCTCAAGGAAGTCGTGTGCCTCGTCCACAGTGCACAGGTCGGCACCGATGGCAACCTCCACCACGTCGCAGAAGCCGATGGCCTTCAGGGCAGCCTTCAGCTTGCCGGTGGAAGCCAGAGAGGGGAACTGGTTGATAAAGGCGGGAGCGACCAGCGCATAGATGCGGTCGCCGCGGTTGAAGCCCTGAATGAGCTGATAGATCTGACCCTTGTCGGCAATGGCGCCGAAGGGGCAGTTCACCAGACACTGACCGCAGGACACGCACTTGCTGTAATCGATCTCGGCACGGCCCAGCTCGTCAGAGTGGATGGCGCCCATGCCGCAGGCAGCGGCGCAGGGACGCTCGGTCTTGACGATGGCATTGTAGGGGCAGACGGTGACGCAGCGGCCGCACTTGATGCACTTATCCTGATCGATGGTGGAACGGCCGCTCTCCCAAGTAATGGCCTTCTTGGGGCACACTTCCATACAGGGGTGTGCAAGGCAGCCCTGACACAGGTCAGACACCTTGACCAGCTTTTCGGGGCAGCGGTTGCAGGCAAACTTGATCACGTTGACCAGCGGGGGATCATAGTACTTATCGGCGATGGAGGCATCCTCCAGACCGGAGACCACGCTGTTGTGCTCGTCCATGCGGCGGGTGGGCAGACCCATAGCCAGACGCACGCGCTCCTCAACGATGGCGCGCTCCAGGAAGATGTCCTTGCGCAGCTTGCCCTCCTCACCGGGGATGATGGTGTAAGGGATCTTGCGCATCAGGTGGTTGGCCTGCTCGCCCTTGACGTTGGCGTAAGCCATGCGGGCGACCTCGGTAAACACCTGACGGCGGATCTGGATGACCGTAGTATTGATTCCTCTGAAACTCATTCCAATCTCTCCTTGCTCAGAAACAGCCAAAAAACGGAGCCGCCTGCCCTGTGTGCAGAGCATAAAAACGGCGCTATACGGACACGGATGGTACCGTGCTGGTTGCTTACAGCACGCCGGGCCCGATAAATCCATCTTCATTTTAACATAAAGACGTGCGTATGAAAAGGGCAAAACACAAAATTTGTTAAAAATTTATTGTATTCATGTGGATGCACAGAATGTACAAGTAAAATGAAAAAATTTCAGCAAAGTGCTGCACGCACCCGCTCGCCGTCGTAGCGGCCCAGCTTTACCCGCACGATCTGCCCGCTCTCGCAGCCGGGGGCAGAGACCACCACCGGGATGTACAACCGGGTGTAGCCGGTAAACAGCGTACCGGACAGGGGCGTTTCCAGCAGCACCTCGTCCTCGGTGCCCTCAAAGGCAGCCAGTGCCTCACAGCGCACCTGCTCGGCCACGGCGTTCATGCGGCGGCTGCGCTCCTGCTTTTCCCGCTCGTGGATCTGATCCGGGAAATCATAGGCCGGGGTGCCGCTGCGGCGGGAATAGGGGAATACATGGACCTTGACAAAGCCGATCTTCTTCAAAAATGCGCAGCTCTCCTCAAAGTCCTCTGCCGTCTCGCCGGGGAAGCCACAGATGCAGTCGGTGGTAAAGCTGACCGGGCGGCTGCCGTAGGCGGCGCGGATCTGCTCCACTACCTGTGCATATTCCTGCGCAGTGTACACCCGGCGCATCCGGCGCAGGGTGGCGGTGCAGCCGCTCTGTAGGCTCAGATGGAACTGGGGGCAAAGCTTGTCCACCGCCGCCAAACGGGAGATAAATTCCGGGGTGAGCATATCGGGGTCAAGGCTGCCCAGACGGATGCGCTCAATGCCCGGCACCTGTGCGCATTTTTCCACCAGCTCCACAAGGTTCGTGCCGGTGTCCAGCCCGTAGCTGGGCAGGGAGATGGCGCTGAGCACCACCTCGCGGTAGCCCGCAGCGGCCAACTGGTGCAGCTCGGCCAGAATGCTCTCCTCGGCGCGGCTGCGCACCGGCCCGCGGGCGCGGGGGATGACGCAGTAGGCGCACTGCCGGTTGCAGCCGTCCTCTACCTTGATAAAGGCGCGGGTGTGGGTCTCGAACCGCTCCACCGGCAGCTCCTCGAACTGCTCGCCGCGCTGGTGCGGGGCAATGGCTACGATGCGCTCGTGGCCATCCAGCAGCTTTTGTACGTTCTCCAGAATGGCCTTGCGGTCGCCGTTGCCGCACACAAGGTCGGCCTCCATGAACTGTGTGGCCTCCTCCGGGAAGGCCTGCGGGTAGCAGCCGGTCAGCACCGTTACCGCACCCGGGTTCTCGCGCTTTTTGCGGCGCAGCCACTTGCGGCTTTTCTGGTCGCCGAAGTTGGTCACGGTGCAGCTGTTCACGATGAACACGTCCGCTGCCTCGCCTTCCTGCGCAATGGTAAAGCCGTTGGCACGGAACAGCTGCTCCAGCGCACCGGTCTCGTTCAGGTTGACCTTGCAGCCGAGGGTATAAAAACAAACTCGCATGGGGAACGATCCTTTCGATAAAAACGGGGGTGTTTTGCATTTCTTCTCATTATATAACAGAAGCCCACCGGGGTGCAAGACTGTTTTTGCACGGAGACACCGGTCTTTTGCAGTGCGTCAAAACAAAAAGGGACGCGAAAAATCTCGCGTCCCAAAGCTGCAGGAAGGAATGACGAGCCGTTAGCTGTTTTTCAGGGTAACGAACAGATAATCGGTCTCCTTGCCGTCCAGTGTATCGGTCTTGCGCTCAATGAAATCGACCTCGTACATAGACAGGGGAAGCTGACGTCTCACAAAAGCGTTGATGGCGTTCTCCTGGGCGTCCGGCTTCAGGCTGGCCACGACAGAAAACTGCTTGGTGTCCAGAGCCTTCTGGATATCTTTACCGATCACGGTAGCAGAGAACCGGACGGGCAGCATGAGCTGACCGGAGCAGCCGGTGAACAGGGCGGCACCTGCAACAGCAGCAGCGGACAGACCGGCGATCTTTATAAAGTTACGGCGAGAAAGATTCATAATGAGACCCTCCTTGTGATTGCATGATTGTATGAAACTGGGCTTGCTCCCTTCTGGGAACAGTTCAATTTTACAAGTTTTGCCGTGAAAAGTCAAGGAACAGGTACCAAAGTTAACAGAAAACGAACACAATATGAAAAATAGTACGGCAAAATTGACGAGCGGCATGCCTGAAAAGACCACTGCATACAGTAGCAGCAAGAGACTTCGCACGGGGAGGGACGGAAATGGAACGGAGAAATCTGGCGCTGCTGTGCGCGGGGGTGGTCTGCTTCTGGCTGTTTGCGCTGGCCTTCGGCACGGCACAGGGCAAGGGGCTGCGCATCCAGCCGGTGGTGCAGGCACAGGCAGAACCGGCAGTGCAGACCCTGACGGTCACCCCGCCGCAGCTTACCCTGCCCTGCCGCGCGGCGATCCTCATCGACCAGACCAGCGGCACGGTGCTTTACGAGATGAATGCCGACCAGACCATGCCCATCGCCTCCATTACCAAGGTGATGACCCTGCTGCTCACCTTTGAGGCGGTGCACGCCGGGCGGCTGACCATGGATACAGCTGTGCCGGTCAGTGAGCACGCCTACCACATGGGCGGCAGTCAGATCTGGCTGGAGCCCGGGGAGCAGTTCACGCTGGACGAGATGCTCAAGGCCATCTGTGTGTCCTCTGCCAACGATGCAGCAGTGGCGGTGGCGGAACTTGTGGGCGGCAGCGAGCCTGCCTTTGTGCAGCAGATGAACGCCCGCGCCGCAGAACTGGGCATGGAGCACACCACCTTCCGCAATGCCTGCGGGCTGGACACGGAGGGACATCTTTCCACCGCACGGGATGTGGCCATCATGAGCCGCACCATCCTGACCACCTGCCCGGAGGTGCTGCACTACACCGGCATCTGGACGGACACTTTGCGGGGCGGACAGACCCAGCTGGTGAACACCAATAAGCTGCTGCGACGGTACAACGGCATTACCGGGCTCAAGACCGGCACAACCGGCGGAGCGGGCGTGTGCATTACTGCCAGCGCCACCCGGGACGGGCTGAACCTCATTGCAGTGGTGCTGGGTGCACCCTCCAGCAAGGATCGGTTCGAAGCCGCCACCACCCTGCTGGACTACGGTTTTGCGGCCTACCGCGCCGCACCGGTGCCTCTGCCGCAGGAGCGCCCGCTGCAATTAAAGGTAAAGGGCAGCACGGAGGAGACTGTTCCGCTGGATTACGCCGCGCTGCCCGCCACCGCGTTGCTGCCCGCCGAAAGCGCCGGTCAGCTGACCGTGCAGCTGGAACTGCCCGAGGTGCTGGAAGCCCCGGTGACCCGGGGGCAGACGGTAGGCAAGGCGCAGCTGCTGTGCGGCGAAGCAGTACAGGGAGAGTACCCGGTGTGTGCCGCAGCCGATGCGCCCCGCATGGATTTTGACACCGCGTTGCAGCTGCTGTGGGACAGCCTGCGGGGAACAGCAGCCTGACCCTGCACCGAAAAAGGCGCTTCAGCGCACAAAAGTGCGCCGGACGCCCGGCGGGGCTGTTGGATACCTGAACAAATCTGGATGAAGAAACAAAAAAACACTATTAAAATTGTATGAAATCTAAGGAATTTGACCTTGACTTTACCCGGAGGGAACGGTACACTTATACCAAGATATTTCCTCGCAGGGCAAAGGCCCGGCAGATCGTTTGGAGGTTTTAATAAAATGAGTGTCGCACTGAACACGAAACACCTCTCCAGCTTCATCAGCGAAGAGGAATATGCAGCCATCTACCCGCAGGTAGAAGCCGCCCACAAGCAGCTGGAGGCCAAGAACGGCCCCGGCAGCGATTTTCTGGGCTGGATGACCCTGCCCCGGGATTACGACAAGGAAGAGTTCGCCCGCATCAAGGCAGCTGCTGCCAAGATCCGCGAGGACTCCGATGTTCTGGTCGTGGCCGGTATCGGCGGCAGCTATCTGGGCGCACGCGCTGTTGTGGAGGCCGTTAAGGGTATGTACCACAACGAGCTGGAGGATGGTCTGAAGATCTACTTCTGCGGCAACAGCATCAGCCCCACCTACCTGAACAATATCATCAGCCTGTGCAAGGGCAAGCGCTTCTCCATCAACGTCATCTCCAAGTCCGGCACCACCACCGAGACCTCTCTGGCCTTCCGCGTGCTGCGCGAGCTGCTGGAAAAGGAGATGGGCGTGGAAGAAGCCAACAAGCGCATCTACGCCACTACCGACCGTGCCAAGGGCACTTTGAAGCAGCTGGCTGACGCACAGGGCTGGCCTACCTTTGTAGTTCCCGATGACGTGGGCGGCCGCTACTCCGTGCTGAGCGCCGTGGGTCTGCTGCCCATCGCCGCTGCCGGCATCGACATCGACGCTCTGATGCAGGGCGCTGCCGACGCTATGGAGCGCTACTCCGTGCTGAGCCCCGACAACGATGCTTATAAGTACGCCGCCATCCGCAACATCCTGTACCGCAAGGGCAAGGCTGTGGAGATTTTGGAGTGCTACGAGCCGGACTTCACCCTGATGAACGAGTGGTACAAGCAGCTGTTCGGCGAGAGCGAGGGCAAGGACAACAAGGGTCTGTTCCCCGCAAGCTGCATCTTCTCCACCGACCTGCACTCCATGGGTCAGTTCATTCAGGAAGGTGCCCGCATCATGTTCGAGACCATCGTGGACGTGAAGAAGCCCGCACAGGATCTGTTCATCGACCCGCTGGAGGGCAACTTTGACGGTCTGAACTTCCTTGCAAACCAGAACATGAGCGTGGTCAACCGCAAGGCCATGGAAGGCACCATTCTGGCACACACCGACGGCGGCGTGCCCGAGGTGCTGATCGAGGTGGATGACCTGTCTGCTTATAATGTGGGCTACCTGATCTACTTCTTCTGGCGTGCCTGCGCCTGCAGCGGCTACCTGCTGAGCGTGAACCCCTTCAACCAGCCCGGCGTGGAAAGCTACAAGAAGAATATGTTCGCCCTGCTGGGCAAGCCCGGCTACGAGGGCCTGACCGCAGAGCTGGAAGCAAAGCTGAAGTAAAAGCCGAACGTTAAAAATGATCTCCCGCCGCAAGGCGTGGAAAATACAGGAGGACTGAACTATGATTAAACTGATTGTTGGTACCAAGGGCTCCGGCAAGACCAAGGCTATGATCGACCAGATCAACGACGCGGTCAAGACCTCCAAAGGCAATGTTGTTGTTGTGGAAAAGGGCATGAAGCTCACCTACGACATCGCTCCTGCAGCACGTCTGATCGATCTGGACGAGTACAAGATCTCCGGCGGCGAAATGCTGTACGGCTTTGTGGCCGGCCTGATGGCAAGCAACTACGACATCACCGACCTGTACATTGACGGCATCCTGAAGGTGCTGGACCACGATATCAACCGTCTGGGCGTTGTGCTGGACGAGATGGCAGCCATTGCCGGCGACAGCGTGAAGGTCACCGTGACCGTCAGCGCAGACGAGGCCGCACTGCCCCACGATGTGAAGAAGTACCTGTAATTTGATAAAAGAACAGGGCTAAAGGCTTTTCCAACAGGCAGAAGACCGGAGAAAAATAAATTTTTTCGGTTTTCTGCCTGTTTTGGTGTTGACAAAGGGTTGCTTTGGCGCTATACTAACAAAGCAGCCTTTTCAGAGGTGTACTATGCAATTTGACCTGAGAAAGTTTATCACAGCCGGCACAAGACCGTACCATGCAGAGTTTCAGTGTGATTTATCTGCGTACGATTATGCCGGTGCAAGGATCCCGCAGCCGGTCACAGCCGTCTTTGACGCGCAGACCGATGGCGACGAGGTTCAGATAACGTTGCGGGCAAAGGCATCGGTGCACGGAGAGTGCGCCCGCTGTCTGGACCCGGTCATCCGGGAAGAGACAGTCGATACGGAGTGGATCGTCAAGGAGCGGGATCTGGATGACCCGGATTTCGATCTTCCGCTGGACGAAAAAGGACACTTGGACGTGGACGAATGGCTCAATCAGGAGTTTATGTTCCAGATCCCTACGGTGCTGCTTTGCAGCCCCGACTGCGCCGGGCTTTGCCCGCAGTGCGGTAAGAAAAAGGCGGAATGCACCTGCCCACCGGCAGAGCAGACCGATGCCCCCGTAGACACTAGGCTCGCGATCCTTAAATCACTGCTGAACAGATAAACCCATCAAGGAGGTGCAAAAATATGGCAGTACCTAAGAGACATCTTTCCAAGGCCCGCCGCGACAAGCGTCGCAGCAATGTTTGGAAGCTGGAGGCCCCCGCACTGGTGAAGTGCAGCAACTGCGGCTCTCTGAAGCTCCCCCACCAGGCATGTGGCAACTGCGGTTACTACAAGGGCGAGGAAGTCATCAAGAAGGCCTAATTTGCGCGTAATTGGTGGCATAATGGTGTTATGTACAGAAGGGGAGGGCGCAAAGCCTTCCCCTTCTTGTGCTTTAAAGGAGGTGGATGCAGATGGCGATCCGGATCGAGCAGGTGGATGCCGGCAGCGAGGCCGAGGCTCTTGGCCTTGCCCCCGGTGACGAGCTGCTGAGCGTGGATGACAACGAGCTGAACGACACGCTGGATTACGATTTTTATACCGACAGCAGCAGCTTCCACCTGAAGGCCCGGGTAGCGGACGGCATCCGGGAGTGGGAGGTGCAGCGGCCGCAGCGCGGCCCCTTTGGCTGCGGGTTCAAGACCTATCTGGGCGATGCAAAGCATTCCTGCTCCAACCACTGCATGTTCTGCTTCATCGACCAGCTGCCCCCGGGTATGCGCGAGAGCCTGTATTTCAAGGATGATGACGAACGGCTGAGCTTTTTGTTCGGCAACTACATCACCATGACCAATATGCAGGATCACGAGATCGACCGCATCATCAAGATGCACATCTCGCCTATCAATATCTCGGTGCACACCACCAACCCCCAGCTGCGGGTGCGGATGCTGGCCAATAAGCGCGGCGGCGAGGTGCTCAAGTACCTGCCCCGGCTGGTGGAGGGCGGCATTGCCGTCAACTGTCAGCTGGTGCTTTGCCGCGGTGTGAACGACGGCAACGAGCTGCGCCGCACCCTTGCCGACCTGTTGGAGCTGACCCCCATGGTGCAAAGCATTGCAGCCGTGCCCTGCGGCATTACGGATTACCGCAAAAATCTGTACCCGCAGGTGCCCTACGATGCAAAGACCAGCGCTGAGGTCATCGACATTATGGAAGAGTTCGGTGATGAATGCAAACGCCGCCACGGCAAGCGCATCATCTACCCCAGCGATGAATGGTACCTCAAGGCAGGCCGCCCCATCCCTGCGGCGGCGTTCTACGAGGACTACGACCAGCTGGAAAACGGCGTGGGCATGATGCGCCTGTTCGAGGAAGAATTTCTGGCGGAACTGGACAAGCCCCACCGGATCTACGGCACCAAGGAGCTGGACGTGGTCACCGGCACCATGGCAGCGCCCCTCATCACCCGCATGATGGAGGAGCTGCACCGCCAGTACCCCGTGATCACCGTGCACGTCCACACCATCCAGAACCGCTTTTTTGGCGGCAATGTTGGTGTGACCGGCCTCATCACCGCCACCGATATCATTGCCCAGTGCGCCGGCAGGCTTGCCACAAAAACACTGGGCATCCCGGCTGTGATGCTGCGGGAGGAAAAGGACACCTTCCTGGACGATATCACGGTGGAGCAGCTGGGGCAGCGGCTGGGCGTAAAGGTGGAGGTGCTGCCCACGGCAGGCGGGGATGAAGCCCGCGCCCTGCTGCGCAGCGGCCTGCACATTGCCCGCAGAAGGAAGAGCGGCAGCTGATAACGCCATTTTTATTGTATTTTACCCCTTTTAAGAAAGGAGGAGACCCCATGAGCAAACCGATCGTAGCAGTGGTGGGCCGCCCCAACGTGGGCAAATCCACCCTGTTCAATAAGCTGTGCGGCCAGCGCCTTGCCATTGTGGAGGACACCCCGGGCATTACCCGCGACCGCATTTTCGCCAACTGCGAGTGGAACGGCCACGAGTTTTTGCTGGTGGATACCGGCGGCATTGAGCCCAAGGCCACCGAGGGCATTCTGGCCCACATGCGCGAGCAGGCGCAGATCGCCATTGACACCGCCGACTGCATCATCATGGTCACGGACGTGCGCAACGGCCTGACCGCAGCCGACGAGGATGTGGCGCACATGCTGCGCCGCAGCCACAAGCCTATCATTCTGGCCGTGAACAAGTGCGACAAGGTGGGCGAGGCTCCCATGGAGCTGTACGAGTTCTACAACCTCGGCTTTGACGAGGTGATGCCCATTTCTTCCGTGCACGGTCACGGTACAGGCGACCTGCTGGATGCAGTGTGCGCCCATCTGGACTTCAGCGAGACCGTGGTGGAGGAGGACCGTATCCCTGTTGCCATCATCGGCCGCCCCAACGTGGGCAAGTCCAGCCTGACCAACCGCATTCTGGGCGAGAACCGCATGATCGTGGCCAACGAGGCCGGCACCACCCGTGATGCCATCGACACCCCGGTGGACAACGCCTACGGCAAGTTCATCTTTACCGATACCGCCGGTCTGCGCAAGCGCAGCAACATCAGCGATGGTCTGGAGCGCTACATGGTGGTGCGTGCACTGGCTGCTGTGGAGCGCAGCCGCGTGGCGCTGATCCTTGTGGATGCCACCGTCGGCTTTACCGAGCAGGACAGCAAGGTGGCAGGCTACGCCCACGAGCAGGGCAAGGCCTGCATCATCGTGGTGAACAAGTGGGATGCTGTGGAAGGCAAGGAGACCAACACCATGGAACTGCAGCGCCGGGGCTATGCCGAGTGCTTCAGCTTTATGGGCTATGCACCCATTATCTTCATCTCTGCCCAGACCGGCTACAACGTGAACAAGCTGATGCAACTGATCCGGGATGTGGACGCCGAGAACGGTGCCCGCGTGCCCACCGGCGTGCTGAACGAGATGCTTGCCCGCGCTACTGCCCGGATGCAGCCCCCCAGCGACAAGGGCCGCCGCCTGAAGATCTACTACCTGACGCAGGCCTCTACCCGTCCCCCCACGTTCGTGGCCTTCGTGAACGCAAAGCACCTGTTCCACTTCAGCTATCAGCGGTATCTCATCAATCAGATCCGCGAAAACTTTGGTCTGGAGCATACGCCCATCCGTCTGGTCGTGCGGGAGCGCGGCTCCGGCGAGGTGGGTGCCAAGGACGTATAACACGTCAGGGAGGCTCAGATGATGAAATCTGTTCTCATCGCTGCGGTGTCTGCTGTGCAGGCGTATCTGCTGGGCAGCATCGACACCGGTATCCTCGTCAGCAAGTTTTTGTACCACGATGACGTACGCAAGTACGGCAGCGGCGCAGCGGGCATGACCAATATGCTGCGCACCTTCGGTAAAAAGGCAGCGGCACTTACCGCCTTTGGTGATGTGCTCAAGGGCGTGCTGGCCGTGTGCATCGGCCGCTGGCTGTTCACCCAGATGCCGGAAAGCACCACGCTCTCGCCCTATCTTGCGGTGTACCTTGCCGCCATCTTTGCCATTATCGGCCATTTGAAGCCCCTGTATTTCGGCTTCAAGGGCGGCAAGGGCGTGCTGGTGGCGGGCGGCACCATTCTGGCCATCCAGCCGGTGCTGATCCCCTTTCTGGCGGTCATCTTTCTGGCCTGCCTGCTGCCCACCGGCATGGTGTCGCTGGGCAGTGTGACCATGGCGGCACTTTACCCGGTGCTCACCATCCTGTACGGGGTGTTCCGGGGCTATTCTGCCGCCGACCTTACCGTGTGCACCATCGGCTCGGTGATCATGGGTGCGATGGTCATTTACATGCACCGCTCCAACATCCAGCGCATCCGCGAGGGTAAGGAGTACCGCTTTGGCCGTCACGGCAAAAAGTAACAGAAAATAATAAACCACCCCGCAGCAGCCGTTTACCGGCCACTGCGGGGTGGTTTTTGTATATGCTTATTCCTTTGTCTCGGTCTCTTCCTCAGGCTTTGCTTCGGAATTCCGCCGACGGAACCAGTCGGCGGGAATGCCGCTCTGGGCGGGGGTAAGATCCGGCGCGGGGTGGCCGTCCGGCAGGTGTGCGCCAAAGGCTGGGACAAAGAAGAACTTGCGCACAATGAAGATCAGCGCGATCGCGCCCACGCTGAGCAGGTTCTCCACGGCGGAATCGTGCCCCACCACCAGATGGCGCGCAATGGCGTACAGCAGCACTTCAAGGCTGCTGCCGGGGCTGTGCTTGGCCAGCATCTTGATGAACTCGATGCCGATCACAATGTCCAAGCTGCGCTCCAGAAAGGTGCGGATCTCTGCCTCGTTGCCATCGAACAGCAGGCCGGGCATCCAGCGGATCAGGGGCACAACGCTGAGCAGCAGACCGATCAGCACCAGCCCGGATAACAGCACTTCCAGCAGACTGGAAGCCTGAATAATGCGGTTGCGCAGGGAGGTACGCCAGTGGCTTTCTACCGGGTGAGAGGGATGTTCCATAGTAAGACCTTCCTTTCGGCATTCTGCTAAACAGGATTCGACAGACTTCTGGTTAGATTGTAGCAGAATGCGGGCGGGCTGTCAATTCATGGAAAAATCAATTCTCCTTGGCGGCAGACTGTGCCGGAACGTACCCGGCCTTCTGGATGCAGGCGATGCCGTCGGCGGTGTCCAGCCAGTCGTACAGGCGGCGCTCCGGGCTGTCAGCGGCGGCATCCGGGTGGATGACGGCGTAGAAATCGTTGCACAGGGGGTAGCTGCCGTCGGCAAGGGTGTCGTTGCTGGGGGTCACACCGTCTACCGCCAGCAGCCGCAGCCCGGGCTTAGAGTACATCTGGTCGATGTAGTAATACACGGAGAAACCGATGGCGTTGGCGCTGTTATTGTAATCGGCAATGCTGTCCACCAGCTCGCCCATGGCGGCGGGAGCCAGCTCAGAGGGCGGGGTCATCAACTCTCCGCCCTGAATGAGCAGCTTTTTGAACAGGGTCTGACTGCCGGAGTCCTCGCCGCGCTGAAAGGCAACGATTTCCTGATCCTTGCCGCCTACATCCTTCCAGTTGGTGATCTTCCCGGCGTAGATGTCCCGCAGCTGCTGCTGGCTAAGCGCCTGCACGGGGTTGTCCTCGTTGACGATGAACACCAGCGCGTCCACCCCGATGGGTTTCTGCTCCAGCTGCACATTGGCCTCTTGCAGCTCTTTCTTTACATAGTCCGGTGCTTCGTATACCACCAGCATCCGGGTGGTGGTGTCGTACAGGCCAAAGTTCTCCCATGCGTAGGCGGTGGTGCTCACGGTGATGCTGCTGCGGGCTTCTTCCAGGTCCATGCCGGTGGTATCGGCCAGCATCTGCGCCATCAGCGGGATGCAGGCGGTGCTGCCGTCCAGTGGGGGAAACTCCGCTTCGGTCAGGAACGGCTCCGGCTGCTGCACAGCCGAGGACGCTGCAGAGGACGCGGGCGGCTCTGCGGCAGAGGAAGCGGTGCTGCCGGAGGGTGCATCTGTGCCCTTGCAGGCGGTCAGCACCCCGGCGGCGGAGCAGGCAGCCAGCCCCAGCAGAAAACTGCGGCGGGAAATTTTAGCGTTTTTCATAAAAAAGCCCTCCTAGATCAATAGCCGTAACTCGGTACATCGTCCGCAGTGGCAGACGAGAAAATGCTCTGGCAGTACAGCCAGTTGCCACTTGTGTCCATCCAGCCCACATAGAAGCCCCGCTGTGCGGCAAACACATGGTCGGGCAGGGAATTCAGGCTGTTGGAATAGTACCCGGTGCAGCTGGAAAGTCCCTGCAGCACCACCTTGCCGTCTGCATCCAGCACATCGCATACGTTGCCGTAGGCGCTGCCCGCAGCATCGCGGCTGCCGTAGAACATGGGTCTGCCATCGGGGTCGGTGGTCAGGTAGTTGATGTAGCTGTACTTGCCCTGCAGGGCGGTCAGGTCGCTGACAAGCCCCTGCGGGCCGTACAGCCGGGTGGCGGTGGTCTCGTAGCGGTCGTTATCCTGCAATTCCAGCCAGACATAGCCGCTGCCGCAGTTGCTCATCCGTACCCGCTGCTGGTGCTCCACCGGCTCTACGGTGGTGTCGGTCAGCAGCTTGCCGTTGTCCTTACTGTACACCCGCAGGCTGCCATCCAGCGCGTAGACAGCTACGGTGCTGTCGGTGGCGTCTACATCGTACAGCGGAGCCTTTGCACCGGTCTCCAAATCGTAAAGGTCGTAGCCGTGATCTTCGCCGCTGTGCCATGTTACTACATAGCCCGGGAAATACTGGCTGGGCTGCTCGTCAAAGGTGGAGATCAGTCCGCGGTCCTCTGTGGTCATGTCACGCAGTTCGTACCGGCCATCATTGGTGGAAAAGCTGGCAAGACCACCCGGGTAGACCTGCAAAAAGCCCGTGTACTGCTCGCCGGTCTGGGTGTTGTACAGGATTTGGTCGGTGGTTTCCTCTCCGGTGGCAACGTCCAGCTCCACCCAGTCGCTCAGGGTGTCACTGTCGTAGAAAAGGCGGTATGCCGAGGCGGCCTCGGCGCGGTAGACGGGGGTGCCGTCCTTCTCCAGCACCACCACCCAGCGGTTCTGCTGGTAGTCGGTATCCCAGTCGTAATCGTCCAGTCCCTCCGGGCGGGCGTAGCAGCTGAACACCAGCTTATCGCCGCATAGGGTGCAGCTGTATGCACCTTCCGGTACCGGCAGCGCTGCACCGGTGGCAAGGTCGATGACCTGACAGGTGCCATAACCGGACTCCGGGACGTATCCGCCATCAATAAGGCGGCTCTCCTGCAGCACCAGCAGGCCGTTTTGCAGGGTGGCGCTCTGCTCGCCTTCAAAGGACATTACTTCGGTGCCGGTCTTGTCGTACAAGGCGGTGCGGCGTCCGCCTCGGCTGGTAGGGTCGGACCAGCTGCGCAGCCAGTAGTCTGCGGTGCCGGTGGCACTGTCCTCCACCAGCGAGACGTTCTCACTGCGGGTAGACTGGTGCAGCGGGGTGCTGCCGCACAGGATGGTGGTGCTGCTTCCGGAACGACCGTCGCAGTACAGCACCCGCAAACGGCTATCGTTCAGCACGGCGGGGTCGTACAGGGGCTTGCCGCTGTCGTCCGTAGGTACCGAAACGACAGAGCTTGCAGCGCCCGGCACGCCGGTGGCGGGCGGCAGCAAGGTACAACCGCAGCCTAAAGTAAGGGCAAGGGCAGTGCAGACTGCCCCGCAGCCGATACGCAAGACAACACGCTTCATAAAAAACACTCCTTTGCAAAAAACAGGGAGGAAAATTTTTCCGTTCATTCAGAATACGAAACAGCCGCATTTTTCATTGCAGAACTTGCAGAAAAATGCGGCTAAAAACGGTTACAATTGCATTACAGCTGCGCCGGGGCATGGGACGCTTCTGCCTTGTCCATCTGCTCCAGCTGCCGCAGAAAGGCCAGCAAAAAGGGCAGAGAAATGAAGCAGGTGAGCGCGTCCGCAATGGGCTGGCAAAGCTCCACACCCACAAGTCCCAGCACCCGGGGCAGTACAAGGATCAGCGGGATAAAGCACACGCCCTGCCGGCAGCAGGCCAGAAAGGTGGCACGCCCGGCCTTGCCCACGCTCTGGAAGGTCATGTTGGTCACCACGATTACCGGCTGCAGAAGGATGGCAAAGCACTGGTAGCGGAAGGCAGGCAGCGCCACGGCAGTGACCTCCGGGTCGTCCCGGAACAGGCGGATCAGGTTTTCATCGTTCCACCAGCACACCGCGATCAGCACCACCAGAAGCGCAAAGGCGGCTTTCAGGGTAAAGACGGCGGCCTGCCGCACCCGGTGGTATTTGCGTGCGCCGTAGTTGAAGGACGCCACCGGCTGCAAGCCCTGTCCCACGCCGATGGCCACCGAGAGGATGAACATAAAAATGCGGGACACGATGCTCATGCCCGCCACGGCGGCGTCGCCGTAGCTGCGGGCGGCAATGTTCAGCAGCATCCCGCCGATGCTGTTCAACCCCTGACGGCCAAAGCTGGGCGCGCCGCCTGCAAGGATCTGCAAAAACTCACGCGGCTCCCGGGTGACGGCAGAAAGCCGGAACTGGCTGACCGTTTTGCCCCGCAGGAACATATACAGCAGAATGCCAAAGCTGATGGTCTGGCTGAGGGCAGTGGCGATACCGGCACCGGCAGTGCCCAGCCCTAAAACGAACATGAACAGCGGGTCCAGCGCAATGTTCAGCAGCCCGCCTGTGACCAGCCCGATCATGGCAAGGTTTGCTTTGCCCTCATACCGCAGGATGTTGTTCATCACCAGACTGGAGATCATCAGCGGAGCGGCAAGCAGGATGGGCCGGGCGTAGGCACAGGCATGGGGCAGAATGGTTTCGGTGCTGCCCAGCAGCATCATGAAGTCCGGCAGGGTGGCAAGGCCGATCACCGCCAGCACTACGCCAAAGGCCAGCGCAGTAAAAAAGCTGGTGGAAGCAAAGCGGGTGGCGGCGTGGGTATCCTGACTGCCCAAGCGGCGGCTGATGATGGTGCCGGAGCCGTGCCCCAGCATAAAGCCCAGCGCCTGTATGATGGCCATCAGGCTGGAAACGACGCCCACCGCGCCGGAAGCGCTGGTGGAGATGCGCCCTACAAAAAAGGTATCGGCCAGATTGTAGATGCTGGTGATCAGCATACTCAAAATCGTGGGCGCGGCAAGGCTGAGGATCAGCCGGGGGATAGGGGTCTCGGTCATTTTGTGATACTGCACCGCAGTGCGGTCCTGCTGGGTCATGGGAAAATATCCTCCTTCAAAAAACGAGAAAACCGCCCCTTCCAGAGCGGCAGATAGTCCTGATGAAAACAGTATAACGCAGTTGCGGCAAAATGTCGAGAGGGAGTAAAAACGGCCTTTCGCCCCTGCGAAGGGGCGAAAAAACAGGCGAAAACAGGGTGGTTTCTATATAAAGTGCTAAAGAATTGTCGAATTACTTGTGAAAAATCACGATATGTGGTATTCTTTATAAGAAGGAATTGGAAAAATCTGTGCATTTTATGATTGGGAGGGATTTGTACATGAAATCCGTAGCACAAACTGTGATCGAGGCCGACCGCTTTTATACCATTGCCGCTCACACCGGCAATGTCATTCAGGCAGTGGAGGGCAGCAAGGACGGCGGCACTGTCCGTCTGGGCAAGTATGACCACAAGCCCGAGCAGGAGTGGAGCTTTGTCCGCGAGGGCGATGGTGTGTACCGCATCCGCAACCGTGCCTCCGGCAAGCTGCTGGATCTGACCATGACCGGCACCGCCAATGGCACATGGCTGCACCTGTGGGAGGATGTGGGCGGCACGTCCCAGATGTGGAAGGTGGAGCACACCCCGGAGGGCACCGTGCGTCTGCGCTCTTCTTGGGCAGGCGGCAAGTGCGTGGATACCGTGGGCATGGGCGCCGAGGTGGGCGCTGTGCTGCAGATCTGGCAGGAGGTGCCCGGCGGTGGCGACCAGCTGTGGGTCATCTCTGAGGTAAAGGACCGCGTAAAGCGTGCCGCTAAGGTTGAGGAAGCCGCACCTGCTGCCGAGACGAAGGCCGCACCGGCCAAGGAAGCCGCTCCCGCCAAGAAGCCCGCAGCCCGCAAGCCCCGCACCACCAAGAAGGTGGAGGAGAAGCCCGCTGCTCCCACTGTAAAGGCCGCAGAGCCGGTCAAGGCAGAAAAGCCCGCTGCAAAGAAGGCTGCTAAGGCAAAGGCTGAGCCTGCTGCTCCCGCAGTAGAGGTGAAGGCAGCTCCCGCCGTGGCAACCAAGGCCGAGCCTGTTACTAAGGCTGAACCGGCTGCCAAGGCAGCGCCCGCAGCGGAAGCCAAGACTGCCCCCGTTGCTGCAAAGCCCAAGGCAAAGCGTGCACCCTGCAAAAAGACCGCAAAGAAGTAAAAAAACTTTTAAATAGCAAAAAATCGGACAGAGCGCGGTCTGTCCGATTTTTTGCGTTTATAGAAGCTTTTTATGCAGCAGGGGAGGCAGCATCATCGCTCTGGGCGGCGGTCTGCACGAACTGCACAATGCTCTCGATGGTCTTGCGCAGCTGCACAAGGCTTTCCACGTCAGAGTCCTGCATCCGGGAGGTGGGAGCGGTTACCACGGTCTGGGCGGCAGTCACCGTGCCGGAAAGTTCCGCATGGATGTGGTGGGCGGGCACGTCCAGCAGGATGTGCACCTTGGGGGACAGGGTCTTGAGCAGACCCTGCTTTTCAATGCCCAGAATCAGCTGCGGCGCATCCTCCCCGGCGGCGAGATTCGGCAGCTGAAGGTAGAGGTAGCCTTCTTTCGCGTTGGCGGGCTGCACGGTTTTGAGCTGTTTCAAGTTCAGCTGAAAGTCGTTCACCTGCTGCAAGCCGGTGGCGGCGGGGTCTACCCCCAGCAGGGTGGCCAGCTGGTCCTGGGAGATATAGCTGCCCAGCGACCAGCCCGGCAGCAGCAGGCTTGCCAGCGGATACTCGGCTACAATCGTGCTGCGCAGCTTGTTGTACAGCTGCCCGGCGTCGTAAAGGGTCTCTTCCTCGCTGATGTACATCCGGGTCAGAGGGGCATCGTTGACGGTGCTGGTGCCCGTCGGGTACAGCGCCAGCTGCACTGCCCGGGGGGTGTACTGGCCGGTCAGGCTGCCGGTGGTGCCGCCGAACTTGTCCAGCAGGGCGTAAAGAGCAGGCGGCTCGGCTTCGGTGGAGGTGATGGTGTAGTCCAGCGCAAAGCTGGCACCGCTCTGGAATGCCTTGATCTTGCGGCTGACGAAGCTGTACAGCACTGCCGCAGCCACTGCGCACACCAAAACCAGACACAGCAGAACGATCAGCGCCGCCCGCAGACCAGTGTGCTTTTTGTGGGAAGATGCCATGGGAAACCTCTCCTTCCGGTAAAACGTATTTGCTTCAGCATAACGGAACTGCACGCAAATGTCAAGCGCCGCAAACTGCGGACAAAACAAAAAACCTGAAACATTTCTGTTTCAGGTTTCTGGCGGAAAGATGGGGATTCGAACCCCAGAACGCTTTTGACACGTTACACGATTTCCAGTCGTGCGCCTTAGACCAACTCAGCCATCTTTCCACATCTTCTGTTCTGCCTTTGGGCGGGTGCCCTTGGCGCTCCACTATAATACCTGAAAGCAGGCTTTTTGTCAAGGATTTTTTTGAAAAAAATCAGACTTTTTTAAAAATGACGAAAAAGCGCGAAAAGACGTTCTGCGGCATGGACGGAACGCACAAAAAGTCCTTGACGTACTTTTAAAATGGGTCTATATTGAGGGCAAAGAGCACTGCGGCGGGTCATTTTGTGCCGCAGCGGCGGGAAATATAAGGAGGATGCTTTTATGACTTATCCTGAAGTGCTTGCCAATGCCCGTACCTGCATTGGTCAATACTGCAAGGCCTGCCCGGTGTGCAACGGCGTGGCCTGTAAAAACCAGATCCCCGGTCCGGGTGCCAAGGGCGTGGGCGATACCGCCATCCGCAATTATAATAAGTGGGCGGATATCCGGGTAAACATGGACACCCTGTGCCCCGGCGGTGCACCGGACACCACGCTGGAGCTGTTCAGCAAAAGCTTCCGCTATCCCTTCTTTGCGGGCCCTGTGGGTGCAGTGAACCTGCACTATTCCGATACCTACACCGATATGACCTATAATGATGTGCTGGTGCGCGCCTGCGCAGAAAACGGCATTGCAGCCTTTACCGGCGACGGCACTAACCCCACCGTGATGGAGATGGCTACCCGCGCCATCGGCGCTGCGGGCGGCTGTGGCGTGCCCACCATCAAGCCGTGGAACATTGATACCATCCGCGAGAAAATGGCACAGGCCAAGGCCAGCGGCTGCTTTGCCGTGGCCATGGATGTGGACGCAGCGGGTCTGCCTTTCCTGAAGAACATGACCCCGCCCGCCGGCAGCAAGAGCGTGGAGGAACTGGCCGAGATCGTGCGGCTGGCGGAGCGTCCCTTCATCGTCAAGGGTGTGATGACCGTTAAGGGCGCACTGAAGGCAAAGCAGGCCGGTGCCGCCGCCATCGTGGTGTCCAACCACGGCGGCCGTGTGCTGGATCAGTGCCCCGCCACCGCCGAGGTGCTGCCGGAGATCGCCGCAGCCCTCAAGGGCACCGGCGTGAAGGTGCTGGTGGACGGCGGCATCCGCACCGGTGTGGATGTGTTCAAGGCACTGGCACTGGGCGCAGACGGCGTTTTGATCTGCCGCCCCTTCGTGACTGCTGTCTACGGCGGCGGCGCAGAGGGTGTGAAGTGCTACATCGATAAGCTGGCCGGGGAACTGGCCGACACCATGCAGATGTGCGGTGCCCATACGCTGGCGGAGATCACCCCGGATATGGTGCGGGTCTGATTTTTCTGCGTAGAGAACGATTTTAATGGCCTCCGCCTTGCTCTGGCCATATTCAGCGGAAAGAATCTTATTTATAGAACAATGCCGGGCAGTCTGCGGTCTGCCCGGCATTGTATTTTCACGAGAGGGGTCGAAGTGGAGAACGGCAGCTGATGAAAATCGTCTTACTTCAAAGTGCCGTCCAGCACCTGCTGGTAATACCACGGCTTCGGGGCGTGGAAGGTCTTGCCGCTGAGGAAGGCAAAGTCCGGCTGGGTGAAGCGGGGCATGGTCAGCTCCCATGCGCACAGTGCCTGATACTTCAGCTTCAGCTCCCGATTGGCGCTGTTGTTGCCGTACTTGCTGTCGCCAAGGATGGGGCAGCCGATGCTTGCCATGTGGGCGCGGATCTGGTGGGTGCGGCCGGTGATGAGCTGAACCTTGAGCAGAGCCAGACGGCCGGAGACGGCGATGGTCTCGTAGCGGGTCTCCACGTCCTTGGCACCCGGCTGCTTGTCCTCCACGATCTTCACGATGCCGCGGTCGGCGTCCTTGAGCAGATAGCCGCCCAAGGTGGCGTCCGGCGGCACAGGACGGCCAAAGGTGACGCAGAGGTAGGTCTTTTGCACCTCACGGTTCTTGATGGCGGAAAGGAACAGCTCCTCAGCCTCCGGGGTCTTGGCAATGATCACAAGGCCGCTGGTGCCGGTGTCCAGCCGGTGGCACAAGGCGGGGGTGTACAGGTCGTTCTCCTTGTACTCGCCCTGCTTGTTCAGGTACAGCAGCGCGCGGTTCAGCAGGGTGTCATCCTCCGGACCGTCCACCGCAACGCCGGCAGGCTTGTTCACGATCAGGATCTGCGGGCAGTCGTACACCACCTGCGCCGGGGTGCGGGCGTTCTTCCACGCGGGGCCTTCCACCCGGCGGTCGGCGTCCAGCACATCGTCTAGAATGAACAGCTTGATCTCATCGCCCGCCATCACGCGAGTGGAAAGCGGCTGCTTTTTGCCGTTCAGCTTGATCTTGTTCTCCCGCAGCGCCTTGTTCAGGCGGCCGGGGGTCAGAGCGGGGTACTGCTGGGTCAGATAATTGTCCAGCCGGGTAGGGGCCAGACATTTTACTTTTAAAATTTTCACGGGAAATTCCTCTCTATCTTAAAATCAGTCGCAATAGAATGGGTTCTTGATTCGTTTTTATTGTAGCGGAATAAATCTACCGCGTCAAGAAAGAAGGTGTTTTTATGAACTTGAAATGTAGGATTCTGGCTGTTCTGGCTGCTGGCATCGCATTGACGGCCTGCGGCGGCTCCGGTACCCCCGCCAGCACCCCCGCATCCAGTGCAGTGCCGGCCTCGTCCCATGTGGCAGAGGAAGGGGTCACGGAGCCCATCAACATGCTGACGTGGACACTGGATGACCTTGATGACACACAGACCATCACGTTTGTTTCTGCCGCCATTACCTCCGGCGTGCAGGACGGTAAATTGACTGCAAAGGTGTTCAGCTGCGACATTTATAAAAAAGAAGATGTTGAAAAACTTGCCGTTGGGGATCAGATCACCCTCCACGAAGAGGGGGCTGCATGGAACCAGTTTGTGACCGTTGCAGTGGAGAGTATCGAGAAAAACGATCAGTACCATCTTGTCACCATCAATGGCGGCATGGAGGAGCAGTACGGTCTTGACCTGAAGCTGGAAGATGATGCCTACCGGACGATGACCTTTGACGATTACCCTGTCTACTATGAGATGGGAGAAAAGACGATGCCGCTGGCAGAGGATGTAGTGCTGAAGGACAGCTCTGCCGACCCGCAGGCCGAAGCTGTGGAGACTACGGGCGCGGATGCAGTGGCAACAGCGATCAATGCAGACCCCGATAACTGGACCACCTATAATACCACGCTGGTGGTGCAGGGCGGCAAGGTGCTGGAGGTGCGCCGCATCTGGGTGCCGTAAATTTTGCTTAAAACCGTTGACAAACGTTTTGCGTATGCTATAATTTAGCTGTACGCAAAGGGGCACTTCGCCTGCCTTGCGGAATGTAAAATTATGACAGATGGCAATGATGGGGTCAGAAATGCACACACCACCGTCCAGAGAGAGCGCCCATGGCTGTAAGGTGCTCCGGTCGGGATCATTTCGCGCCACCCCGGAGCTTCCGGCGAATATAAACCGGACGCTGCGCAGCGTTAATGCGCCGAAAGCGGCAGGGGACAAGTGATCCTTTGCAATTTGGGTGGTACCACGGAGTTTGATGCACAAGCAGCCTTCGTCCCTTTTGGGATGAGGGCTGTTTTTTGTTTTTTTTCTCCGTGCCGCCCCTCTGCCATAACAGCATAAAAACGGCGCCTGAGCGCCAAAAACGATTGAGGAGAGAAAGATCTATGCAATGGACCGGTTTGAATGAACTGCGCGAAAAGTACCTGAGCTTCTTTGAAAGCAAGGGACATCTGCGTCTGGACAGCTTCCCCCTGGTACCCAAGAACGACCCCAGCCTGCTGCTGATCAACAGCGGCATGGCTCCCATGAAGAAGTGGTTTCTGGCACAGGAGGAGCCGCCCCGTCATCGCGTGACCACCTGCCAGAAGTGCATCCGCACCCCGGATATCGAGCGCGTGGGCATCACTGCCCGTCACGGCACCTTCTTTGAGATGCTGGGCAACTTCTCCTTCCAGGATTACTTCAAGGACGAGGTCATTCCTTGGGCTTGGGAGTTCCTGACCAGTGACGAGTGGATGGCTATTCCCAAGGATCGTCTGCACATCTCTGTCTATGAGGAGGACGACGAGGCCTACGATATCTGGACCAAGAAGGTCGGCATTGCCCCGGATCACATGGTGCGTCTGGGCAAGGAGGACAACTTCTGGGAGCACGGCTCCGGCCCGTGCGGCCCCTGCTCTGAGATCTACTTTGACCGCGGCCCCGAGTACGGCTGCGGCAAGCCGACCTGCGGCGTGGGCTGTGACTGTGACCGCTATATGGAGATCTGGAACCTCGTGTTCAGCCAGTTCGACGCCGACGGCAAGGGCCACTACGAGCGTCTGGCACGCCCCAACATTGATACCGGCATGGGCTTGGAGCGTCTGGCCTGCGTAATGCAGAACGTGGGCAACCTGTTCGAGGTGGATACCGTGCAGAGCGTGCTGCACCATGTGGAGCACATTGCAGGCAAGACCTACATGCAGGACCCCAAGACCGATATCTCCATCCGCGTTATCACCGACCATATCCGCAGCTGCACCTTTATGGTGTCTGACGGCATCCTGCCCTCCAACGAGGGCCGCGGCTATGTGCTGCGCCGTCTGCTGCGCCGTGCCGCCCGCCATGGCCGGATGCTGGGTATCGACCACCCCTTCCTCGTGGATCTGGTGGAGACCGTTATCCAGTCCAGCGAGTCCGCTTACCCCGAGCTGCGTGAGCATGACGCCTATATCAAGAAGGTCATCGGCACCGAGGAAGCAAACTTTGCCCGCACCATCGATGCCGGCATGAATATCCTGAACAACATGATCGACCGTCTGGAGAAGGCACACCAGAAGCTGCTGAGCGGCATGGACGCCTTCAAGCTGAACGATACCTTCGGCTTCCCGCTGGATCTGACCAAGGAGATCGCCGCCGAGCAGGGTCTGGAGATCGACGAGGACGGCTTCCACGCAGAGATGAAGAAGCAGAAGGAGCGCGCCCGCGCTGAGCGCCTGAAGAAGAATATCTCCGGCTGGAGCGAGGATCTGTTCGGCGCACTGGAGGCCGAGCCCACCGTCTTTACCGGTTATGACACCCTGACCGACAAGGGCACTGTTGTGGCGCTGAGCGATGAAGAGACTCTGACCGATGCCATTGCCACCGACGAGGAGGCAAAGGACGGCGTGCTGGTGGTGCTGGATAAGACCCCCTTCTACGCAGAGATGGGCGGTCAGGCTGCCGACAACGGCGTACTGAACGGTGCCGAGTGCAGCCTGCGTGTGCTGGACGTGAAAAAGACCCCCAAGGGCTACTACGTCCACACCTGCGTGCTGGAGAGCGGCATTGTGAAGGTGGGCGATGTGCTGACCGCACAGGTGGACAAGGGCTACCGCATGGCCATTGCCCGCAACCACACCGCTACCCACCTGCTGCAGGCTGCCCTGCGTGAGGTGCTGGGCGACCATGTGCATCAGGCTGGTTCCTATCAGGATGCCTCCATCACCCACTTCGACTTTACCCACTTCAGCGCCGTGACCCCCGAGGAACTGGCACGGGTGCAGAAGATCGTCAACGATAAGATCTTTGACTCCATGAACGTCACCGTGCAGGAGATGCCGGTGGAGGAAGCCAAGAAGCTGGGCGCAATGGCTCTGTTTGGCGAAAAGTACGGCAAGGTGGTCCGCGTGGTGGATATCGAGGGCTGGTCTACCGAGTTCTGCGGCGGCACCCATGTCAAGAACACCGCCCAGATCGGCGGCTTCAAAATCGTCAGCGAGTCCTCTGTGGCTGCCGGCATCCGCCGTATCGAGGCTGTCACCGGCCGCAACCTGCTGATCCGTGCAAACCTGCAGGAGGCCATGCTGCATGATGTGGCAAACACCCTCAAGGCCAACAACGTGGCTGCTCTGCCCGCCCGCGCCGAGGCTGTGATGGCTGAGAACAAGGCCATGAGCCGCGAGCTGGAGGAGATGAAGGCCAAGATCGCCGCCTCCAAGGTGGACAGCCTGTTCGACAATGCCGAGGAAGCAGACGGCGTGAAGATCGCTTCTGCATACTTTACCGGTACCACCGGCGACACCCTGCGCGGCATGTGCGACAGCATCCGCGACAAGGCCGTGAACCCTGTGGTGGCTGTTCTGGTGGGCAAGGCTGAGGATAAGATCACCATGGCTGTTACCGTGAATAAGCTGGCACAGGAAAAGGGCCTCAAGGCCGGTGTGCTGGTCAAGGAGTTGTCTGCTATCGCAGGCGGCAAGGGCGGCGGCAAGCCGGACTTTGCAATGGCCGGTCTGAAGGACGAGACCAAGATCGACGAGGCACTGGCTGCTGTGAGCGCCATCGTCAAGAAGGCTCTGGGCTAAAAAGAATCAATGCTCCGTGCCCCGGTGCCGGATGCGCGCCGGGGCGGCGGGCTTTTGTAGAAGCAGGAAGGAGTGTTCCCCCATGGAAGATTGTCTGTTTTGCATGATCGCAGAGGGCAAGATCCCCTCTAAAAAGCTGTACGAGGATGACCAGGTAGTGGCATTCTACGACATCAACCCGCAGGCAAAGGTGCATTTCCTTGTGGTTCCCCGCAAGCACATCTCCTCTGCCGCTGCGCTGACCGAGGAGGATGGTGCTCTGCTGGGCCACATCTTCACCGTCATCGCAAAGCTGGCCAAGGAGCAGGGACTGGAAAACGGTTACCGCATCATCTCCAACGTGGGCGAGGACGCAGGCCAGACCGTGAAGCATCTGCATTTCCATGTTCTGGGCGGCGAAAAACTGCCTGTCTGATTCCAATACGAAAGGGAGATTTTGATTATGGCTGAAACTTATACCCTGCACGTCGCAGGCCTGACCCGTGAGCTGACCATCTGCAAGGTGAACGACCACATGGACATTGCCGCATTTATCATGCTGGGTGATGCCGAGCTGACCGTGGCCGCTGCTGCGGAGCTGCTGAAGAAATGCCCGGATTTTGATATCCTGCTCACCGCCGAGGCCAAGGGAATTCCGCTGGCGCACGAAATGAGCCGTCAGAGCGGCAAGCCCTATATCTGCGCCCGCAAGGGTGTCAAGCTGTATATGCCGGACCCTGTGGTGGTGGAGGACCAGTCCATTACCACTGCCGGTAAGCAGAAGCTGGTCATCGACCGCAAGGAGCTGGAAAAGATGAACGGCAAGCGTGTGCTGGTGGTGGACGATGTCATCTCCACCGGCGGCTCTCTGAAGGCACTGGACGCGCTGGCGGAAAAGACCCAGTGCACCATCGTGGGTCAGGCCGCTGTTCTGGCCGAGGGCGACGCTTCTGAGCGCAAGGATATCATCTTCCTTGAGCCGCTGCCCCTGTTCTTCCACTAAGCCGGGATGCGCCGCCCGCTCTGCGCTTTCTGCGCCGGAATGATGGGCCTTAGTTTCCTGTGGACTTTTTTGCCGCAAACGGAGCTTTTTATGCCGTTTGCGGCATTTTTTGTTGCCTTTTTGCTGCTGCTTTGCATCCCGCGCCGCAGCCGCAAGCTGGCGGTCTGCCTGCTGCTGGGCGCGCTGGCGGGGCTTTGCGCGATGCATACCACGAGCGCCCGGCTGGAGCGTGCCCGGGCAAATTACGCCGGGCGCACCGTGCTGCTGACTGCTGAGGTGGAGCGCGCGGACAGCAGCTATCTCCCGGGCACAGTGGACGCGACCCTGTGGGTAGAAAGCGTGAACGGCAGCCCGACGGGTTTCCGCATAGCCTGTGCAGAGCTGCCCGCCTGCGCGGCAGGGCAGCGGGTGCAGGGCTGGTTCGCGCTGTCGGCACCGGATGAAGCGGAACGGACGGCGCAGTACGCGGACGGCATCGCCTTGCAGGCAGAGCCCTTGGCAGAAAAGCCGCAGCTCACCGTACTGGGCGAGAGCGGCAGCTTCCGTGCCCGCACCCACCGCTTGCAGCAAAAACTGAGCGAGAGCCTGCGCCGTGTCATGAATCGGGACACCGGCGGCGTGCTGGCTGCCATGACGGTGGGAGACCGCAGCGGGCTTTCGGCACAGCTGCGCAGCGCCTACCGGGGCGCGGGGCTTTCCCATGTGCTGGTGGTCAGCGGCATGCACGTTTCCATCCTGTGCGGGGACATTTTTACTGCCCTGCACCCCCGCGGCTGGGAGCAGAGCTATCGCCGCCGCAGACGGCGTGCAGTGGGCAAAAGCCTGCTGGCGCTGGTGCTGATGGGCGTGACCGGCTTTACACCCTCGGTGCGCCGCGCCGCCGTGGCGGTGTGGGTCAGCGCCTTGGGCGTGTGGGTGTGGGGACCGCCGGACGCTCTTACATCGCTGGCGGCGGCAGGCATCCTGATGACCGCCGTCAACAGCTACGCGGTGTGGGATATCGGCTTTGAACTTTCTTTTGCGGCAGTGGTGGGCACGGTGGCAGGCAACGCCTGTATCCGCCGGATGCGGGACGCCCACGACAGGCGCTTCTGGGTCAAAGCAGGGGAGAACCTGCAAAAGCCGGTCAAACGTCCGTGGTACAGCAAATTGCCGAAGGGCGTGCAGGGTCTTGTAGAGAATGCCTGCATTGCCGCCTGCGCCTCGGCGGCTACCTTCCCGGTGCTGGTGCTGCGGGGGTTAAGTGTCAGCGCATGGGCGGTGGTTTCCAGCATCGCGGTGCTGTGGATGGTGCAGCCGTTGCTTCTGCTGGGGTTGGCAGTAGCCTTTGTGGGACTGGTGCCGTGGCTGGCACCGGTGCACGGGGTGCTTTCCCGGGCGGCAGACCTGCTCACCGGGCTATTGAACGGCTGGGCGGTCTGGCTCAGTACAAAGCCCGGGGCATCCATTTACTTTGATACCGCCTACGCGGCGCTGGTCTGTCTGCTGCTGTGCGGGCTTGGGGTGCTGGCCTTCCGCTGGCGGGTGCGTCTGCGGGTGGCGCTGCCGGGCATTCTGCTGGCAGCAGCGGTGGGCATCGGGTTGGGCAACGCGCTCAGCCGGGACGTGGTGCACATCGACCTTGTGGGCAGCGCACAGGCGCCTGCGGTGGTGGTTGCTCAGAACGACCGGGCCGTGGTACTGTTCCGGGGCGGCAGCGCCGCCCAGCGTGCGGTGGAAAACCAGCTGGCGCGGCGGGGCGTGCGCACCGTGGAGCTGGTGGCAGATCTGCGCATGAACGCAAAAACCGCCTGCACCCTGCCCGCGCAGCAGGGGATAAGGGCAGAGCGTCTGCCGGTCAATGCCAGCCGTAAGCTGCGCTGCACCCCGGCGGCGGTGGAACTGCTGCGCACCCGGGAAGGGTGTCTTGTGCGGCTGAGTATCGGCAACCGGCAGTTTGTGACCTTAAGCGGCAGGGCAGAACTGGCGCAGCCGCTGCAGACAGAGTGGCTGATCGCTACGCCGAAAAAACCGGAGGCGGTGCAGTACCAAAAGCTGCTGGCGCTGCGCAGTTACAGCTGGATGCCGCCGGAAACGCAGTACACTGCCTCCCTCAACCTGCGCCGCACCGGCGGCGAAAAGCTTGGGTAGCGCTTTGCAATCCGGGCCGAGTGTGGTACAATACAAGGAGCATTTTATAACAGGAAAGGGGCATTTGCATGGCCACGGAAGCAAAACTCCGGCAGCTGGCCGACAAGGGCTGCCCGGTCTACTATTTTTATTCCAGCGAGCAGTATCTGGTGCGGCAGGCAGTGGCGGCGGCGGTGCGGGTGCTGTCGGCAGACAGCGACGAGGACGCCACGATCCTGGACGGCGCTGCCCCGGAGTTGGAGCAGCTTATCATGGCAGCGGGTACCATCTCCTTTTTCGGCACCAGGCGTGTGGTGGTGCTGCCGGAACTCGACCCCGCAGCCTACGGCAGCAAGGACCTGGACGAGTTGTGCAGTACCCTTTCCAGCTTGGAAAACGCCGTGGCGGTGCTGGGCAGCGTATTCCCGCTGGAACGCGGAAAAATCAAGCTGGGCAAGCAGGCGCAAAAGCTGCAAGCCCAGTGCAAGGCCATCGGCTACACGGAGGAGCTGGCAAAGCCCCGCCCCTTTGAACTGAAAAATCTGATGATGGAGCGCGCAAAGGCGCAGGGCGCAACCCTGCCGGACGGCGCAGCCACCGCATTGCTGGAGCGCTGCGGCGAGGACCCCTTTCTGCTGGAAAACGAGGTGGACAAGCTTTGTGCCCTGTCCGGCTACCAGACCGTGAGCGCCTCCATGGTGGCGGAGATGGGCACGGTGAGCCTTGAAGCGGATGTGTTCGAGATGATCCGCATGATCACCGCCAAAAACGCCACCGGAGCCTGCAAAAAGCTGCAGACCCTGCTGCGGCTGCAGCAGGAGCCCATTGCTATTACAGCGGCCATGATCGGCAGCTATGTGGATCTGTACCGGGTCAAATTGGGGGCGGCAAAACGGAAAAATTACAGTGCGGTGCACAAAGATTTTGGCTATAAGGGCAGCGACTACCGGCTGAAGCGCTCGGCAGAAACTGCTGCTCACTACACCCTGCCCCAGCTGGAGGCCTGCTTGCAGGTGCTGCTGGAGCTGGACCAGAGCCTGAAAAGCCAGCCTGTGGCGGCGCAGACACTGCTGGAAACAGCACTGTGCCGTCTGGCGCTGGCGGGGAGCGGAAGATGATGCAAAGCAAGATGATCCATACCGACCGGGTGCTGATCGTGGAGGGCAAGTACGATGCCGTCCGTCTGGCGCACCTGACCGATGCCATGATCCTGCTGACGGATGGTTTTGGCATTTATAAAGACAAACAGCGCCAGCAGCTGTTCCGAGCGCTGGCGCAGAAAAATGGTCTGATCTTACTCACGGATTCGGACGCGGCAGGCTTCCGCATCCGCAACTACATCACCAACATGGTGGGTGCGCAAAACGTGGTGCAGGCCTATGTGCCTGCCATCCATGGCAAGGAAAAGCGCAAGGCGCAGCCCGGCAAGGAGGGGCTGCTGGGGGTAGAGGGCGTGGACGACGCCCTTGTGCGGCAGGCGCTGCTGGACGCCTTGGGCGCAGAAGCCGGAGCCGCGCCGGTGCGCCCGGCGGGGCGGCAGATCACCTACACCGACCTGTACGAGTGGGGGCTTTCAGGCAAGCCCGGCAGCGCCGAGCGCAAGGCTAGACTCTTGAATGCGCTGGGGCTGCCGCCGCGCCTTTCCAAAAAGGAACTGGTAGAGGCTTTTAACCGGCTATATACTTTTGAACAACTGGACGAGTTGCAGTTGAAAATTTTGCAGGAGTGAAAACTAGCCGTTTTTGCCCCACGCCTGCCGCAGCAGTTCCAGCGCGTGGGTCTCCAGCCGGGAAACATAACTGCGGCTGATGCCCAGCAGCCCGGCGGTCTCCAGCTGGGTCAGGGGCGGCTGCCCGGCCAGCCCATACCGCAGCAGTAAGATTTGCCGCTCCCGGGCGGGCAGGGTGTCCAGCAGCTGCCGCAGCCGCCGGACATCCTCCTGTCGCTCACAGCTGTCCTCCATGCAAAAACCGTCCTGTATCACATCCGCTAAGGTCAGCGCCGAGTCCCCGTCTGCCTCCAAGGATTCCTGCAGGGAGACGGTCTGCCCGCTTTTGCGCTCCCGCCGGAACTGCATACGGATCTCGTTTTCAATGCAGCGGCTGGCATAAGTGGAAAACCGCGCCTTGCGTGTGGCATCAAAGGTATCTACCGCTTTCATCAGTCCGATGGTGCCGATGGAAACAAGATCCTCTTGGTCGCCCGGCAGGGCGTAATATTTTTTTACGATGTGCGCCACCAGCCGCAGATTGTGGCGGATCAGCTTTTCCCGGGCGGCAGCATCCCCGGCGCGCAGGGCGCTGAAAGCGGCGGCCTCCTCCCGGGCTGTGAGCGGACGCGGAAAGCAGCCGCTTTCCAGATGGAGCGCCAGAAACAGAAATTTTGTGGCGAAAAATTGCAGTAAAGTCAGCAGCACACGATATCCCTCCCGGTACATAGTTGTTAGATTGTATGAGCCGGGGCGCGGATAGTTGCCGGAGGGGGCGGCAGGGGAGCGCTTGCAAGGCACAGGCAGAAGCTATCGTAAAATTTAAGCCGATCTGTGATTGATGCCGAGACTGCCCGGACGAAAAATGTTCGGGCTTTTCTTATATATTCTAAAGTTGCGGTAGAAGTGTGCACAAGCCTTATGGTATAATTTGAATACGAAAACTGAGCGATCTGCAACTTGAAGTTGACAAAGTGCATTTCCCGAAAGATAGATAATGACACCTCGCTTTGGTAGAATTATGCTATCAAAACCAAAGGAGGTATCACCTATGAATTTAGGCGAAAAAATTTACAAACTCAGAAAAGAAAAAGGTCTGTCTCAAGAAGCTCTTGCAGAGTTTGTGGGAACAACCCGACAAGCAATCAGCAAGTGGGAGAATAATCAAGGATATCCAGAAACAGAAAAACTGCTGTTGCTTTCAAATGTCTTTGAGGTATCCATTGACTTTCTGCTGAAAGATGAAAAAACGGAAAGTAGCGCAGATGAAAAAGGCTATTATGTAAGCAGAGAAATGGCTGTTGGCTATATCGCCAACGAGAAAAAGACTTGCAAATATTTTGGTGCTGGATTCGCCTTGTTTGCTTTAGCTGGAATACCCTACACCGTGTTTCAGACAACGACTGCATGGAAAGTGTTGGGTATGTCCATTTGCATACTTGCAGGAATTATTGCTCTTGTGGTTTCAATGTTCATTTCAAAAGATGAATACACAATTTTGAAAAAAGAGAGTTTGCTTTTTGATTATGAATTTCTAAAGGTACTAACTGACGAATATCGTTCCATGAAGAAAAAGAACATGGTTGTTGCTATCCCTTGCACAGTTCTGTTCATCATAGGTCTTTTGACACTCGCTATTACCGTTCGAGGAATAATTCCATGGACACACTATCATTCGCTTGTCTTTTTAGGATTGTCAGTCGGATTATTCGGCTTTGTATATTCTGCTGGAACTATGGAGGCGTATGAGATTTTAGTCCATAACGAGAAATATTCAAATAGCTTCTGGTTTAAGGTTAAGCGAAAAGCAAAATTAAAAATCGACAAATGGTAACACACAATAACTAAATATCAAAAAACTGACCGTTGACTGGTCGCAATCTGCGAAAAGTTGGCGGTCTTTTTTTATACCCATTTTTCAAAAAAGCGGTCAAACAGAATGGAAAAACCGAAAACCCTTGAACAGCTTCGGGCTGAAAAGGAACGAGCTGTGACGTAGCGTTTACCCGGACTGGTGCAAAGCGCAAGTACAGAATTGCCCAAACAGCAATTCTGGTGCTGTCGAAAGCGCAGTTCTGGAGCAGCTTGAGGATTATTTTTCTCAGTCTTTGGAGGTAAAACTCCTGCTCCGGCTCTGCCCGGACGAGGAGGACACCATCTATCAGATCGTGGACCTGCGTGGTGCACGATCCTACCGTGATGATGTCGCTGCCGCCGCAGTCCGTGGCGTACACCGTCATCCGCAACTTCCCTGCGGGTACGGATCTGAAATAGGAATCCCGTGATGCCGCCTGCCCGGTGAAGAAGTTCTTCTCCAACATTCGTAAGGCGATTGCGGATTGGTTCTACCAGACTATGCCCATCGCTGAATAAAAGCCCCACAGCGCATACTTGTCTGTATAAAATGTTCTGCCATCTCAACCGCTGATCTTGAAAATATCCAGATAACACAAAGCCGGGCTGCTGCACAGAAACTGTGGAGCAGCCCGGCTTTTCTACAACGCAGTCACACCGTTACAGGCCTGATCCAGAGGAACAGAGTGGGTGTGCTTAGCCGAGGGTGAGGGTGTTGGTGACGGAGACCATGCAGGCGAGAACGCCCATGATGATGCCGCCGATGTAGGGGTTCCGGGACTTCTTGTAGATCTTGCTGCACACAAAGACGGCAAGGGGCAGCATGAAAACGATGGGGTAGAGCCAGATGCCGGTAATGGAGCCGCCAAGGTGAGTAAGCTCGGACCACAGGAAACCCTTGTTGTAGAAGGTGATGTACTGAACGCCGATCATGATCTCGGGTCCGATAAAGACGAAGAACATCTGTACCAGAGTGCTGAGCCAGTTGGACTTACCCAGCTGTACAAAGTTGAAGCCGTTGGTGGCAACAGACAGGGCAATGTAGTACACCAGCCAGAACACCAGATACTTTGCAATGGTGGCAAAGTGCATGGGTGCAAATGCACGGATGGTGATGAAGCACCACAGGCGGAAGTCGGTGAGGAACAGGTAGTCGGAGATGAACACCAGCGCATAGGCGGCGACCACCACGATAAGGGACAGAACGATGGTCTTCCAGAGCTTGCGGCCGCTGATCTTCACGCCGCGCTCTGCCAGGTCCAGGCCGTTCTTCTTGCTGTAGCAGTGGTAGGAAACCACCATAAACAGGATGGTGAATACGCCACAGAGGAAGGTCCACATACCGATGTACCAGGTGGCTTCCTGATTCCAGAATGCCGGACGGTTCTTACCGCACCATGCATAGATGGTGGGGTAGAGGATCATGCCCATGATGGCACCAAATGCAAGACCGCCCCAGTACCAGCCCTTGCCCTTGCCCTTGGGAGCGGGGAGCGGCTGTGCGTCTGCAGCAGGCTTGAGCTCTGCAAAGTAGCGAGCGTCCAGAAGGGCGATGGCGGCGTAGATGATGAACATAAAGAAGCCAGCGATGCCCACCGTATTGAAGAATGCCTTCCACTGCCATGTCTGGTTGTTGGCATCCAGCTTGATGGGAGCATCCAGTGCCTTGTCAAAGAAGGTGACGCTGTCAGCAACAACATTCTTGGAGAAGTGTGCCCAAGGGTGGGTGATGGCCGGGTTGAAGATGACACGGATGGATTCCTTGCCGTCGATCTGCTCGGTGTAGTAGGTATTGGCACTGCGCTTGTCCAGACCGGTGGGGTCTACGCCAAAGTGCAGGAAGGACTGTGCAGTATTCTGGTCGATGTAATCCCGGGGAGCACTCTTGGTGCCGTCTTCCTGCTTTACCCGGTGGAAGAACTCGTCGTACTGGCAAGCAACGATACCAGCATCACGGCTGCCAAAGATGTTGACCCACTGATCGTCCTTCTTGTAAACGGCATCGTTGGACACCAGCAGTGCGGCGGCGATCAGCCCTTCCTCGTCCTGCATCACAGCCACACGGCTGGCAAGTGCGCCGTTGGAGTGACCGGTAACGCCGATGCGGCTTGCATCAACATAGGGCAGGCGAGCAATGTACTTTACGGCATCGTAAAGACCGTTGGCGTTGTTCTCGGCGTTAAACCATGTGCCGTCCGGGATGATCTCAGAGTCGCCGTGACCGTACATACTGATGGAGATGACCACATAGCCTCTGCGAGCGTACTCAACATAGTTGAGGTCCTGCATCTCACGGTTGTTGTACCAGCCATGGCTGGTAACGATCGCCGGAGCGGGGTTCTCTCTGGTGGCGTTTTTCGGCACCAACAGAAGGGCGTCCAGTTCGTGACCGCTGTCGGTGACCATAGTGATGTCGTGGTACTTGATCGCACCGCCGCCTGTCTGCACCATGGATGCGCCCAAAGAGCTTATAAGGCATAGGATCAGAGCGATCGCGACCCAGAAGCTCGCGCTCTTTTGCTTTTTCATTTTGTTTCCTCCTTGTTGTGATTTTTTTCTTTTTGTTGAGTATAACACCTCACACTCAACTGCCTAATGAGAATTTATCAAAGATGCACAAAAAATGCAATAAATAAGTTTGCTGCTCTTTTTATGGATTTTGTTGCTGTTTTTTGCCATTTGTTTGTTTTTTGTCTTTTCCGTTTGTATACAAAATAACTTCCACAAATTAAAGCTGCTGTAATTGTGAGAACTGAACAAAGGGGCTGCAGCACGTGATTTTGTGCTGCAGCCCCGATCCGGTGCTTTTTTGGAAAGCAGTGCCCGCTATTATGAAAATTTTTTTCGTTTTTTCGACGACCGGTAGACAGAGGGGGGAATTCCTTCCGTGCGCTTGAACACCGCTGTAAAGTGGCTGATGTTGTCATAGCCTACCTCTTCAGCAATCTGGGAGATGCTTTTGCCAGTCTCCATCAGCAGCTCCTTTGCCAGTTGGATCCGGCGGCTGCTGATGTAGTTCACAAAGCTCTCTCCCGTTTCCTTATTAAAGGTCCGGGAAAAATAGCTGGGGCTGAGGTGGCACAGGTCTGCCATCTCCTTCATGGTGATCTCCTGCTGCAGATGATCCCGGATGTAGACCACCGCCGGGTAGACCACGCTGCTGGGGTTTACCGGCAGCACCCCGGTCTGCTGCGGTCTGTGCTCCTCCTGCGGCAGGAGCTCCTGGATCTGGATCTCCTCGCTGGACTGTTCGGCATTGGCACTCATCAGCCACTTGTAGGTCTCATCCCGGGTGTGGCTCTTTACGGCACGATCAACAATATAATGCACCATATCGTTGATATATTCTGCGACCTGAACGATCCGGTCGTAATCCATTTCTGGCAGAAGCTCGTATTTCCGCAGGATCTCCTGCTGTGCAGCGTCCTCTTGCGGAAGGATGGAACTGATCTCGTTTACCAGACGCTCCGCCTTTTCCTGGTCCTTGTGCCGCAGACGCACCTGCCCGAACATCACGGCACCAAGGTAGATATCCCCCACCATGACGGGGACCGCTACGTCCACGATGCCGCAGTGGCACAGGTAGATGTAGGGGCGGCCCCGGCGCACGGCCTCCACTCCTGCCAGTGCATCGCAGCGGAAGCAACGCTTGCGAGAAACGGGATTCTCTCGCACGATGCTGCAGAACTCGGTGCGGCCGCTGTGTTTCGTGACAGGCTTCCCCTTGATGTCGATGCAGATAATGGCGGTACCAGTCAGCTCCGCCAACCGGTCCTGCATCTTCTCCCAGAGAGGGATATCCAAAACGTTTTCTATGGTGTATTCAAACCTGCTCATATCTTCGATTTTCCTTCTCCTTGCTGGACATACGAACACCGCTATCATAAATGACCCGGTCTGGAAAAGCAAGGCCATTGGAGCAAAATCATGGTAATGTACAAATTTTGTACAGTGGATAGGGTATATTGACGAGGGTTTCCGTCGAAAGACCTGCCCGAACCTTCCCAACACCTCGCTGCTGCTCTGCTATATGTCCTGATGGGGCTTGTAGCAACCAACTTTGGCGAGGCGTGGCGGCTGGCGGATGGCAAAGAACTGGGCGATAAGATCATGTCCATGATGGGCACCATCCCGGTGGCATTTGCAAACCCGCTGCCAAGCCTGCATCCGTTGGACATTCTGGTGGGCATCTGCTGCGGTGCCGGGCTTCGGCTTGCAGTTTACCTGAAAAGCAAGAATGCAAAGAAATACCGGCATGGCATGGAGTACGGTTCAGCCCGGTGGGGCAATGCCAAGGACATTGAGCCGTTTCAGGCTCCAAAGTTCGAGGACAACATCATTCTGACCAAAACTGAACGTCTGATGATGAGCAACCGTCCGCCCGACCCCAAGAATGCGCGGAACAAAAATGTTCTGGTAGTGGGAGGTTCCGGCAGTGGTAAGACGAGATTTTTTATTAAGCCGAACCTGCTGCAGTGTGATTCCAAGGCCTTTCCTGTTTCATTCGTGGTTACGGACCCGAAAGGAAGTCTCATTTACGAGTGCGGACATGCCCTTGCAAAGAAGGGGTACCTCATTAAGACGATGAACGCCATCAATTTCCACAAGTCAATGCATTATAATCCCTTCGCTTATATCCACGAAGAAAAGGACATTTTGAAACTGGTTACAACCCTGATGGCCAATACAAAAGGGGAGGGGACCGGAGGCGACCCGTTCTGGGAAAAAAGCGAAAAATTGCTCTATACTGCGTTGATTGCGTATCTGCATTACGAGGCACCGGCGGAAGAACAAAACTTTGCAACGCTGCTGCAGCTGCTCAATGCCATGGAAGTCCGAGAGGACGATGAAGAGTATCAGAATCCCGTGGATTTGCTGTTTGAAGAACTCAGTAAAGCGGGTAACGCCAACCGCATAGGGCCTTTGGTTCGGCCTACTATTTGGAGCTGGGCCTCTCGTGCCGGCAGCTCGAACAGAATATCCCGGCCCTCTTCACCGACCCCGCGTGCGGCCATGTGCTGCGGGCGAAAGGCTTCGTACAGGACGAGAACGGCTGGGTGGAGCTGAACGCCACCGCCGACAGCCTGACGGCAAACGCTATCCCCAAGGGGCAGGAAGTGCTCATCGTGATCGGGGAGGGGCTGGAGAAAGAACGGATTGAGGTGAGATTAAAGGGGTAAGGCGGATCCCCCGTATATCGTTGTATCTTTCCATAAATAGTTTGTCTCCCGCCCAAAGTAGGCGTATAATAGGGGAAAAGAAACGCTAAAGGAGAATCCCCTATGAACGGCACCGCATTGCGCAAACCGACTGCCCGGCGGGTGGTGGGCATGGTGGCGGGCATCGTCATCATCGCCCTTGGCATTGCGCTTTTCAAGCAGTCCCACCTCGGCAACGACTCCATCAGCGCCCTGAACATGCGGCTGGCGGAGCTGCTCGGCATCTCGCTGGGCACCCAGAACCTGTGCACGAACATCCTGTTTTTCCTGCTGGAATTCTGGTTCGGGCGCAAGTACATCGGCCTTGGCACCTTCGTCAACGGCATCTGCATCGGGTACATCGTCACGGCGTTCTATGACCCCATTCACGCCCACTTCGGCGACGCGCCGTCGCTGGCGGTGCAGTTGGCGTGGGTCATCGCGGCGGTGCTGGTCACGGCGCTGGGCGCTTCGCTCTACCAGACCGCCGACCTCGGCATCGCGCCCTACGATTACCTTTCCCTTGGTCTGCGGGACTACACACCCTGCCCGTACTTCGGGTGCCGCATCTTCACCGATGCGCTCAGCGCCCTGCTGTGCTGGCTGCTGGGTGGCCTTGTGGGCCTTGGCACCCTGATTTGTGCGTTCTGCCTTGGGCCCTTCATCCAGTTTTTCGATCGGACGTTCTCCCAGAAGGTGCTGCAATACAAACCGAACAATTGAGAAACCCCGCGGCGTCAAATCATACGCTGCGGGGGTCTTTTTTATTGCTGCCGTTAAGCAGAAAATGAAGGAGATTTATCTTTCAAAACCGCCTGTGGACTGCTACGGCGATGGGGAGCCATAACAAACCCATCAGACAGGCTTTGGAAGAAGTAAATTTTTCGAATCTGCTTGTAGAAAACGGCGGTCTATGGTAGCATGAAATCAAAGAAAAACAGGAGGGCTTACACATGGTTTTACTGGTTGTGGATA